>Ga0307444_1000206_pt1 | contig 31096 bp, 25 predicted proteins | sample SalMarSW160340MG_FD_202145 | JGI IMG/M metagenome (GOLD analysis project Ga0307444, IMG submission 202145) | Salt marsh sediment microbial communities from the Plum Island Ecosystem LTER, Massachusetts, United States - SW1603-40 | ecosystem: Environmental > Aquatic > Marine > Intertidal zone >...
TGCCGTGACGTCCTCGACCGTCGCCTGAATGGCTTCCTCGACTTCGGTCTCGGGTTCTGCTTCGGATGGCGCCTCCGATTCAGTCGCCTCCACCGCTTCGGTCACTTCACCTGCGGGCGGTGCTTCAACCGTCTCGACCGTTTCCACCATCGTGTTGTCCACGACCTCGGCCGCTTCTGGAGCGGTTGGCGCCTCGGTGTCCTCGAGATCTTCGTAGTAGGCGTCCTCTGCCTCTTTGCTGGAGAGTGTGCGGGGTTCGTCGGCAGGACGCTTTCCTTCCCTGCGCTTGCCACCACCCTCAACGATCCTGCGGCCGCCGCCCGCCTCGATCACGCGGCGCTTGGGCCTGCCTGCGACCGCTTCTTCCGCCCGCGCCTTGGCGGGTGCTACGCGGCTGGGCCTGCCCGAAGCCATAGCGATCTCGGCCGCGAGCTTCTCCCGCGTCGCCTTCAGAGAAGCGACCAGATCACCCTTGTACGTCCATACCTTCACACCGATCGCGCCCACGGTCGTGCGCGCGGTTGCGGTCCCATAGTCAATGTCCGCCCGCAACGTATGGAGCGGCACTCGTCCCTCTCGATACCACTCGCGCCGTCCCATGTCGGCTCCACCGAGACGGCCACTGCACTCGACGCGCACGCCTTGGACACCCGCCTTCATCGCGGAAGCCACGGTTCGCTTCATTGCCCGACGGAACGACACACGCCCCTCGAGCTGATCGGCAACGCTTCGCGCGAGGAGCTGTGCGTCCTGATCGGGGTCTCTGACCTCGATCACGTTGTACTTGACTCTGCGTCCGGTCAGCGTCTCGAGTCCTTCCCTGACTCGCTCCGCCTCGGTACCGCGACGACCGATCACGACGCCTGGTCGAGCGGTATGCACCTCCACGACGACCTTGTCCCGCGTGCGTTCGATCTCCACGCGAGAGATCGCACCGCGCGGGAGTTCGGACGTGATGTAGTCGCGGATCTTCCAATCCTCGTTCACGAGGTTGACGTAGTCCTTGTCGCTGTACCAATGCGACTTCCAGTCCGTCACCACTCCGAGGCGGAACGCGTAGGGATTGGTCTTCTGGCCCATTACGCCTCGCTCTCTTCTGACACGACGATGGTGATGTGGCTGGTCCGTTTGCGGATGCGCGTCGCACGACCCCTCGCTCGTGGACGCCAGCGCTTGAGGGTCGGGCCCTCGTCTGCATACGCCTGGGCGATGAACAGCTCGTCGGCATCGAGGGCGTGGTTGTGCTCGGCGTTGGCAACCGCCGAATCGAGCACTTTGCGCACGGTCTCCGCTGCTCTGCGGTCTGTAAACGAGAGCACGTGGCGCGCCTCGTCGACCGGCAGTCCCCGGACGAGATCCAGCACTCGGCGCACCTTGTACGGCGACTGGCGGATGTACTTGGCTTGCGCTCGCACCCTCATCGTCTACTCGCTGCTTTCTCGCGTGAACCGGCATGACCACGGAACGTCCTCGTGGGGGCGAACTCACCCAGCTTGTGCCCGACCATGGCCTCGGTCACATACACCGGTACGTGCTTGCGACCATCGTGCACCGCGATGGTGTGACCCACCATCTCGGGGATGACGGTAGAACGCCGGCTCCAGGTCCGGATGACCCGCTTCTCGCCCTTGCGATTGAGCTCCTCCACCTTCTTGAGGAGGTGCTCGTCGATGAAGGGACCTTTGCTCAGGCTCCTCGCCATCGTCTACCTCCGTCCTCTCCGTGATCGTCGTCGCACGATGTCTCTGTTGCTTGCCTTGTTCTTCTTGCGGGTCCGGCCCTCCGGCTTGCCCCATGGGCTCGTCGGGTGACGTCCACCCGACGACCGGCCTTCACCCCCACCGAGGGGGTGGTCGACCGGGTTCATCGCCACACCGCGGCTTTGCGGTCGGACACCCTTCCAACGGGAGCGTCCCGCCTTGCCACCCTTGACGAGCTCGGCCTCTGTGTTGCCAACCTGCCCCACCGTGGCACGGCAGTCGAGCGATACCATCCGCATCTCGCCTGAAGGGAGTCGCAGCAACGCCCGGTCGCCCTCTTTGCTCATGAGCTGCACCGAGGCGCCTGCCGAGCGTGCCATCTTAGCCCCTCCTCCGGGGCGCATTTCTATCGCATGCACGATCGTGCCTGCCGGGATGTTGCGCAGTGGCAACGCGTTGCCCGGATTGATCTCGGCACCCGATCCGGACTCCACCACCGACCCAACCTTCACACCGACGGGCGCGAGGATGTACCGCTTCTCCCCATCGGCGTAGTGCAGCAATGCAAGGCGCGCGTTGCGGTTCGGGTCGTACTCGATCGCTGCAACCTTCGCGGGGATTCCGTCCTTGGTCCTGCGGAAGTCGATCACCCGGTAGCGCTGCTTGTGACCGCCGCCCCGGTGGCGTGACGTGATGCGACCGTGGGTGTTGCGTCCGCCCGTGCCGCTCTTCTTGTCGAGAAGCGACTTCTCCGGAGTCGACTTCGTGATGTCGGCGAAGTCGGAGATGGTGCGAAAGCGCCTTCCCGGTGACGTCGGCTTCTGTTTCTTCGTTGCCATCGCTACACCCCAAAGATGTCGATCGTGTCACCCGGCGCGAGCTTCACCAGCGCACGCTTGGTGTCTTGACGCCGGCCGACCACCCAGCCGGTTCGCTTCTGCTTGCCGCGCTTGTTCAGGGTGTTGACCCGGAGCACGGTGACGTCGAAGATCTCGGCGATCGCCTTGGCGATCTCTGCGCGATTGGCACGCCGAACGACGTCGAACGTGTACGTGTTGTGTTGCTCGATCAGGTCGTACGACTTCTCCGACACGACGGGAGTAAGAATCACGTCTCGTGGATCCTTCATCAGGACTCACCTCCCGTGTCTTCGACGAAATCGGTCTCGGTGATGTCGTAGGTCCCCTGCCCACCTACGGAACCGACGGTATCCGTGGTGAACACCAACGTGTCGGCCCACAACACGTCGTAGGTGGTGAGCTGGCCGGGTTCCACGATCGCCACGCCCCGAAGATTCCTGAACGAACGCTCCGGAATACGGTCATTGCGGCCGAGCACGACGAGCACCTTGTGGCCGGCGTCCACTCCATCGAGGAACGCCCTCGCCCGCTTGGTCTTCGGCTCCTGCCAGTCGAACGTCTGCACGACCTTCACATTGCCCTCCGCCACTCGAGCGGACAGCGCGCTGCGCAGTGCGAGACGCTTCATCTTCTTCGGCGTGCGCTGCGCGTACGACCGCGGGTGGGGGCCGAAGGCGACACCGCCGCCGACGAAGTGAGGAGCCCGGATCGAGCCCTGGCGAGCGCGGCCGAGACCCTTCTGTCGCCACGGCTTTCTGCCACCGCCGCGAACCTCGCCCCGCGTCTTCGTTGACGCCGTACCAGAGCGAGCTCCGGCGAGCTGCGCGGTCACCACCTGGTGCATCACCGGGCGATTCGGCTCGATACCGAAGATCTCGGGGTTCAGGCGTACTTCACCCTCGCGAGTCCCGTCACTCGTGAACAGGGCCGCCGTGCATGTGTCAGCCAAGAGCCTTCACCGCCTCTCTCACGAGCACGACCGAGCCCTTCGGGCCCGGCACAGATCCACCGAGCAAGACCAGACCGCGGGCCGAGTCGATGTCGACGACGTCGAGGTTGAGCATCGTGACCCGTTCTCCACCCATCCGACCTGGGAGCTTGCGTCCCTTGAAGACTCTTGCAGGCGTCGCGCACGCTCCAATTGAACCGGGAGCTCTGTGGACACGGTGCACACCGTGACTCGCTCCTTGGCCGCTGAAGTTGTGTCGCTTGATGACGCCCTGAAAACCCTTCCCCTTCGAAACACCTGCAACATCGGCCTTTGCGCCCTTGACGAGCACGTCGGCGATCGTGATCTCCTGCCCGACTTCATACGCATCAGGATCGTCGACACGCACCTCGACGAGGTGACGCGATGGAGCGACCCCCGCCTTGGCGTAGTGCCCAGCAAGCGGACGGTTGACGCCGTTCGCCTCCTTGTACGAGATCTGCACCGCCGCGTATCCGTCGGTCTCTGGACGCTTGATTTGCGTCACCCTGCACGGACCTGCCTTGATGACGGTGACAGGGATCGCCCTGGCGTCGTCATCGAAGACCTGCGTCATGCCGAGTTTCTCTCCGAGAATGGCTTTCACTGCTTGATCTCCACTTCCACGCCTGCCGGGAGATCGAGGCGCATCAGCGAATCCACGGTCTTGGGCGTCAGTTCGAGGATGTCGATCAGCCGCTTGTGGATACGCATCTCGAAGTGCTCCCGGGAGTCCTTGTCCACGAACGGCGAGCGGATCACGCAGTAGCGATGAATCTCGGTGGGCAGCGGCACGGGGCCTCTGACCTTCGCCTGTGTTCTGATGACGGTCTCCGCGATCTTGCGCGCCGACTCGTCGACCACCTCGTGGTCGTACGCCTTCAGGCGGATTCGGATCTTGTGTCCTTCTGGCATCTGTTGCTCGCTCCGCTATTTGATGACTTTGGTGACGGTGCCGGCACCGACGGTGCGGCCACCTTCACGAATGGCGAACTTTTGGCCGTCGTCCATCGCGATCGGGGTGATCAACTCGACGGTCATCTCCGTGTTGTCACCAGGCATCACCATCTCGGTACCCTCAGGCAACGTCACCGCACCCGTCACATCCGTCGTCCGGAAATAGAACTGCGGCCGATACCCAGGAAAGAACGGGTTATGACGGCCACCCTCCTCCTTCGTCAACACATACACCTGCGCCTCAAACACCGTATGCGGCGTAATCGACCCAGGCTTAGCCAACACCTGACCCCGCTCCACCTCATCCTTACCTACCCCACGCAACAACACCCCAATATTGTCCCCAGCCCGCCCCTCATCCAACAACTTGCGGAACATCTCCACACCCGTCGCGACCGTCTTACGAGTCGGACGAATCCCCACAATCTCCACCTCATCCCCAACATGCACCACACCCGTCTCCACACGACCCGTCACCACCGTCCCACGACCCGTAATCGAGAACACATCCTCAATCGGCATCAAAAACGGACGATCCGTAGGACGCACCGGCTCCGGAATATACGAATCCACCGCATCCATCAACTCCAAAATCGACGCCTCAGCCTCAACATCCCCCTCCAACGCCCTCAACGCCGACCCACGAACCACCGGCAACTCATCACCAGGAAACTCATACTCCGTCAACAAATCCCGAACCTCCAACTCCACCAAATCCAGAAGCTCAGGATCATCAACCTGATCCGTCTTATTCAAATACACCACAATATACGGCACCCCAACCTGCCGAGCCAACAACACATGCTCCCGCGTCTGCGGCATCGGACCATCCGCAGCAGACACCACCAAAATCGCCCCATCAATCTGCGCAGCACCCGTAATCATATTCTTGATATAATCCGCATGCCCAGGCATATCCACATGCGCATAATGACGAGCATCCGTCTCATACTCCACATGCGCAATCTGAATCGTAATCCCCCGCTCACGCTCCTCAGGCGCCTTATCAATCTCATCAAACGACGTAAACACCGTCCCCCCACCACGCTCAGCCAACACCCGAGTAATCGCAGCAGTCAACGTCGTCTTCCCATGATCAATATGACCCATCGTCCCCACATTCACATGCGGCTTCGTCCGCTCAAACTTCGCCTTCGCCATCACACACCTCTCTCCTAGTACTCGCCGCGCACGCGAGCGACGATTTCTTTTGCGATAGTCTCAGGAACATCCTGATACGAGTGGAATTGCATCGTGTAGGTCGCACGTCCCTGTGTGCGTGAACGCACGTCCGTTGCATACCCGAACATCTCGGCGAGCGGCACCTGCGCCGTGACGACTCGTGCGCCACCTCGCTGGTTCATCTCCTCGATCTTGCCTCGACGAGACGACAGGTCGCCGATGACGTCGCCCATGTACTCCTCCGGAGTGACCACTTCGACGGCCATCACCGGTTCGAGAAGCTTGACACCCGCCCGCTTCGCCGCCTCCTGGAGGGCGAGCGAACCGGCAATACGAAACGCCATCTCAGACGAGTCGACATCGTGATACGAGCCGTCGACGAGTGTTGCTCGGACGTCCACCATCGGATAGCCGGCGAGGATTCCCTGATCCAGGGCTTCTTCGATGCCGGCGTCCACGGACGGGATGTACTCGCGGGGAACCCTGCCCCCGGTGACCTTGTCGACGAACTCGTAGCCCCCGCCGGGTCCGGTCGGCTCGAGGTTGATGACCACGTGTCCGTACTGGCCGCGACCACCCGACTGACGGATATACCGGCCCTCGACCTTCTGGATCTCGGACTTGATGGTCTCGCGATACGCGACCTGTGGCCGGCCAACGTTGGCACCCACCTTGAACTCTCGAACGAGCCTGTCGACCAACACGTCCAGGTGGAGCTCGCCCATTCCAGAGATGATGGTCTGGCCTGTCTCCGGGTCCGATCGGACGAGGAACGTCGGGTCCTCCTCGGTGAGACGGTGAAGGGCATCGCCCAGCTTGTCCTGGTCGACCTTCGTCTTGGGCTCGATCGCCACCGAGATCACGGGGGCGGGGAACGTCATCGACTCGAGTTGAATCGGCGCGTTCACTGCAGCGAGCGTATCGCCCGTGGTGGTGTTCTTGAGCCCGACGGCGGCGATGATGTCGCCCGTGTGGACCGCCTCGAGGTCTTCGCGGTGATTGGCGTGCATCCGCAGCATGCGTCCGACCCGTTCCTTGCGACCGGAAGACGAGTTGACCACCTGCCCACCCTTGGCCAACCATCCCGAGTACACCCTGAAGTACGTCAGTTTCCCGACGTGCGGATCACTCATGATCTTGAACGCGAGTGCCGTGAACGGGGCGGAGTCATCCGCATTCCTTGCGAGAACCTCATCCTCGTTGCCCGGTTTGAACCCATGCACGGGTGGCAGGTCCGATGGGGCCGGCAAGTACGAGACGACGGCATCGAGCAGAGGCTGAACGCCCTTGTTGCGGAACGCCGATCCGCACAGCACAGGCGTGAACAGGCCCGCCAACGTGCCTTTCCTGATCGCCGCGTGGAGCTCCCCTGGCTTGATCGGAGCATCCTCGAGGTACTTCTCGAGCAGCGTGTCGTCGATGTCGGCACAAGCCTCGATCATCTTGCCGCGCCACTCGTGGGCGACTTCCGTCATGTCGGCGGGGATGTCGACCGTGTCCCAGTGTTTGCCGTCATCACCCTGCCAGAGGTGCGCCTTCTCTTCGATCAGATCGATGACCCCCGTGAACTTGGCCTCGGCCCCGACGGGAAGCTGGATGGGAACCGGATTCGCCTCGAGCCGGGTCCTGATCGACTCGACTGATGCATAGAAGTCGGCACCGGTTCTGTCCATCTTGTTGATGAATGAGATGCGCGGTACGTGATAGCGGTTGGCCTGGCGCCACACGGTCTCAGACTGCGGTTCCACTCCAGCGACCGCATCGAACACGGCGACCGCTCCATCGAGCACTCGCAGCGAGCGTTCGACTTCGACGGTGAAGTCGACATGCCCTGGCGTGTCGATGATGTTGATCCAATGATCGTGCCAGCCGGCGGTGGTAGCGGCCGAGGTGATGGTGATGCCGCGCTCCTGCTCCTGCTCCATCCAGTCCATGACGGCTGCGCCCTCGTGGACCTCCCCGAGCTTGTAGGTCTTGCCCGTGTAGTACAGGATGCGCTCGGTGAGGGTGGTCTTGCCCGCGTCGATGTGAGCCATGATCCCGATATTCCGGGTCCGGCTCAGCGGGTACTGGCGCAGAGAGGCCAGCGTATCCGTTCCTCCGTTGCTCATCTGTTCCTCGGTCGCTATGGGGTTGTCAGCAGGTAGTTGCTACCAGCGGTAGTGGGCGAAGGCTTTGTTCGACTCCGCCATCTTGTGGATGTCTTCCTTGCGTTTCACGGCGGAGCCGGTGTTGTTGGATGCATCGAGAATCTCGTTCGCGAGACGCTCGGACATCTGCGACTCCTTGCGCTTGCGGGCGAACCCGACAAGCCATCTGACGGCCAGCGAGTTCGCTCGACGAGGAGAGACCTCGACCGGCACCTGATAGGAAGAACCGCCAACCCGCCGGGAGCGCACCTCGAGGTGTGGCTTGATGTTGTCGATGCCCCGCTTCAGGACCAAGACAGGATCCTGACCCGCGCGACGCTCGACGATCTCGAGTGCTCCGTAGACGACTGAGCGGGCGACGTTCTTCTTGCCATCGAGCAGCACCTTGTTGATGACTTGCGCAACCAACAGGTTCCGAAAGACGGGATCGGGCTCGATGAAACGTCGTGTGGCTGGACCGCGGCGCATCAGGACTCCTTCTTGCTTCCGTAGCGAGACCGTGCCTGCTTCCTGTCGGCAACGCCCGACGCGTCCAGCGTCCCTCTGATGATCTTGTAGCGCACACCCGGCAGGTCCTTCACACGCCCGCCACGGACGAGCACGATCGAGTGCTCCTGGAGGTTGTGACCCTCGCCGGGAATGTAGGCAGTCACCTCGATGCCCGACGTCAAGCGAACGCGGGCAACCTTGCGGAGCGCCGAGTTCGGCTTCTTCGGTGTGATCGTGTAGACGCGCGTGCAGACGCCGCGTCGCTGTGGCGCCCCTGCAAGACCGGGCGTCTTCTCTTTCTTCGGCTTCGGCTTCCTGCCCTCTCGGACGAGCTGCTGGATTGTCGGCATTGTGCTCCTCGACACGCGAAAATCGGCGTCCGACGGTTGTCGGGTGCGCCGACCCTTGTATACCCGCTCCGAGCCTCGATCACCGCTGCGGGTCACACCGGTGGGCCAGTGGAGGGGTTAGGGGTTCAAGACCACGGCTGCGCAGTATATCGAATCCGTTGCACAAGGGCCAAAACGGATGGGCTCGCGTGGCGAGCAAGCTCGCCACGCGAGCCGTACCCGGTATCACGTACCCCGTACCCCTCCCTCCGACGTATCGGACGCGAGGACGCCATGCCGAACATGCCTGAAGCCCGATTCTCGCCCTCTCTAGTGGCTAGGTCAGAGGTAGGCTGCCCAGCGAGTTCAATGCAAGCTACACGGCCGTAGATGAGTACGTGCCCGGTCTGCGGGACAGAGAACGCCGCCGACGCTCGATTCTGCGGCAATTGTGGCGCGCCACTGGCCCATGTGTGCCCTTCGTGTGGCAGAGAGAACCCCCCTACCAACAACTTCTGCGTCGCCTGTGGAACCGGGTTGACCACCACTCCCACGACCACGCCTGTCGCCGACACGCCCGAGGCGGGCCAGAGACGGCTCGTTTCGGTGCTCTTCGCCGACCTCGTGGGGTTCACCACGTTCGGCGAGTCCCACGATCCCGAGGAAGTCCGGGCGATGCTCACCCGCTACTTCGACCGGGCGAAGGAGGTGATCGGACGCTTCGGCGGCGAAGTCGACAAGTACATCGGCGATGCCGTCACCGCATTCTGGGGAGCGACCCGTGCCCAGGAAGACGACGCCGAACGAGCCGTTCGAGCGGCGTTGGAACTCGCCGACGGAATCGAAGAGTTGGGGAGCGAACTCGGCATCCCCGAGCTCGCGGTGCGTGTCGGGGTGTTGACGGGCGAGACGTCGGTGGGCTCCGGAGGCAACGAGAAGGGGCTGGTCGTCGGGGACGTCGTCAACACGGCATCGCGGCTGCAGTCCGCCGCCGAACCCGGCACGGTCCTTGTCGGTGAGACAACGATGCGGCTCACGGAGGCTGCCATCCGCTACGAATCGCTCGGTGAGCGTGCGATGAAGGGCAAAGCCCTTCCGGTCGCCGCCTGGCGGGCGCTCTCGGTGATTGGTGAACGCGGTGGAAGAGGGCGGGGTGAGGGTATCGAGCCGCCATTCGTGGGCAGGGAAGACGAGCTCCGCCTGCTGAAGGACCAGGCGCACGCCACCACTCGCGACGGTGCCGCACGGCTGGTCTCGATCGTCGGCGAAGCGGGAATTGGCAAGAGTCGCCTTGCGTGGGAACTGAGGAAGTACCTCGACGGTCTCACCGAGTCCTTTCGATGGCATCGGGGAAGGTCACCCGCGTACGGCGACGGGGTCACCTTCTGGGCACTGGCGGAGATGGTGCGATCGAGGGCAGGCATCTCCGAAGGGGAGAATCCCCTGAAGGCGAGAACGAAGCTCCGCACCACCGTCGCGACCTTCGTGCCCGATCCCGAGGAGCAGCAGTGGATCGAGTCCCGTCTCGCAGGACTGCTCGGTCTGGACGACATGCCGTCTGGCGACCGCAACGAGCTCTACGCATCGCTTCGTGCGTTCTTTCAGAGCGTGGCCGCTACCGGTACGACCGTGCTGTTGTTTGAAGACCTGCAATGGGCCGACGACGGACAGCTCGAGTTCATCGAAGAGCTGGTCGAGATGTCACGCAGGCATCCGATTCTCGTGATCACCCTTGCCCGCCCGGAACTCCTCGACCGCCGGCCGAGTTGGGGAGCCGCCCGGCACAACTTCCTGTCGATCCGCCTTGGACCGCTCAGCGATCCCCAGATGACCGAACTGGTCACCGGGCTCGTTCCCGGAATCCCCGAGGCGACCTTGGAGCTGCTCATCCAACGCGCCGGCGGCGTGCCCATGTACGCGGTCGAGTACGTCCGCATGCTGGTCAACGCCGGGGATCTCGTCCTGGACGGCTCCACGTACCGGCAAACACGCGAGCTGACGGACGTCGCCCTGCCCGACTCGCTGCATGCCTTGGTCGGGGCGCGGCTCGACGGACTTGCCGAAGAGAACCGGTCCCTCATCCAGGACGCCGCCGTTCTCGGACAGTCATTCACCCTGGAGGGGATGACGGTGATCACCGGAGGAGGCCCCGAAGTACTGGAATCGCGGCTGCGCAACCTCGTTCGCCACGACCTGCTCCGTCACGACGACGACCCCCGCTCACCGGAGCGGGGCCAGTTCCAGTTCGTCCAGAGTGTCATCCGCGAAGTCGCCTACGGGCGCATCGCCAAGACCGAACGCAAGGACAAGCACCTCCGCGTCGCCCTGTATTACGAACAAGAGGCACCCGTCGAAGCAGCAGCCGTGATCGCCAGTCACTATATGAACGCCTACGAGGCTGGGCCCGACCCTCAACTCGCAGACAAGGCACGAGCAGCGCTCATGAACGCGGCACGGCGAGCAACCGAGCTTAAGTCGTACGCTCAAGCCCTGTCACTCGCAGATCAGGCGCTCGAGGTACCGGCGACCGATGAGCAGCGGGCACCCATCTGGGAATTCATCCCACCGGCAGCAGCGGCGCTGTTCCGCCACGAGGAAGCAATCGAGTACGCGCACAGAGCACACGATTGGTGGACGAAGCACGGGTCTCAAGTAGACATCGTTCGAAGTGCTCACATCCTCGGCACCGCCTACATCGACGCCGACGAACCCCTCGACGCCGTTGCGTCAATGGCGCCCTTCTTCGATCCCGATCGGGCGAGAGAGCGTGAGATGATGGTGCTCGGCGCCGACCTGGCGAGAGCACACATGCGATCGAACCAGATGCAGGAGGCCGCCGACGTTTCGCTGGCGGTCATGATCGCGGCCGAGGCAAACGGGGATCTGCCGACGCTGATCGACAGCTTGAACACCCGCGGCACGGCAGTCCCGTCGCTCGGACGCAGAGCGGAGGGGATCGCCCTGCTCCGTGAGACCCTGCGACTCGCCGAAGCGGCCGTCCTTCCCTACCAGATCCTGCGCGCCATCAACAACCTCAACGTCATCCAGGCGATCGATGGCATGGCGGCCCTGTCGTCGCGCCAGCGAGGCTACGAGCTCGCGCGACGAGTCAGACATGGCGGGCTGCTCGCCCGCTTCACCGTAGGCCACGCCGTGTGGCTCTACCACCACGGCAGATTCGACGAGGCGCTCGACGTGCTCGATGAGTCACAGACTTGGGAGTGGTCGCTCTGGGCGGACTCTGCTGGCGCGAGCGCCGGACTCGTCCGCTGGGCTCAGACCGGCGATGCCGCCCATCTCACGAAGGCGCGTGAGCTGAATCGCTCGTTGATCGAGGCGCATGAACCTCAGTATCGAGCCGGCGGCATCGACTTGGAAGCGAGGTTCACTTGGCTGCTGGGCGACCTTCCTGGCGCCTACGACCTCGCGCACCTCGTCAACCCGCCGTTGGCGCACGACGACCATCGACACACCGCCGTCGGGTCGGCTATCCGGTTGAGAGATGCTGAGCGGCTTCGCAAAGCCGCCGACCTCCTCGAGGTCCCGTACGGGCGTCGTTTCGATCTCCTACGGTCGGCAATCGACGCCGGCCTCGAGCTCCTCGAGGGCGACCAGGATCGTGCGGCGACCTCGTTCAGGAACCTGGTCGACGAACTCGGCGAGGTGGAAGGACCCTTGATCAGCGCCGAGTGGAAGGCCATCTTCGCCGAGGTGATGCCCGACCGCCCCGAGGCGAGAGATGCAGCCCGGGAGGCCCAGGACTGGTTTGCTTCAGTCGGGGCACAGGGATACCTCGACCTCTACTCCCACGTCTGGGAGCGGGCCGAACCGCGGGACGCCACCGGCTGAACTCGCTCAACGACGAGGCTCGTTTCGCGAGCCGTACCCGGTATCCCGTACCTGGTATCACGCCGACCCTGTTTGTCCCACCGCATCGCACGATCCGAGGTACAAGGTACGAAGTACTGGGTGGAACCCGGAGGGTTCCACCCCTCCCGCTATCGTCGCCTCCATGATCGCCATCCAAGACACCTACCCGTTTGACGTCGCCCATTGCTATGGGTGCGGCGTCCTCAACGAACACGGCCACCAGATCAAGACGGTCCTCGATGGCGAGCTCACGGTTACCGAGTTCACACCGCTGCCCAATCACGTCGCAGTTCCAGGATTCGTGTACGGGGGCCTGATCGCGAGCCTGATCGACTGCCACTCGACCGGCTCGGCAGCCATCTACAAGATGGTGGCCGACGGCAAGGCCATCGGTAGCGAGGAGGCGCCTCGCTTCGTCACCGCCCACCTCGAGGTCGACTACCGCAAGCCCACTCCACTAGGCCCGGTTCGTCTCGTCGGCACACTCATCGAGATCAAGGGCCGCAAGGTGGTCGTCGCCACGAATTTCTACGCGGACGAGTCGGTCACCGTGACCGGCTCGGCTGTCTTGGTGGAGATGCCCGAATCGATGGTCGGCGAGGGGGTAGTTTCTCCGCGATAGCATGGGAGCAGAGACCCGCCCGAATGGGCAGATTCAGGGATGGAGGAACGCATGACACGAAGGAAGGGTCTGTCGCCGCTCTTACTGGTGGCAGCCGTATTCGCATTGATCGTTGCGGCGTGCTCTGGCACCGGGACGACAACCACCGAAGCGCCAAGTGCCACAACGACAACGGCGGCCGCGAGCCAGCTCACCTTCGGGATGATCCTGGTTGGACCGCAGAACGACCGCGGGTGGAGCCAGGCGAACTACGAGGCCGGCCAGTACATCGTCGACAGGCTCGGCGCCAAGATGATCGTTCTCGACAAGGTGAACCCCTCGGATCGGCCGAGCACCACCGTTGAACAGGTCGCCGATGACATGATCTCCCAAGGAGCACAACTCGTCTTCGCGACGTCCGATGACATGAAAGACGGCGTCCTGGCGGCGGCGGCCGCTCATCCAGAGGTCCCGATGATCTGGACCTCCGGTGACAGCGCCTGGCAAGACGGCAAGGACTTCAAGAATCTGTCCAACCTCGGCAACATCATGGGTCAAATGATCTACGGCAAGATGATGGCCGGGTGTGCTGCTGCGCTCACGACCCAGACCGGATCGATCGCCTACCTCGGACCGCTCGCCAACGACGAGACCCGGCGGCTCACCGACTCCGCTTTCCTTGGAGCCAGGTACTGTTGGGAGAACTACCGAGGCAAGAGCGCCGCGGACCTGCAGTTCGAGGTGTCCTGGATCGGGTTCTGGTTCAACATCCCAGGTGTGACCGCCGACCCGACGGTTGTCGCCAACAACTTCTTCGATGGCGGAGCCGATGTCGTGATCTCGGGCATCGACACGACCGAGGCCCTGGTGGTTGCCGGGCAACGTGCCGATGCGGGTGAGAGCGTTTGGGCCGTTCCTTACGACTTCAAGAACGCGTGCGACGAGAAGCCGGAGATCTGCCTCGGCGTGCCGTACTTCAACTGGGGTCCCACCTACCTCGAAGTTGCTCAATCCGTCATCGACGGCACCTTCGAAGGAACGTGGGAGTGGAATCTGCCCGACTGGTCCAACATCAACAACCCCGACACGTCGGCGGTCGGATTCGAAGAGGGCCCCGGGCTGTCTGCCGAGAACACGGCCCAGCTCAACACGTTCATCGCCGGACTCGCGGACGGGTCGATCAGCCTCTGGCAAGGACCACTGAACTTCCAGGACGGATCGAGCTTCCTCGCCGACGGTGCAAAGGCGAGTGAAAAAGAGATCTGGTACATGCCCAGCCTCCTCGAAGGCATGAAGGGCGCCGACACCTCCAGCTAGACACCACCAGCTAGGAGGAAGTGGGGGACGGTCACGGCCGTCCCCCACTTCTGCACACAGCCCGCTTCCACACTCTCTAGGCTTACGGCTGCATGAGCCTCCAGCTGAGGGACATCCACAAACGGTTCGGACCCGTCCACGCCAACAACGGGGTCAGCATCGAAGTCGAGGCCGGCCATCTGCACGGACTCCTCGGTGAGAACGGCGCCGGCAAGTCGACGCTCATGAAGATCCTCACCGGCTTCTATACGGCCGATTCCGGAACCGTCATCCTCGACGAACAGACTCTCGAGTTCGCCTCGCCGGCGGACGCTCTTCGTCACGGCATCGGCATGCTGCACCAGGACCCCCTCGTCTTTCTCCCGATGACCGTCCTCGACAACTTCATCATCGGCAGCCCCGGTCCGGTGCCCGTCGACAGAAAGGAAGCGCGCAAGGCGCTTCTGGATGTCTGCGCCAGGTTCGGTTTCGATCTGAACCCGGACGCGGCCGTGCGGGAACTCACGATCGGCGAACGTCAACAGCTCGAGATCGCTCGCCTTCTGTGGCTTGGTGCCAGAGTCTTGATTCTCGACGAACCGACGACGGGCATCTCGGAGACCCAACGCACGAAACTGTTCGCGACGCTGAAGAATCTCGCCTCACAAGGGATGATCGTCATCTTCGTCTCGCACAAGCTCGAAGAGATCGAGCAGCTCTGCACCGAGGTCACGGTGTTGCGCACCGGTGAGGTCGTTGGTCGCCAAACACTGCCTTGCCCAAAAGACCAACTCATCGAGATGATGTTCGGCGAAATCGTCATCACCGAGCAGCGCACCGACGTCCCGCTCGGGCCCCCCGTGCTCTCCGTCAACAACATGACAGTCAATGATGGATCGATGACGATGGAGCGCGCGTCGTTGACGGTGAGCAAGGGTGAGGTGCTCGGCCTCGCGGGCCTGGTCGGCAGCGGCCAGCAAGCCTTCCTGCGGACGGTCGCAGGACTCGTTCATCCTCAGGCAGGAACCCTCGTCATCGACGGCCGGGACATGACCCACGCGACCCATCATGAGTTCCTCGACGCGGGAGTCCACTATCTGACGGCGGGCCGCCTCGAAGAAGGACTCTTCCAAGGACTGAACCTGTCAGAGCACTTCGTGCTCGCACGGGAGCAGGCCGACTTCTTCATCGACTGGGGGTCGGCGGATCGAGAAGCCGCCGCGGCCATCACCGGCCACTTCATCAAGGGCAGGCCGGACAGCACGGCCGAAGAGCTCTCCGGAGGGAATCAGCAGCGACTCCTCCTGGCAATGGCGCCCGATGAGCTCACACTGCTCCTCATGCTTCACCCGACCAGGGGCCTCGACATCGAGTCGGCCGACTGGGTGTGGTCCCAGCTGCTCAAACGTCGCGAGCACGGGACGGCGATCGTGTTTTCCTCGTCGGATCTCGACGAACTCCTCGGCTACTCCGACCGCATCGCGGTGTTCTTCTCCGGCCAGATACTCGATGTCATCGACGCGTCCACCGCGACCGTCGAGCAACTTGGGTACCTGATCGGAGGCGTGAAGGGGCACGCATCGTGAAGTGGACTCACCGGCTCGGCTCGACGGCCCTTGCGATGATCGCGGCGCTGCTCGTTGCAGCAGGCCTCATGCTGCTCGTCAATGCACCGCCCCTCGATGCATTCCGCCTGCTCATCCAGGGATCGGTGAGCGGCCGCAAGCTCCCCGACACGCTCATGTCGTGGGCACCGCTGATGCTGACATCAGCCGGACTCGTCATCACCTACACCGCCGGACTCTGGAACATCGGTGTCGAAGGTCAGGTGATCGCCGGAGCCATCGCTGCGACCTGGGTCGCGAGGACGATCGACGGCCCCATCTGGTTACTGGTGCTCCTCACGATGCTGGCCGGAGCGATTGGCGGAATGCTCTGGGCTCTGCTCGCAGGCGTCCTCAAGGTGTTCGGGCGAGTCAACGAGATCTTCGGCGGCCTCGGCCTCACCTTCGTGGCTCAAGCCATGGCGACCTATCTGATCATCGGACCGTGGCAACGCGCGGGGATCGCATCCACGAGTGGGACCGACCCGTTCCCCGACCATGCCTGGCTACCCACTGTCGGTGATTCACGATTGTCCCCGGTGGCGATCCTGGTCGCGCTTGCCGCCGTGGTGCTGGTGTATTTCCTCCTGAAGGGTACCCGCTATGGTCTCCGCCTCAGAGCCGTTGGCAAGAACAGCAAGAGCGCGTTTCTCATCGGCATCCCTACGACGCGCTACATGCTGTCGGCGTTCGCCATCGGCGGCGCGCTGGCCGGCATCGCCGGAACCGTCCAGGTGACGGGGTTCCTGCATCGCCTCGTCCCGGCAGTCTCAGGAGGCTACGGCTATCTGGGCATCCTCGTCGCGCTGCTCGTGGACCTCCATGCACTGTGGGTACCCGTCGTCGCCTTCTTCTTCGCCATGATCTCGGTGGGTTCGACACAGCTTCAGCTTCGCCTCAACCTCGACTCGTCGCTCGGCGGCGTGCTCCAGGGCATCCTTGTCCTGTTCACGCTGCTCGCACAAGGCATCCAGGAACGCCGAATCGCACGTCCGAAGGAGCCCTGATGGAATCTGCGATTGCGTCGATCGTCCTCGCATCGGCCCCTCTCGTCTACGCCGTCATCGGTGAGACGATCACTGAGAAGGCCGGCGTCATCAACCTGTCGTTGGACGGCAGCATCATGCTGTCCGCCATGGCCGGCTTTGCGGTCGCATACACGACGGGAAGCACCATCCTGGGCTTCCTGGTCGGCGGTATCGTCGGCATGCTGGCGGCCCTCGTCATCGCCTACGCGAGCATCACGTTGACCCTCAATCAGGTTGCCGTTGGGTTTGTCATGTTCGCTCTGACACGAGATCTCTCTACCTTCCTCGGGAACCCGTACGTCCACCAGCCGTTGGCGGGCATACCACATATGCCGATCCCTGGCCTCGCGAAGATCCCCTTCCTGGGCCCGATCCTCTTCGATCAGGACCTGATGGTGTACGGCAGCATCGTGCTGATCTTCGTGTCGTACTGGTTCGTCTTCCGAACTCGACCCGGCCTCAAGCTCCAGGCGGTCGGCGAGCGACCAGAAGGCGCTCACTCGAGAGGCATCCCGGTGAACCGCCTCCGGTACCTCTACACGGCGATCGGCGGACTGCTCGTCGGTTTCGGCGGGGCGGCGTTCTCACTCGACGTCAAGCTCGGATGGTCGTACCAACACACCCTGAACTTCGGGTGGATCGCACTCGCCATCGTCATCTTCGGCGGATGGCACCCGTATCGGGCAGCGGTCGGTGCCTACCTGTTCGGCACGCTGCAGATCGTCGCCATCGAGCTGCAGTCCGTGCTCCCGACCGTGTCGCAGATCCTTCCGAGTCTCCCGTTCCCGATCATGATCCTGACGCTGCTCATCGTCTACACGGACTGGCTCAGACAACTCGCCAATCGCTTCCCCTCCCTCCGGGAGTTCCTTGCGAGCGAGCCTCCATCGGCCAGCGGAACCCGATTCCAGCCCGAGTAGACAACCGCTCCACAGCGGCCGGGCGCGCAAGAGAGGCGCCTGCTAGGGTACCCCGCACGGGTATGGAGGTGTCCGTGACCGAGACCGGCTTCCCTAGGGCATGGCCTTCTGGCAACGACTCACCGACACCCCACGCCCCTAACCATCCTCAACTCTCGGCCCGACATCAGTCGGGCCGTTTTCATCAAACGGAGGAGAGACAGTGAAACGACTACGCGTATGGTCCGTTCTGTTCGTGGTACTCGCGCTCGTTCTTGGAGCGTGCGGAACAACGACCTCGACGACCACGACGGAGGCCTCGACCGGAACAACGGCAGGGACCACAACAACGGCAGGGACCGCAACCACGGAAGGAACCACGGCGCCAATGGTGACGCAAGTCGTGACCATCGGCTTCACGGCGTCGATCACGGGCAACTACAACACAGAGTCGACACGTCAGGTCAACGGCCTCCAACTCTGGATGGATGACGTCAACAACGCTGGCGGCATCCACCTGAGCGACGGCACCGTGCTCATGTTCGAGTCGAAGAGCTACGACGACGAGTCCAACAAGGACAGAGTCCAGGAGCTCTACACAACGCTGGCAACTACCGACAATGCCGACTTCTTGATCTCCCCGTACTCGAGCGGCCTGACCGCCGCCGCTGCCGTCATCGCAGAGCAGTACGGCAAGGTCATGATCACGACCGGTGCTGCCGATGACAAGACCTATCAGCAGGGCTACACGGGCGTCTACCAGGTATACACGCCTTCGAGCCGCTATCTGACCAGCTCTATCGACCTGCTCGGCAGCCTCGACTCGACGGCCAAGAAGCTCGCGTTCGTCTACGAGAACTCGACATTCTCCACCGGGGTCGCGGACGCCGCGAAGGCGTACGCAGAAGCCAATGGCTACGACGTCGTACTGTACGAGGGCTATGACGCCGGAACCACCGACTTCAGCGCCATCATCAACAAGGTCCAGTCGGTAACCCCCGACGCGATCCTCGGCGGAGGCCACTTCGCCGACGGCGAGGCACTCGCCCGTCAGCTGAATGAGAAGCAGGTTCCCGTCAAGTTCGTGTCGCTGCTCGTTGCAGCTCCAGAACCCACGTTCGCGGAGCTCGGTGACGCCGCCAAGGGCATCGCCGGCCCGAGTCAGTGGGAGCCACAGGTGAAGTTCACCGAAGAAGGCGCCATGGCCGACGGCAGCACGTGGATCGGCCCGACAGGGGACGACTTCGTCACCGAGTACACGGGGGCGTACGGTGAAGATCCCTCCTACCACGCGGCAGGTGGATACGCAGCCGGGCTGCTGCTCCAGTACGCGATCCAGACGGCCGACTCGATCGACCCGGACGCGATCAAGGCAGCACTCGACGGTGCGAATCTGACCACGTTCTACGGCGCCATGACGTTCGACACGAGTGCGGACAACCACGGGCTGCAGATCGGACACGCCATGGTCGTGGTCCAGTGGGACGACACCCTGGCGAAGCAAGTCGTGTGGCCCGAGAGCGCGGCGACCGCAACCCCGATCTATCCTCTCGGCCAGTGACAACCAACGTCCATGAACCCTCCCGCGGCCTGACGGCCGCGGGAGGTACACGATCATGAGCATCAACGGTGTGCTGGCCGGCTTCGTCGACGGCCTACTGATCGGTTTTGTCTACGGCGTCGCGGCGATGGGACTCACCCTGATCTTCGGAGTCATGGACGTCATCAATCTGGCCCATGGACCGTTGATCGCGATCGGCATGTTCGGGGTGTACGAGCTGTTCACCTACCTCGGGATGAATCCGTATCTTGCGATCATCCTGGTTGCCATCGGTGGCCTATTCGTGGGCGTCATCGTCTACTTCGCAGCGGTTCACCGGGTCATCGATGCGCCACCGCTGTCCAGTCTGCTGTCCACGTTCTCGGTGAACATGATGATCATCGGCGTCGGCACGGCCATCCTGTCGACGTCGGCGTACAACGTGAACTTCTCGCTCCCGACCCTCAGCGTAGGGCCGATCACCGTAACGGGCAGTCGGATCGCAGCGGCACTCATCGCAATCCTCGTGACCGCCCTCCTCTACGGGTTCCTCTACCGAACGAGACCTGGCAAGTACATCAGAGCAGTAGCCAACAACCGTCAGGCTGCCGAGCTCATGGGGATCCCGTCGACCCGCATCCTCGCGCTTGCATTCGGGGTCGGCACCATGCTGGCGATGACGGCCGGCGCACTCATCGCGACGATCCTGCCGATCAACATCCTGGCCGGCGGGACATACGAGCTGAAGAGCTTCGTGATCGTCGTGCTCGGCGGACTCGGCAACCCGCTCGGGGCACTCGTCGGTGGTTTGGTGCTGGGTCTGATCGAAGGTCTGGTACCCATTTTCTTGAAGGTGACGTGGGTGCCAGTGATCGAATTCGGTTTGTTCGTGCTGATCCTGCTCGTGATGCCCCAGGGACTTTTCGGAAAGAAGGGGTCGTGATGAAGCGATTCTCAGGACTGCTCATCAGCCTGATCGTCGTCATCGTCCTCGCCGCCATTCCGATGATCACCGGCAGCGCTGCGACACGTGAGTCGATGTTCACAATCCTGATGGCCATCGCTCTCGCGTCGAGTCTCAACATCCTGTTGGGCTACACAGGGTACGTGTCCTTCGGCCACATCGTGTTCTTCGGCGTCGGGGGCTACGTCGGCTTCTTCACACTCACACAGCTGGGCTGGAACCTCTGGCCTTCGATGATCGCTGGTGGGATCGCTCCGGCGATCCTGGCCTACCTCCTCGGCAAGTCGATCCTGCGGCTGCGAGGTGCTTACTTCGCGCTGGCAACGATCGGCGTGAACGAGGCGATGCGTGCCCTGGTGAACAACCTCGACGCGTTCGGTGGCCCGGTCGGGATGACAATGAAGTTCGCCGTCTACAAGGAGTACGGAGGAGCCACGGCGGCCCTCTGGATGACCTACCGAGCGCTGGCGGTCGTGGCGATCGCTGTCGTGATCACGTCCTACCTCGTCAAGAAGTCCAAATTCGGTCTGGGGTTGATGGCGATTCGAGAAGACGAGGACGCCGCCGAGGTCATGGGTGTGAGAGCGCCCAGTGCGAAGACATGGTCGTATGTGTTGTCGGCCATCTTCCCCGGTCTCGTCGGTGTGCTGTTCTTCTTCAAGAACGGGAACATCGAACCCGGCGACGCCTTCCGCCTCCAACTCTCCATCGAACTCATCGTGATGGTGATGCTCGGAGGGTTCGGCACGGTCTTTGGACCCATCCTCGGGGCGGCGGTCTACCAGCAGCTTCGGAAGTCCCTGCTCACCAGCCCCATCTTCAAGAACGTGCAGCTGGCCGTTGCCGGCCTGCTGCTCCTGCTGATCATCCTGTTCATCCCCACAGGGGCGGTCGGATGGCTGCGGAAACGGTTCCCACGACTGCGGAGGGTGCTCGAATGATTCTCGAGGTACGCGAGGTGACCAAGCAGTTCGGTGGGCTCACTGCGGTCGACCGTGTGAGCTTCTCGCTCGAGGGTGGAGAGATTCTCGGCCTCATCGGACCCAACGGAGCGGGGAAGACAACCCTGTTCAACTGCGTCAACGGTGTCTATCCGCCTACGAAAGGGACGGTCACCTTCAGAGGCAAGAACGTCACTGGCAAGCACACCTATGACATTGCTCGGCTGGGGTTGTCACGAACCCACCAGATCGTTCGCCCGCTGAACGAGCTGAGCGTCCGTGACAATGTGATCGCAGGCGCCTGCTACGGGAAGAGCAACCTCTCGATCAGGGCCGCGGCGACAACCGCCGACGAAGTCCTGGAAACGGTACGACTTGCCGAACGGGCCGAAGTGCTCGCCGATAGCCTCAACGTCGCTCAGAAGAAGCGTCTCGAGCTGGCACGTGCGCTTGCCGCAGGACCGGATCTGCTACTGCTCGACGAGGTGCTCGCGGGGCTCAACAACACTGAGGTCTCCGGCATGCTCGAAACCATCCGCCAGATCAGGAATCAGGGAGTCACGATCATCATGATCGAGCACATCATGCGTGCGATCATGGATCTCTCAGACAGGATCATCGTCCTCAACTACGGAGAGATGATCGCCGACGGATCCCCTGCGGAGGTGTCGCAGAACGATCGGGTGATCGAGGCATACCTGGGGAATCCAGAGCTGGCCGAGCAGATTCTCGAAGAAGGGAGGGCCTGACATGGCACTCCTCGAAGTCTCGGCTGTGACGGGGGGATACGGCGAGCTTCAGATCCTCTGGGGTCTGGACCTGTCGGTCGAACAGGGAGCGTTGACCGCGCTGGTCGGCTCGAACGGCGCAGGCAAGACCACACTGATGCGAACCATCTTTGGACAGATCATGCCGTGGAGCGGCTCTGTGGCGTTCGAAGGTAGGGACGTCAGCAAGGTCTCGGCCCACGCGAAGGCGGAGCTGGGGCTGGTGATGGTGCCCGAGGGCCGGCAGCTCTTCAACGACATGACCGTGCAGGAGAACCTGGAGATGGGGGCGACACCAAAGCGGGCGAGAGCGAGTATCGATGCCAACCTCGCCAAAGTATTCGAGCTGTTCCCACGACTCCAGGAACGCGCGAAGCAGCGGGCCGGCACGATGAGCGGTGGCGAGCAGCAGATGCTCGCCGTCTCAAGAGGGATCATGGCCCAGCCCAAGATCCTGTTCATCGACGAACTGTCTCTCGGGCTCGCGCCGCTGCTCACCCTCGAGTTGTTCCACTCGCTACGCAAGCTCCAGAGAGAGGGCCTCACCATCCTGCTGGTGGAGCAGAACGTACGCATGGCCCTGAAGGTCAGCGACTACGCCTTCGTGATGAGCGAAGGGAAGATGGACTTCCATGGCCCATCATCAGAAGTCGAGCAGAACGAAGACGTCAAGAAGGCGTACCTAGGAATCTGAGTTGGACCCGCCGTTCGGCGGGTCCAACTCGTACATTGCGTACCTCGGCGAACCCTGACCCAGTTGGTGGGCACCGCCCCCTCCGTCCTCGACCTTCGGCCGAGTCCACCTCCCTCAACGGTCGCTTCGCTCCCTGGGGGAGGAAACCGAGTTCTAGACGAGCTTCGCTCGTCTAGAACTCCTCGTCCTCTTCGGGCTCGATGGCCTCACTACCGCCCAGCGACGCGAGCCACTCGGCGGGATCCGACGGAAGCGACTCCTCGTCACCGGTCGACTCGGCCGATTCGCCGAACAGGCCAAGCGCCGAGATCGGCATCGCATCGGGCAGGAGCGGCTCCACCGATTGGTAGAGCTCTGAACCGGTGCCGGCCGGTATCAACTTGCCGATGATCACGTTCTCTTTCAGGCCTCGCATGAAGTCGGACTTGCCTGAGATCGATGCTTCGGTCAGTACCCGGGTCGTCTCCTGGAAGGAGGCAGCCGACAGCCACGAGTCGGTGGCAAGCGACGCCTTCGTGATTCCCATCAGCTCCGGACGGCCCTCGGCGTGGGTTTTGCCATCAGCCACGAGCGAACGGTTCACATCCCGGAAGCGTCGCTCGTCGACGAGCTCTGCCGGAAGGAAAGGAGAGTCGTTCACGCTCACGACGCGAACCCGACGCAGCATCTGTCGAACGATCAGCTCGATGTGCTTGTCGTGGATGTCTACGCCCTGCGAGCGGTACACGTCCTGCACCTGATCCACCAAGTATTTCTGGGCGGCACGAACACCTGAGATCTCCAGCACCTCTTTCGGATCGAGCGAGCCTTGGGTGAGCGGAGTGCCCGGTTCGATCTCGGCGCCGTCGTGAACGAGCAGACGAGCACGTCGGGAGATCCCGTAGGTGGCTTCACCTTCAGGACCATCCACGACGGCTCTCCTGCCCTCTTCGTCTTCTTCTACTCGTACGACGCCGCCAACCTCGGACAGCACCGCCTTGCCCTTTGGGGTTCTCGCCTCGAACAGTTCCACCACGCGAGGAAGCCCGTGCGTGATGTCATCGCCGGCGACGCCGCCCGTGTGGAACGTCCGCATGGTGAGCTGCGTACCCGGCTCACCGATGGACTGCGCTCCCATGATGCCGACCGCTTCACCGAGTTCCACAGAACGGCCGGTCGCGAGACTCAACCCGTAGCACGTGCCACACACCCCATACTCGGAGTCGCAGGTGAGTACGGACCGCACCTTGATCTTCGTGACCTCTTCCTCGTTGGTGAGTGCGAGAATCTCCGACCTGCCGAGGATCGTCCCGGCCTTGAGCTTCACGCCCTGGTCGGTTTCGACGATCTTCCGACCCACCTTCACGTCCTCGGCGAGCGCCCGGCTGAACAGGCTCGTGTGCGCGTTGCGCACGGGGCGTCCGTTACGATCACGAACCGGCAGGACGATGCCACGATCCGAACCGCAGTCCTCTTCCGAGATGATGATCTCCTGGCTGACGTCGACGAGACGGCGAGTCAGGTAGCCGGAGTCGGCCGTTCGCAGGGCGGTGTCGGCGAGTCCCTTGCGGGCACCGTGCGTCGAGATGAAGTACTCGAGCACCGACAGCCCCTCGCGGAAGTTGGAGATGATCGGCCGAGGAATGATGTCGCCCTTCGGGTTTGCCACGAGACCCCGCATACCGGCGATCTGTCTCGCCTGCATGACGTTTCCACGGGCACCCGAACGGATCATCATGTCGATCGGGTTGAACTTCTCCGCCTTGAGCGTCACCTCCATGGCTTCCTTCACCTCGTCGGTGGCCCTCGTCCAGATCTCGATCAGCTCTTGACGTCGCTCGTCGTCGGTGATCACACCCTTGAGAAACTGCTGCTGGACTTTCTCGGCCGCCTTCTCGTACTTGGAGATGATCTTCTCCTTCTCGGGCGGAGTCTTGACGTCGCCAAGGCCAATCGTCAGACCCGCACGGGTCGAGTAGTGGAATCCGAGGTTCTTGATCGCGTCGAGGAAATGCTGAACTTCGTGCTTCTTGTAGTTGGCGATGATCTCCTCGATCAGACGCCTGATGTCCGACTTGAGGACGACCGCGTCGACATACGGGAAGTCGACCGGGAACGCTTCGTTGAGGATGGCACGACCGACAGTCGTCTCGAGCGGCCGTGAACCGTCGACCGGTTCGGCGGTCAGCAGCGATCCAAGACTCCCCCTGAGCTTCTCGTGCATCTCGGCGGAGCCACCGATCTCCCCGACCCTGACCTTCACCGGCGCGTGCAAAGCGACCTGGCCCGACTCGTAGGCCATGACCGCCTCGTTGATATCCGCGAACACCGAACCCGCACCCTTTGCATCCGCGACGATCTCGGACAGGTAGTAGACACCGATGACCATGTCCTGGCTCGGCGTGACGATCGGACGGCCGCTGGCCGGAGACAGAACATTGTTCGCCGACAGCATGAGCACCCGTGCCTCCGCCTGCGCTTCGGCAGAGAGGGGAAGGTGCACGGCCATCTGGTCACCGTCGAAGTCGGCATTGAATGCCTCACAAACGAGCGGGTGAATCTGGATCGCCTTTCCTTCCACCAGCACCGGCTCAAAGGCCTGGATGCCGAGTCGGTGCAATGTGGGGGCACGGTTCAGGAAGACGGGGTGCTCCTGGATGACGTCGGCGAGCACGTCCCACACCTGGGGCCGCTGACGTTCCACCATCCGCTTGGCCGACTTGATGTTCTGGGCGAGATCCTGGTCGACGAGCCGCTTCATGACGAACGGCTTGAAGAGCTCCAGGGCCATCACCTTCGGAAGACCGCACTGGTGGAGTTCCAACGACGGGCCGACCACAATGACAGAACGGGCGGAGTAGTCGACGCGCTTGCCGAGCAGGTTCTGACGGAACCGCCCCTGCTTGCCCTTGAGCATGTCCGACAACGACTTCAACGCACGGTTGCCCGGACCGGTCACCGCGCGACCGCGGCGTCCGTTGTCGAACAACGCGTCGACGGCTTCCTGAAGCATGCGCTTCTCGTTGTTCACGATGATTTCCGGGGCACCCAGGTCCAACAGCCGCTTGAGCCGGTTGTTGCGGTTGATCACTCGACGGTAGAGGTCGTTCAAGTCGCTGGTCGCGAACCGCCCGCCGTCGAGCTGCACCATCGGCCGCAACTCCGGCGGAATCACCGGGACGGCGTCGAGGATCATGGCGGTCGGATCGTTCCTGCCCTCGTAGAACGGCTTGACGACCTTCATTCGCTGCGTTGCCCTGTGACGACGCTGCGCCGACTTGGCCTCCAGGTCGGCGATCAGGTTCTCCATCTCGACGTCGAGGTCGACTCGCCCGAGAAGGTCTTTGATCGACTCGGCGCCCATCCCGCCCACGTAGTACGAGTCGTACCGTTCGACGATCTGGCGCCACAGCGGCTCCGAGTCGACGAGCGTCTTCGGTCCCATCGTCTTGAAAGTGTCGAATGCTTCCTCGACCAGTTCGACCTCGCGAGCCGCGCGTTCGGTCCGCTCCTTGATCTCCCGATCGACCTCCCGTCGGCGTGCGCTGATCTCCTGAGCCTTGGCGCCGCCTTCCTCCATTCGGGACAGCTCCTCTTCGAGGCGTTCGAGCCGGGCGGTGCGCCACTCTTCGAGTTCGTCGTTGATCACTTCGAGCTCGGCCCGCATGGTCTCTTCCAGTTCCGGAAGGTCCTTTTGGCGGCGTTCGTCGTCGACAAAGGTCACCAGGTAGGCGGCGAAGTAGATGACTTTCTCGAGTTCCTTCGGAGACATGTCGAGGAGGTAGCCGAGCCGGCTCGGCACACCCTTGAAGAACCAGATGTGGGTCACCGGGGCGGCGAGCTCGATGTGCCCCATCCGCTCGCGCCGTACCTTGGAGCGCGTCACTTCGACACCGCAGCGCTCACATACGATCCCCTTGTAGCGGATCCGCTTGTACTTGCCGCAGTAGCACTCCCAGTCCTTCGTCGGCCCGAAGATCCGTTCGTCGAACAGACCGTCCTTCTCGGGCTTCAGCGTCCGGTAGTTGATCGTCTCTGGCTTCTTCACCTCTCCGAACGACCAGGCACGAATCTGGTCGGTCGTCGCGAGGCTGATCTTCAGTTCATCGAAGGGCTGGCGCACGGCACTCCTTCCTTACACAGTGGTGGTCTCGCGGCGTTCCGGACGGGACAGGTCGATCCCGAGGGACTCAGCCGTGCGGTACACGTCTTCTTCGAGGTCCCGCAGTTCCACTTCCTCACCGGCCGAGAGCATCTCGACGTTGAGACAGAGGCTCTGCATCTCCTTGATCAGCACCTTGAACGACTCCGGAATTCCCGGCTCGGGAATGTTGTCGCCCTTGACGATCGCCTCGTACACCTTGACGCGGCCGGCAACATCGTCCGATTTGATGGTGAGCAGCTCCTGCAGCGCATACGCGGCTCCATAGGCCTCGAGTGCCCATACCTCCATCTCACCGAACCGCTGGCCGCCGAACTGGGCCTTTCCACCCAGAGGCTGCTGTGTGATCATCGAGTAGGGGCCGGTCGAACGGGCGTGGATCTTGTCGTCGACCAAGTGGACGAGCTTCAGCACGTAGATGTATCCAACGGTGATCGGTGTGTCGAACGGTTCACCGTCCCTGCCGTCGAACAGGGTCGCTTTGCCGGAGTCGTTGACCAGTCGGTCGCCGTCCCGATTGGGGCGGGCGTGCGCGATCACGTCGGCGATCTCGTCCTCGTGCGCCCCGTCGAATACCGGCGTTGCCACCATGCTCCACGGCTCGGCGCCCTTCGCTGCGGGGCTGCTGGAGTCGAACGGCTCCCATCCCATAGCGGCGGCCCACCCGAGGTGGGTCTCGAGCACCTGCCCGAGGTTCATCCGGGACGGAACACCCAGTGGCGACAAGATGATGTCGACCGGAGTGCCGTCGGCGAGGAACGGCATGTCCTCGATGGGCAGCACCTTGGAGATCACGCCCTTGTTGCCGTGACGGCCGGCGAGCTTGTCACCGGCAGAGATCTTCCTCTGCTGGGCGACGTACACACGCACCATCTCGTTGACGCCCGGCTTCAGGTCGTAGCCTTCCGCACGTCTGAGGATGCGCACGCCGATGACCTTGCCATTCTCACCGTGAGGAACTCGCAGCGACGTGTCGCGAACCTCTCGAGCCTTCTCGCCGAAGATGGCGCGCAGCAGACGTTCTTCGGGGGTCAGTTCGGTCTCACCTTTCGGGGTGACCTTCCCAACCAGATAGTCACCGGGACCCACCTCCGCACCGATGCGGATGATGCCCTCGTCATCGAGGTTGCGCAGCGACTCTTCGGCAACATTCGGGATATCTCGCGTGATCTCCTCGGAGCCGAGTTTCGTGTCCCTGGCCCTGATCTCGTGCTCCTCGATGTGGATCGATGTGAGGATGTCCTCTTTCACGAGCCGCTCAGAGATCACGATCGCGTCCTCGTAGTTGTGGCCCCGCCACGGCATGAACGCAACAAGCAGGTTTCGTCCGAGTGCGAGCTCGCCTTGATCCGTAGAGTGACCGTCGGCGAGGACCGACCCCACCGACACCTCTTCACCAATGGCGACGATCGGCTTCTGGTTCATCGAGGTGCCCTGGTTGGACCGTTCGAACTTCTGAACCCGGTAGGTGTGCTTGACGTTCTTGCCTGATTCCTTGACAACGATCTCGTCACCGGTCAGGTCGACGACGGTTCCGTCGACCTTCGAGATAACCATGTCGCCCGAGTCCTGCGCGACGCGGCCCTCGATGCCGGTACCCACCAGTGGCGCCTCGGGATGCACGAGCGGGACCGCCTGACGCTGCATGTTGGATCCCATCAGCGCTCGGTTGGCGTCGTCGTGTTCGAGGAACGGGATGAGTGCGGTCGCAATCGAAACGATCTGCTTCGGTGACACATCCATGTAGTCGATCTGGGATGGAAGTACCGAATCCACTTCACCGCCGCCACCCGGCAGCCGAACCAGAACACGGTCGTTGGCGAACGTTCCGTCGGCTTCGAGGGCAGCGTTCGCCTGGGCGATCACGAACCGTTCCTCTTCGGTCGCGGTCAGGTAGTCGATCTGATCGGTCACCCCGCCGTCCACGACCTTCCGGTACGGCGTTTCGATGAAACCGTACTTGTTGACCTGTGCGTAGGTCGCGAGGGAACCGATCAACCCGATGTTCGGACCTTCCGGCGTCTCGATCGGGCACATCCGCCCGTAGTGCGACGAGTGCACGTCACGCACCTCGAAGCCCGCACGCTCCCGTGACAGACCTCCGGGACCGAGTGCCGACAAGCGACGCCGGTGCGTCACACCCGCCAACGGGTTGGGCTGATCCATGAACTGGCTGAGCTGGCTGGAACCGAAGAACTCGTTGATCGCCGAGATCACCGGTCGGATGTTGATGAGGCTCTGCGGTGTGATCGCGTCCGAGTCCTGAGTGGTCATGCGCTCGCGTACGACTCGCTCGAGCCGCGTCAAACCAACCCGGACCTGGTTCTGGATCAGCTCACCGACCGTCCGGACCCGCCGGTTCCCGAAATGGTCGATGTCGTCCACCTTCACCGGGATCTCGAGGCCCGCCCTGGTCGTGAACACCGGCTTCTCCTCGTGGAGCGCTATCAGGTATCCGATCGCGTCGAGGATGTCGTCGTCGGCCAGCAGCCCCATCGTTGCCGGGTCGTAGTCGTTCGGGATTGGACGACTGAACTTCTGGTTCATCTTGTAGCGGCCGACCTTCGTCAGGTCGTACCGCTTCGGGTTCTTGAACAGAGTCTGAAGCAGCCCCCTGGCCGATTCGACCGTCGTCGGCTCGCCTGGACGCAGTTTGCGGTAGAGGTCGAGCAGCGCGTCTTCCCTATCCACGGTGGTGTCCCGGTCGAGCGTTATCCGCATCGACACGGAGTCTGGGAACAGCGCGACGATCTCCTCGTCCGACTCGGCGATGCCTAGAGCCCGAAGGAAGGCGGTGACATGCTGGCGGCGTTTCCTGTCGACGCGCACACCGAGGGTTCCCCGCTTATCCGTATCGAACTCCAGCCAGGCACCACGGCCGGGAATCATCTTCGTGCTGTAGATCTCACGGTCCGACGTCTTGTCGGAGGACCTGTCGAAGTAGACACCGGGAGACCTGACGAGCTGACTGACCACGACTCGCTCCGTGCCGTTGATGATGAAGACGCTCTTCTCCGTCATCATCGGGAAATCGCCGAGGAAGACCTGCTGCTCCTTGATCTCACCCGTCTTCCGGTTCACGAACCGGGCGGTGACGAACAGCGGCCTCGAATAGTGAGCGTCGCGTTCCTTGCACTCCTCGACGGTGCGGGGTGGATCACCAAACCGGTGATCGGTGAGTTCCAGCGCGAGCTCACCAGTGAAATCCTCGATGGGAGAAATCCCCTCGAAGATCTCCTTCAGTCCCTCGTCGAGGAACCACTGGAAACTTTCGTACTGAAGTGCGAGGAGGTTGGGAATCGGAAGTACTTCGGGGATCTTGGCAAACGAAAGACGGGGGGTGACGCGCGAGGGCAAGTGACTCCTCCTTGAACCCTTAGACCTGACTGCGAACGGCGAACAGCCAGGCTAGCACACACCTACCCAGGCGGCAATACGAGTCTAAATGACCGGCGTGAACCGGTGCCTTGCGAGACCAACATATCGTTTCGCCTCAAGCAGGTCAAGACCCTTGGTGAGCGGGACAATAGAACCGTCCCGCTCGAAGTGCTAGGTGAGCTCGACGCTCGCCCCTGCGCTCTCGAGCCGTGCCTTGGCCTTCTCGGCCGTCTCCTTGTCGACGTGCTCGAGAACTGCTCCCGGAGCGCTGTCGACAAGATCCTTGGCCTCCTTCAAGCCGAGGCTGGTCAGAGCCCTGACTTCTTTGATCACCTGGATCTTCTTGTCGCCCACTGCGGCGAGAACGACGTCGAACTCGTCCTTCTCTTCGACAGCGGCGACTTCCCCGCCACCCGCGGCGGCGACCGGCGCCATTGCGACCGGAACGGCTGCCGTGACATCGAACTTCTCCTCGAACGCGTCGAGGAACTCTTTCAACTCGAGGACGGTCATCCCTTCGAAGACCTCCAAGAGCTCCTTGGTCGTCATCTTCGCCATGTCATTCACTCCTCTATCGTGTCCGTCGCCTTCGGCTTCGCCTTGGGCTTGGGTGTTGACTTCTTCTTGGGTGCGGGCGGGTCGGGCTCCGGTTCCACCTCGGGCTCAGCTTCGGCCTCAGGCCCAGCCTCGACCTCCGGTTCCGCAATCGCCGCCGCCTCCGGCTTCGCCTTGGGCTTGG
>Ga0307444_1000207_pt1 | contig 31037 bp, 24 predicted proteins | sample SalMarSW160340MG_FD_202145 | JGI IMG/M metagenome (GOLD analysis project Ga0307444, IMG submission 202145) | Salt marsh sediment microbial communities from the Plum Island Ecosystem LTER, Massachusetts, United States - SW1603-40 | ecosystem: Environmental > Aquatic > Marine > Intertidal zone >...
CGTTTCTGTGACCTGGTTCTGAGAGGTGTCTATGACAGAGACGGTACCGTCGGCAGCATTGGTTACATAGACATGGCCTCCGTCAGGGGTTGGTGCAACATCCGAAGGCCCGCTTCCCACGGAGATGGTGGCCATGACAGCGTTATTAAACGTCGATATGACGGACAAGGTCTCATCTGCGGCATTGACGACATAGAGATACTCCCCGCTGGGGGTCACCGCCAATCCTTCGGGCACGGTTCCAAGATAAATCGTGTCAGCGATGGTCAAGTCTGAGCCGTGTATCACGGACACCGTCCCGTCGGCCTTGTTTAACACATAGATGTATTGTCCATCAGGCGTTGCGGCTACGCAGACAGGCATGTTGCCGACGGCAACCGATGTGATGACCCGGTCATCCGAAGTGCGTATCACCGATGCCGTGTCATCCGCGCTGTTCGCTACAATCGCACAGGTCGCTGCTTGACCGGTACCCGGCGTGGCCCAAAATGATAGAATAACGACACTCAGAAAAAGCAACCAAGCCCGCTGGATGCGTGCTTGCATACACCTCTCCTCCCATCTTGATGATGTCTGCGCATAGTCCATCCTGGAAACAACTTAAGAGGATGTCCAAGGATATAGAATTCCTGCTCAGGGAGGCGAAAACGAAAAAAAGCCGTTGGCCCTCGCGTCCACCGAATCCAGGTCCAGGCATCTGATGTTCCTGTCATGCAAAAACCGTGCAAAAATAAGCCATTAAACGATCTGTATTGTTATTCAACAGTTAGGTGATTATGTGCCGCTGGCGAGGCTGGAAGACTGGAAACAAAAGGATTTTTTTGGGAAAAAGATTGCAACTTATGTGAAATGTGACGGACATGACAAAGGGAGGAAAATCAAAGGGGTTAGCCACAGGAGAGATGCGGTAAATGGCATTTTGCAGATGCAAAACTCCAACTTAAGAAGTGGTGCCTCAATTGAGCCAAGACGGATGGACTATCATTTGCGGATTGGCTATCAGTCCCCTCCTAAGTGCTCAAGGATGCACCTGGTTTGCTTGGGCCCAAAGAGTTCAGGCAGGTCCGGACCGACCCTGCCGGCGCTCATCTAAAGATCTTCCAGGTTGAACCCTAACGGATGCACCTCCCTTTCGTAGCCTTCCTTCTTGGCAAGAACATCTAGGTGGATCGTGCCCATGTCCTCCACTGCGGGGAAAAACGCCTCGTCCAATTCCTCAGTATCCACGGTCTTGATGTATTTCTTGCACTTCTGGCAGGTTTCCACCCGGTATGTGCGCCCTTCGTTTTCTGCAAAAAAATACTTGAACTTACGCCGCTCCTCGTTTTCACAGAAAGGACACTGGATTCTCTTGAATCGCCACTCGTAACCGCAGGACGAACAGATAAGAAATCTTTTCCTCTCTTGCCCAACCAACTCTCCCATGACTGGCTTTGATCCACAGATAGGGCAATAAGATCTCCACCAGCTTTCCTGATCCACGCGGCCTTTGAGTGCATCAGCATAGGTTTCGAAGATAGGCCGTAGACTGTTTTCTGCCAGGAAGAAGAGTATTTCTCCCTTGATGTTGAGCTTCTCGGCCAGCTCGGCGGCATGTTCTGCCCCCTGCTCAGCCGTCTTTTTGAATAACGTCTCAAGGTTCAGTTCGCCGCTGGAGACAACTTCCTCTATCTTCTCAACATCTTTACGAGCCTTGATGTTTTGTTTTAGAACCTCACAAAGCCTTCCAAATAAGATCGCCGCCGTGGCTGTGTCGAGCTCCAAGTCACCCCTATCTGCCAGAGGAAATCCCTCTGCACTTTTCTTCCTGAGCAAGTCTTCATCCATCGACACAGGATGAATCTCAATGTCTGCCTTCATCTTAAACTGCTCTGTGACCACGTCCTTGAGGAACGCAAGGACTTCCCTGTGGCTGGGTCTCTCTTTGGAAATCGTAGCTATTCTCTCGGTCAGTTGGCCCAGCTCCACTTCAAAGGCCTTATTGTCCTTGTTCATATTTGTTCCTCCGTTCTGCGGCTACAGAAAAGATTGGTACTGCCCCACGAGAGGGCAGTACCACGGTTAAAGTTAATAAGGACCCACGATTCCATACACTGATGGTTCGTCCAGAAGGACCCAAATGACCTGGGTCTGATATTCAGCAGGATATACGTTGGCATTTGGGTAGCCGTTTGCTTGGAGATATTTAACCCTCCTCCGCGCTTTACGACGCATTTTATCGTTTCCGCCCGTTTTTATGGCCCCGGTGGGACACACAATTTCACAAGCAGACTTCTTGGACTTAGCGAACACACCGGCAAATGGAGGTGCTTTGAGGGCCGTATTGGTCCATCTGTCATAACAGAAGTCGCACTTGTTTGTCCTTCCATCTGGTAATGTGTCGCCGTTGTTTAGTCGATATCGAGGTATGCCTAATGCGGGGTCCGGAGATCGCTTAAAAGGGCAGGCCAGTTGGCATGGTTTTACATCATTGTCACTGCAGTAGTCGACCCTCACAACGTCTGTTGGGTCTTTTTTCGTGGGGCTGCACTTGGCCTTGATGAACACCATGCCTTTCTTATTTACCTTGATGGCGTTAAGCGGACAAGCCTCCTTGCACTGAGGATCTTCACAATGGCGACATCGATCCACAAAGAACAGCCACCTCAGGTCGCCATTATTGCCCACCTCAGAGAACCTGGTGAGAGTGAGGTTAGCAACCGAGAGATCCTCGGGATTCTGATAGCTCCCAGTAAAGGAGGTGTCCTCTGCTGGCAGCTGATGCCACTGCTGACAGGCAATCTGACACGCCTTGCAAGCAATGCACTTAGACATATCAATCAACATTCTCTTTTTTGCCATCTAGAACCACCTCCTTTCTATAGGTATGAGCCACCATCAAATTTCCTGATGTTGCAGATAAAGGCCTTGGATTCCGGAATGCCCGTATTGGCATCACCGATATGCGGCGTCAACAGGTTGGCGCTGTCTCCGGTGCAATGGCCCTCGTAACCAAAGTGCCAGATGGCACCGATGTGGTGAACCGTACTACCGTCAATGGTGTACGGCTTGAATCGCTTGGTCACACAAGCCACAGCGTTCATCCGCCGGCCGTAGAGCTCCGTTCGCTGGGTCTTCAGCTCACACATGTCGCCATTTGCGATACCCAGGATGCTCGCCAGTTCTTCGCTCAGCTCCACAAAGACATCCGGCTGAAGCTGGCACAGCCACGGATTGTTCCGGGTCAACTGACCGGCCTGCCAGTGCTCGCTCACCCGGTAGGTGGTTCCCACAATGGGGAAGTCTGGGTTGCCGTTACCGGGATGCTCGTAAGCCTCAGGTCGCGCGTGGCCAAAGTTCGTCGGCGAGGTCAGGGTGCCGGTACTCAACGGGTTTGAGGTTAACACCGTCTCCCACGGCTCATAGTGCTCTGGGAACGGGCCGTCCTCTCGGCCTGGGCCGAAGAGATGGGCATGACCCTCACGCTGCATGATAAAGGGATACCTCGGCGCTGAGCCTCCTGGGGGGGTAAAGCCGTCAGAAACATCGCCGCCAGCCCTCGGCGCAGTCCCCCCACTGTCAAAAGCGATCACCCACTTGCTTGGCGCGAGGGGCAGTCCCACACTGGGATGGTTGGTCTGATAGACGGACGCCCCGTTATAGATGATCCTCCGGTTCAGGGGCCAGGCATAGGACCAGTCGCTGTAAAGGCCAATGCCACTGGCACTGTTGTCGACAGTGCCCCTGTTTTCCTGGCGGTTGCCATAACCGCTTTGGTCGTTAGCATCACCGGGGTTCACGTAATGGGAGCAGTAGAGCCAGTTGCCCGAAGAGGTCTCCCCGTCGTATCGCAGGGTTTGTGTTGCCGTATTGGATCCCCAGAAGCCGTCCACGCGGGTACCAATCGCAGAACCACCTCCGGCACTTGGACAGAAGTAGCCGTTGATCTCCCAGCCGACCTTATGGGGGTTTGCCGCCAAAAGGCCTGTCCTGGTATCCACGATGCCATCATCATAGTTGCTTCCATCTTGACCGTGCGCATCCTGGTGGGCGGTGCCACCAGATGCCACTCCGGCTGGATCGCAATAGGGCCCCCACCAGAGCAAGGCGAGGGGATAGCGCAGCCGCCAGTCCGCACTCGTATCGGCCTGGTAAAGGGCAATAAGCCTTTTTCCAAGCTCATTGATGATGCTCAGGTCATCTGCGGCAACCCCTGGTGGCTCAATGGCCTTGTATCGCCACTGACTCCACCTGCCGCTGTTGACAATAGAGCCTTCCTTTTCATACGATGCCGCTGCAGGCAGCAGGAAGACCTCGGTATTGATGGTCGTGGGATCAACGCCGGGTCTCTTCCAGAAGGCCGCTGTCTCCGTCTCCCACAAGTCCACGCACACGAGCCACTCAAGGTTTTCCATGGCCTTTCGCTCAAAGTCGCAACTGGCGCCACCCACGGCCGGGTTTTGACCCCAGCACAGGAGCCCATGAATGTATTGGTCTTTGTTGGGTACCTCTACATTGAGAGGATTAGGAGATGCATCCGCCGTCCAGGCGGTCATGTCCTCGAAAATTCATTCATGGGTGTACCAAAAGCCCGACTTGGCCTTGGGGAGATAGCCATAGGCTTGATCAGGGGTGCCTGAGTACTCCCTGGGCCACCAGGCCTGAAGGAGGCTGTCCAGGTACTTACCCCCAAATTGCCACCAGGAAAGGCTCCTCGGATTGCCAATGGCCCAGCCAGGTACGCCACCTACGGGCGTGATATCCTGGGGCGCCTTGCCGCTAGAGTAAGTGGCCTTGTACGCGGCACGATCCCTCTTGGCCCAAGAGTTGTCCGTCGCGCTCAGGTACCCTGGTAGGATATGCCACAGGAGGCACATGTCTGTGGAGCCCTGCACGTTCGACTCACCCCTCAAGGCATTGATACCGCCGCCGGCCACGCCCGCATTGCCCAGAAGAAGCTGCATCATGGCATAGGACCTGACGTTCTGCGACCCATAGGTGTGCTGGGTGCTGCCCATAGCGTACATGATGCATGCGGACTTATCGTCCAGGTACGTGGACGTGTAAACATCGTAGACCTTTTCAATGATTGTTGGATCTGCGCCGGTGATGTCCGAAACCTTCGCGACCGTGTAGGCGGAGACCTGCTCTACAAACTTCTGCCACACACAGTTAGTGTTGGCGAGTGTAGGATCCGCCAGCGGTACGAGGTTGGTTCCAGGGTCGGCATACTGATACGACCAGGTAGACTTATTGTACTTGGCCTTCTTGTGCCGGCGGGGATCATCCACTAGGCCTGAAAATATACCCGTGGCCGTGCCACCGCCCAGGCCGGGAGGCACGGAATTTGCCTGCCGGCAGGTCTGGAAACCAGCGTCTAAGAGATAACTGGCGTTGGTGCAGTCTTTCACATATTGCCAGTTGATCCTGTTGTTGTCGATGGCCCACTTCATCATCCCCAGCATGAACGCGATATCGGTACCCGAGCGCATCTTGGAATACAACTGCGTCCCATCCACGAACGATGCCTTGGATGCGGTTCTCGTGTAACGGGGGTCCACCACGATGAGTTTCCCCCCATTGTCTATGGCCTTTTGCACCCACTTGAAGGAAACCGGGTGGTTCTCGGCTGCGTTGCTGCCGATAACCATGACCACATCAGAGTTCTTGATGTCGATCCAGTGGTTCGTCATTGCCCCTCGTCCGTACGTCTCTCCCAGAGCCGCAACAGTCGAGGAGTGTCAGATACGGGCCTGATGCTCGATATAAACGAGCCCCAGGGCCCTCATGAGCTTGACGAGCAGATAGCACTCTTCCGTATCATGGGCCGCCCCACCCAGGCAGGCGATGCCCGTACATCGATTGGCAGGAAACCACCCGTTGTTTAACGGGTTGTCCGGATCCACAATATAGTCCTCCAGCGTTGTGTTCATCGTAGGACTGTTTGGGTCTGAGCCGGTATACCCTGGATTTGCGCTGTCTCTGGTGGTCTTGATCCGGTTGGCGATTGTGTCCAACATCCAGGTCCACGATTTTGTCTGCCAGGTCGTCGCGCCTGGCGCCCGGTACAGCGGCTGGGTCAACCGCCTCGGGTTGACCGAACCGTCCACGGTGTGGAGCTGGCCGATGGCCTGCCCCTTGCTACAAAGCGTTCCCCTGTTGATGGGATGATCAGGATCACCCTGCACATAGACCTCGTCGGGATTTGAGCTGTTAGTTCCCACCAAAAGCCCACATCCCACAGCGCAATAACAGCAGATGCTGGTTGTGACCTGGTCCCACTGCGGGGGATTTTTCACAGCGTAAGCCTTGATGGGCGCCAGGTCAAACAGACTGCCCAGCATGAGGCCTGCCGTGGCTGCACCAGAGATTTTCATAAAATCTCTTCTAGTTACATCCATACTAAAACCCTCCCTTCCACAAAATTTTCATGATTGAAACGGATACGCCTTCTCTCAAAAGCACAAAGACTACATAAACCAAAACATCCCCCCTTTCGTGTATTCTTGGAGTGCGAAAACCCTCTGTTCCAAGAATTGTGATGGTTTGTAATGTTCCGAATCTCACCCCCTTCTTGTCTTGCCTCTTGAAAACTCTCTGCCCTTTTTCAGCGACACCATGATCACCCCATGCAAAGATTGGAGGGAACAGACAGTGAATATTTAGCAGAAGGCAATTCTTGCAGTACTGCACAGGCCAAGCGGCTGCCTTATGGCTGAGCCAGACCGACCTCCTGAAGTCAGACCGGGCATTGATGGCGCCGCATGGTTTTTCGTGATGTGGATCACGCCTATTCCCTCCAGGCTTTGCATGGGACCATGTCTTGCGAGCATGGACGGAAACGTCACCTTCGGTGACTCGGTTTGAGCTTAGAAAAGAAATTTGAGAATCATAGTACCCCCCAAGGGTTGTCGGGACGGGTTAGGAAAGAAACCAAAATGCAAGAGCGGACGGAAAGAGCAAAAGGGAGTGTATCCGCATCTATTGGAAACAGTTAACCATGTCGCAGTGTTTGTAACGCCGGCATCCAGGCGATGGCTTATGTCATACAGGACATAATGGCTTTATTTTCAAGAACTTAGCATTGGAAGTGACATGCAAGAAACATGCGAGCGAGGTCTATCCCAACGCTCTTTATTCATATTCAACATTTTCAACTGGTTCTCCGATTGGTGGGGTAGGAATTACGCCTGAATTAATGGAAAACTTTGTCATGAGTGTGAAAAGAAATAGCACTTCTGAGCAATCTGCTACCCACATGAGACCGTCAGACCGGGGCTGCCGGTGGGAAATGGAGGTTGCCTTCACTTCCCTTCAAGGATCGCTTAGAATACACATATGCCTGGAAGCCCCGGATTGGGGATGCCAAACGTCTTGCAGCATGTGATGGCTCGACTCGGCAAGGGGGCTGAGTGCCGGCCTGGGCCGGCTGTGCGGTGTGTCTCAAGACGTGGGTGGGGGAGGCGGGGCAGGGGACTCGTGACGAAAAGGGCGTCGTGAACCATCTTAAAAGCTACCAGCGGCCTTCATCGCTTTGTTTTTCTGTCCATTCATCAATCTTTTTCATGATCAAATCTATAACCTCCGGTATCTTGCTCTTGATTTCCGGGGTTAACTCTTCACTGGCGACATTGATCTCTTTGGGAACGACGCCAATCAGGACGGTCTCCGGACATTTGCCGGATATGGCGATCTCCTGCAGCAACTCTATGAGATGGAATTTGGGCACGTCCGTGATTCCATCGATGGTGAGCTCCATCTCCTCGGGTTTCATGCGAACAACGGTTCCGGGCGCCTTGTGAGACCGGAAGGCATCCACAAAGATCATCTTGTCTCTACCGTCGATGAGGTGGGAGCACTCTGAGGCCGAATAACCGCATTCGACACATTCTACGTTTTCCGGAAGGTCCATTTCCCAAAGTGTTTTTGCCACGTGATAACCGAACCCGTCGTCACAGCACAGGGGGTGACCTCCACATAAGATCAAGATGGGTTTCACTGTTTCTTCCATAATCCGCTAACCGTATTGTTCAGTACAAGAATCCGTGCCCTGGAGCCTTTGACACACTTGCAAAGGGTTTTTGGTATATCTGCTTAAACTCTTGCAAGTCAAGCAAGGAGAATGCCAATTTGTCAACAAAGGCGGTTCAATGCCGTGATTACCCACATGTGGCAACCTCCTGTTTCTTAACGAAAGGAGCGAAGGGAGTCATCAGGAAAAGAAAAGGAAGGCAATGAGGACGCCGATAACCGTGTGGACAACAGGGCCAAAGACGAACAGGCCCAGAGCCCCCCATTTCCAGGGTGATCTGTCTTTCATTTTGGCTATATATCCGGTTGCGACTCCTATCAACAGGCAAGTGGCAAGGGCCGCCAAGAAATCACCATCCATTTTCCCACCATCGCTCATTCTTGTTGGATTTGTTCATGCCCTTATCCCGACAGCCTCTGCTATTTGGGATTTACGGCCTGGTAGGCACCAATGAATGTGTCAACCAGCTGTGTGACCTTCGTCCGAATGCGGGGTAGCGTATTGGTGAAACCCACATAGGAGACCGACCAGGTTGGAGACAGCACCTTGACAGCCATGTCCCGGAGCAGGGAAACGTCTTGATGGAGTTCAACCCTGACCTCAAAGGCGTAGAGGTCAAAGTCAAGAACGTCGGTCAAGGCAACGTCTTTGACAATACTGACATCCACATAACAGACCGGTCCTCCTCGCGTCTTTGCCCATTCTTCCCTGGACAGGACCTTGACCCCGGCCATCCGAAGCCTCAACTCGGTGTCTGCCTTGAGCATGGCTATGGTCAGCCCGTCTTTCTGGATGTCAGGATCCAAGGCTTCCACGGCCACGTAGACGCCCGGAAGACCCCGAAGGGTGGAGCGAGCGTATTCATCGTCTTCAGCCGCCGCTGCCAGACAAACGATAGCCATCGCCATCAGCGACGATAAAATGGCCCGACTGACAATCGTGGTCATTCGTGTCTTGATCTTCATACCTTCATCCTCGACTAACAATCCCCGCGAACGGTGATCCATCCCCCTTCCTCGCGGCGTTCCAGGGACGATCGTACGCAAGGGGTGTGGCATCCGATTTAACGGATAATCGATAAATAATCAAATCCTTTCTCTGTCCGCGCGCCGTTCCGATTTTTACCTTTCACGCAGCCTCGGCCGTGCCTGGTGGCGTCCGGGGGTTTTCTGTTGACAGGCTTCCCCGTTTCTTGTACGGGTTTCAAGGTGTTGTGTACACAGGTGTTGGTTGGCCTCACACAGGATAGACTTTTTACGAAGCCAGCACACATAGAAAAGGAATCAGAAGCCGGGATCCGCAAGGCTCACGGTTTTTTTGTCTGAGAGGAGGTGACGGGGTGTTATCGTAGATTTTTGTTAGATGGAGTTGGATCGCTGCGAGATTAAATCTTTTCGAAGGAGACTGCCATGCATACGAGAAGCAATACCTTGGTCGTGACCCTGTGTGTCGCCCTTTCCATGTTTTTGACCACCGCACTGTTGCCCCCCCTTGCCGCTAAGGCTGAGGCAAAAGAACCTTACAAGGTCGGTGCCATCTTTGCGGTGACGGGCCGTGCCTCATTTCTGGGCGAGCCTGAAAAAAAGACGGTCGAGATGATTGCCGAAGAGATCAACGCAGCCGGTGGTATCAACGGGCACCCCCTTGAACTCATTGTCTATGATGATGAGGGGGACGCCACCAAGTGCAACGTGGCCATGAAGAGGCTGATTAGTCAGGATAATGTCCCGGTGGTTATCGGCCCATCAACCAGTGGTACGTCGCTGGCCGTCGTAAGCGTTGCCGACAAGGCCCAGATCCCTCTGATCTCCTGTGCCGCCAGCAAAAAGATTGTCATGCCCGTGGAAAAGCGTCATTGGGTCTTCAAGGTTGCTGGTTCAGACATTCACGTGGCCCAGCGGATCTTTGCGCACATGAAGGCTAAGGGGATCACCAAGGTGGCCATCATGACCGGTACCACGGGCTTCGGGGCGAGCGGCCGGGAAGAACTCCTTGCCTTTGCACCCAAATTCGGCATCGCTATTGTTGCAGATGAACGCTATGGCCCCAAGGACACAGACTTGACTGCCCAGTTGACCAAGATCAAAGGAACCGATGCCCAGGCTATCGTGAACTGGTCCATCGGTCCCACCCAGGTCCTGGCGGTGAAAAACTGGCGGGCCCTTGGCATGGGTCATCTTCCGCTCTATCAGAGCCACGGATTTGGAAGTCGAAAAAACATTGAGTTGTGCGGCAAGGACGCCGAAGGGGTGCTGTGCCCCCTGGCACGGGTCAATATTGGACGCCTGCTCCCTGACAGCCATATCCAGAAAAAGGTGGTCATGAAATACACGGAGACATACGAGAAAAAGTACCACGAACCCATATCGTCTTTTGGCGGACACGCCTGGGATTCCCTGCACATTGCCGTGAAGGCCCTGGAAGCCGTGGGCCCGGATCGCGCCAAGATCCGTGACTTCATTGAGGACCTGACCGGTTTTGTGGGCCAACACGGCGTATTCAATTTTTCGGCCACTGACCACAATGGCCTGTCCGAAGATGACCTGGAGATGGTCGTGGTCAAGGATGGAGACTGGGCCATAGCCAGATAAGTCGCCCCCGTGGAGCAAATCACCCTAAGCGGACAGTTGGTGCAGTATGCCATCACCGGGCTTACCGTGGGCAGTATCTATGCCCTGGTGGCTATCGGTTTCAACATTATCTATAACGTGACGGAAATCATCAACTTCGCCCAGGGGGAGTTTGTCATGCTGGGCGGCCTTTTCATGGTTTTCTTTGCCAGGGTCCTGGACATGCCGGTCCCGCTGGCCTTCTTGATGACGATTGCCGGGGTCATGGCCATCGGGATCATGATGGAACGGTTTGCCATTTTCCCTGCCAAGAACGCTTCAGTCCTAACCATGATCATCATAACCATCGCCTGCTCCATCCTCCTGAAGGGGGCGGCCATGTACGGATGGGGCAAGGACCCCTTCACCCTGCCTCCATTTACGGACCGAAAGCCATTCGTTTTCATGGGCGCGGCGGTTTTTCCCCAGTCCATATGGGTCGTTGTCACCACCCTGGTCGTGGTTTTCTTTTTAACCATGTTTTTCAAACGGACGAAGTTTGGCAAGGCAATGATTGCCAGCTCGGATAATCGGGATGCGGCCCAGCTTATGGGAATCAATGTAAAGACCATGGTGATGGTATCCTTTGGCTTGAGTGCAGCTGTCGGGGCCGTGGCTGGCGTGGTGATTACCCCCATATCTTTGATGGAATATGACCGTGGGACCCTCTTGGGCCTCAAAGGCTTTGGGGCCGCCGTCCTTGGGGGGTTGGGCCATTTCTACGGGGCGGTGGCGGCGGGATTCATCGTTGGTCTCATAGAGTCTTTCTGTGCAGGACTGGTATCGTCTGGATACAAAGACGCAGCCGCCCTGTTGGTCCTGCTCCTTGTCCTGTTTGTGAAGCCGAGCGGGCTTTTCGGGAGCAAGGAAGTCATGAAGATGAAGGAATTCTGATGGCTGGAAGCGAACCGACGTGACCCGTGCAGAAAGGCAAGACAGGCGTGTGTTGATCGGCCTTGGGGTCGGTATTGTCCTCTTCCCGGCACTGGCCATTCAAGTCCCGCCCATCCGGCATTATGTGGATATCATGATCTTCGTAGGGATATTTTCCCTGGTCAACATCGGTTTAAGTCTCCTCATGGGCTATGCAGGTCAGGTGTCTCTGGGGCAGGCCGCTTTCTTTGGGTTGGGGGCCTATGCTTCCGCCATACTGACCGCAAAGTTTGGATGGTCACCGTGGGCGGCCCTGCCTGCGGGGATGGTGCTGACCGGCATCGTCGCCCTCGCAGTGGGGGTCCCTTCGCTGAAGCTCAAAGGGCACTATTTGGCCATGGCAACCCTCGGCTTTGGTGTCATTCTTTTTGTTGTGTTTAACGAGGAAGTGGCTTGGACGGGTGGCCCCTCAGGCTTCGCCGATATTCCCGGCATCGCACTCGGCACGTGGCAAATCGACACGCCGCTCAAGTATTACTATCTTGTGTGGGCCCTGGTGCTGGCCGTTCTCCTCTTTTCCCTGAACATCATACATTCCAGGGTGGGCAGGGCCCTTCGTTCCATCCACGGCAGCGAAACGGCCGCCAATGCCATGGGTGTGCCTACATCGTTGTATAAGACGCGAATTTTCGTGTTGAGCGCCGTCTACGCCTCGCTGGCAGGCAGCCTGTATACGCACTACATGACCTTCCTGAGCCCAGGTTCTTTTGACCTTTTCTGGTCCATCAAGTTTCTCATGATGGTCGTCATTGGCGGCATGGGAAGCATCTGGGGGGCACTTTTGGGTACCTGTCTCTTGAGCTATCTGAGCAATGAATGGCTCCACATGTTTCACGAGTTTGATGTGCTGATTTACGGATTGATCCTCCTTGTGATCATCATGTTTCTGCCAAAGGGGTTGGTGAGTGTGTTGAAAAAATCCTGAGACATCCCTTGCACCCGGCGACAAGCACCGGCATTAATGGCTGCAGGGAAACTAGAGAGGCGTTCCCTTCCTTTTCAGAATCTCCTGGTAGGCTTCGGTGAGTCGAATGAACTTTTCGTGTTCCCCCCCCTTGTCAGGATGGAGTTTTTGAGCCATGCGGCGATAGAGCCGGGTGAGGCCACGTTTTGTCATGGTGCTTAAGGCCTCTTTTTTTACGCCGAACAGGGTGCTTGCCTCGTCAATGGTGACTGAAGGCTTGCCTGCAGGAGCCCTTCGGAATCTCCTGGCGTTCGTGAACTCCCTGACGTAGTCCTGCCAGGAAGAGTCGGGTCCATAATCGTTGTCGAAAAACATGACCACATACCGGATCAGATATTCGTGTAAGGCGTCTCCAACCTTTTCTCCGGCCCAGAAGCAAGCATCACGATTCAGGCGGCATATCTCCTCCAGGAAATGTCTGTCCACCTTGTCTTGATCCAAGCCTTGAGGCATTTTCTTTGCACAGGTTTCCGAAAAAAATCTTTGCAGGTCAAAGATGACATAGGCATACGTCTTGATTTCGAAGGGTTTTAAGCACTGTTCCATGTTTACAAAACGCTGTTCGATCTCATCTCTTGATTTTCCCACGAGCCCTTTGAGGAGTTTGCCAGGCATCTGTCCCAGCCTGCCCTGGTCGATTTGGCCCCATCTCAGATAATGAATGCGTCGTTTGTCAAACTCGCTGACGTGTGTCCGGATGCTCTCCTCTTCCTCGGGTTTGATCGCGACCCTTGTTCTCCTGGCTCTTGCTTTTTCCCGAAACGACCCCACAGCCCGCCTGATCTCTGGTCTCAGGAAAGGCCAGAATATATCGTCCATTTCGTCTGCGCTTGGTGTTACCCCCAGGGAATACAATGTTTCCTCTACAACGCTGTCGATATAGTAGGCATTGCCTCCTGGATAGATGATATGCCTGGCGGGGTTCGTGTGTAGATGAAAAAGATTACGGCTCTTGAAGTCATCGCCATCCTTGAAGGATTCCCTGATAAAATAGTGAATTTTTCCTCTAATTCTCTGCTGAGCAAGATACAAAATCGTGCCTCCTGGAGGCTATGTGATCCGGTGGAAACAGAGCGTCATTGCCTTGGTTGCGCTTCCAAGTCCTCGACGAGTTCTCCCAGGGTCTTGACCGTCGCATCAGAATCAAAGAGGTAAGGCATTTCACGAACAATATCTACTTTACCATCACCAAGTTTGACCTTAAACACCCAACCCAACACGCCTAGACAGGGAGCAGACATACTCACATGGTAAATCACATCAGTGATATCATCGTCCGCCTGAAAACCTTCGACCGACAGAACTGCCTCGGCCCTCATCTCCTTGGCCTTCGCAATCACTTCATCGGTAACAGAAGGGCCCCCAAAAGTCGGTCTATCGGCCAGAATAACATAGTGGGATATCATAGAACCTTGCTTTTTTACTGTTTCCTTCACCGCTTCGTAAAAGTGTGCAATATAGCCGATCAGAACTTGCTTTTTTTTGGATGGGTCCTCCTTTACTGTCCCAACGATCAAAGCAACCTGCTTTTCAAGTTCAGCGAAAGACTTCTCGACCTTTTTGTTGTCCAGCTTACGCTTCACCTGTCGACTCCCCTTTCCCGGAAGCTCCCACCTTTCGTCGTGGAGCTTCACCTTCGATGCATCGGCCCCCCCCCATCTGCCAGGGGAAGAAAGTCCGGACGATGTTTTACTTGAAAATATCAGAAGATCGTGTTTACCGTCAATGGATTAGCTTGTGCCCATCCATAAATGGCCCTTTTTCCGATGAGCGGCGTTCTCCGCGGGTTTCCGCCTGCGACGTACGAAAAGTACGCCTCCCCGTAAACTTTTGTGCGGCCTTGCTCATCAAAAAAATTGCTCATTTCTGAATTAGACACTGTCTAGTGCCCTCTTCGGTTCGTGGATGGGTACTCGCTTGGTTGGGTAGGAGTCGAGATGGCAACGCGCAAGAATGCCACGGTAAGAACGATCCGAGCCTGGGATTGCGTGAGCCCTAAGCGGACATGGAATGATTCATGGCGTGGGTGCTTGTTTGCTGGGGACCAGTTCACGTGGCATGTGGCCGAGCATTTCCCCAAGCTCTTCAAAGCAGGCCGTTTTTTTGCTCGCTGGGATCCTGATATAGGCCGTGTGTGTAGCGGGATCTGTTTCCATGGCTCCGCCGTGTTTTTCCACGACGAAACGCGTGACACATAACAACAGCACATGGAGTCTCGCCTGTTCCGTGGATGACATCTCTGGTCTGTTTGAATGGTTGGTATATCTCATCATGGAAGACGCTTCTGCTCAACTCGTGCTCACTTATCGTTACATCGGCAGATTCCGGAAAACCTGAAACAACAAATCCAAATAGGTGTATTGGCGGCCGGGCGAGATGGCTCTTGTCTTAGGACCTGGGCCTTAATCCCTTTTGGGTTTCTTCCGTCCCAGCCGGGCGGAGACACCACCTTCTATATTTGCATCCAATTTGATCGCAATATGCGCCGGCTTTGCCGAAGCAGTCAAAGCTGCCTTCATTCAGTTGCTTTCTGTGGATGATTGGAGAGATGACCTGCCTGAAGCAGGCATTGCAAAGCGATGAGGTAAAGTCCTCCGGCCCCCAACACATCACGCAGTCCTTCTCCCACTCCTTGCCGCATTTGATACACCTGACCCGCAATCTATTCATGAGCCACACCCTAGAAAGGGAATACGTTGGCGCCCATCAAGCCTCCAAGGCTCTCCGATCAGCCTGATTTCCATTTCTTATGGTGAACCTTCTTATCGGTTCCCATGCCAACAGAGCCCATCCCTAGAGAATTTATCGGCATATTCAGGAAAAGCTTGAAGCGCCAAGGCAAGGGTGATCGCGAGCGAATCTGAAATGAAAACTTCCTTACGGTGAAGATTTTCCGTGGCTTGCCGCGGGGAGGCTTCAATTCCTGAACACGGCTAAATTCGATTGTATTATCTTTCGGACATCTGTTACATTGAGGCCGGAAAGCCGCTTTTGGAGGTGAGGTATGGCTCTGTCTGAACTGGCCGGAAAACCGGCACCCCGCTCTCTTCTTGTCAATATCCCGAGACTTGTCACTTCATATTACAGCCGAAAGCCACACATCTCGGACCCCGGCCAGAAGGTGGCCTTCGGCACCTCAGGCCACCGAGGGTCGTCTTTCAAGAAGAGCTTCAACGAGGATCATATCCTGGCCATCGCCCAGGCCATTTCCGAACACAGAGGGTGCAAGCACATCACCGGTCCCCTTTTCATGGGCATGGACACCCACGCCCTGTCAGAACCAGCGCTTACAAGCGCCCTGGAAGTCTTTGCAGCCAATGGCGATACGGTGATGATTCAAAAAGGCCTCGGATACACGCCCACCCCCGTAATCTCCCACGCCATTCTGACGTACAACCGAGGCAAGAAAAACCGGCTTGCCGACGGCGTGGTCATCACGCCCTCCCACAATCCGCCGGATGAAGGAGGTTTCAAGTATAACCCTCCACACGGTGGCCCGGCAGACACCGAAACCACCAGGATCATCGAAGAAAGGGCGAACAACATACTGCAGGGCGGTAACAAGGACGTGCGCCGGATGCCCTTTGAGAAGGCGGTCGCCGCCGACACGACCCACGAGTATGACTATATCGACCCATACGTGGAAGACCTGACAAACATCATCGACATGGAGGCGGTGGCTCAAGCAGGGTTGAAACTGGGTGTAGACCCCTTGGGTGGGGCGGCAGTGGGCTTCTGGGACCCCATTGCCGACCGGTTCGGTCTTGAAATCGACGTGGTCAATCACGCCGTCGACCCGACCTTTGGGTTCATGACCGTGGACAAGGACGGGAAGATCCGCATGGACTGCTCCTCTCCCTATGCCATGGCAAGCCTGATCGGTCTCAAGGACCACTTTGATATCGCCTTCGGCAACGACTCGGACGCAGACCGCCATGGTATTGTCACAAAGGGTAGCGGGTTGCTTGATCCAAACCACTATCTTGCCGTGGCTGTCTGGTATCTGTTCCAGAACCGGCCGAACTGGAGGTCCGACGCTGCTGTTGGAAAAACCCTGGTTTCAAGCTCCATGATCGACCGGGTGGCCGCGCACGTCAAACGGGGGCTCTCAGAGGTGCCTGTGGGCTTTAAATGGTTCGTGGGTGGGCTCATCGACGGCTCCTATGGGTTCGCCGGCGAGGAAAGCGCCGGGGCCTCTTTCCTCAGGAAGGATGGGACGGTTTGGACCACGGACAAGGATGGCATCATCATGGACCTTCTGGCTGCGGAGATCACCGCCAGGACAGGCCGCGACCCGGCAGAACTTTACACGGAGCTGGCAGAAAAGCTCGGGACGTCTGTGTATGAACGGATCGATGCACCTGCGACACCTGACCAGAAAGCGGCATTGAAAAGACTGTCGGCCGATATGGTGGCGGCGAAAGAGCTGGCGGGGGAAAGAATCACGGCCAAACTGACCCATGCGACGGGCAATGGCGCCCCCATTGGCGGGCTTAAGGTCGTTGCCGAACATGGTTGGTTTGCCGCCCGGCCCTCAGGGACGGAAGACATCTATAAGATCTACGCGGAGAGCTTCAAAGGGAGGGGGCATTTGGAGAAAATTCAAGAAGAGGCGAAGGCCATGGTGAAGGAAGCCTTCAAGGCGGCCGGGGCCTGATGTCAGGAGAAGGCCTTCATCTCTCATGTGAAACATTGATGGGCATGGCAGCTTTTTGCTCTTCGGAGGGGCTGATATCAAGGCTGGCTAAACGGCGGTAGAGCGTGGCCCGGCTGATGCCAAGTTGACGGGCTGCAACAGTCCGATTGCCTTTTGCTGTCTCCAGCGCGGCGAGCACGCGTTGTTTCTCATCCTGGAGGGGGGTGACGGCGGCAAGTGCTCGGGGATACTCTGAATAAAGAATTTCAGAAGGAAGATCTTCAGCGTTTATGACGGATCCTTTGCATTGCAAGGTGGCAAAGTCGATAGCGCTTTTCAGTTCTCGCACATTTCCGGGCCAAGCGTACTGCATGAGTATCCTCATGGCTTCCCGGCTGACGTCCTTGACGGGCTTGCCGGTGGCCGCACGGCTTTGGCCCAGGAAGGACGCAACCAGCAGCGGGATGTCCTCGCGGCGCTCGCGCAGCAGGGGAAGCGTGATCCTGGCGATTCGGATCCGATAAAGCAGATCAGGGCGAAAACGGCCCTCTGCAGCTTCTTGACTCAGATTTCGGTGGGTGGACGCCAGGACGCGGACATCTATTTTGCGAGGCGTCGATTCACCGAGTCGTGTGATCTCCTTTTCCTCAAGGACCCGAAGGAGACTGGTCTGCATGTTCTTGGAAATATCGCCGATCTCGTCCAGCAGGAGGGTCCCGCCGTGGGCGACCTCGAAAAAACCTTTGTGGTCCTCAACCGCTCCGGTAAAGGCCCCTCGCTTGTGGCCGAACAGCTGGCTGGTGAGCAATGAATCGTCTAAGCCGGCACAGTTGACCGCGATGAAGGGCTTCTTCCCTCGATGGCTTGAAAAATGGATGGCGCGTGCGACCAGCTCTTTTCCCGTGCCGGTCTGGCCCTCGATCAGGGCGGTCCAGTCCACCTTGGAAACCTCCTGGATACGCTGGTAGATCGCCTGCATGGGCTTGCTCTTGCCTACCAGATCGTGGAATTTGGCCTTGTCCTCCAGCATGCGCCGCAAGTCGTAGATCTCGGACATATCGTAGAAAAAGAAGATCCTTCTATCCGGCGTACGGGGGTCGTCCTGCACTTCGATGTCCATCCAATAACGCCGGCCCGGCTGGAATTCGACCTGGGCTTGCAGCTTCCTGCCTCCTGCACGGGTATGCCTCAACATATCCTCGAGCCTGGCCTTGTCGTGGGCATTGAAATGAAACAACGCTTGCCAATGCCTTCCGGAGACGGCCGTCAGATTCCTTCCGATGAGCTGCTGGGCGGTCTGATTGAGAAATGTGACACGACCGTCCTGGTCTACCGTTGCGATTCCCAAGCGCAGCATATTCAGAATCGACAAGTGATTGTCGTGGCCCTTCTTGATCTGCGTGAACATTTTCTCCAGCTTTGCCTCTGTCCGCTTGAAATCGGTAATGTCCCGCCATATGGCCTGAACGTAGTCCTTCCCATGGATGGTAATGGTCCTGGCACTCACGTGGACATCTCGTATCTCTCCACTCTTTGTCCTATGTTTCGTCTCAAATCGATCAGCCCCCTCCTTGGTGATTTTCTTGAAGTGGCTCAGGACTTGCTCAGGACTTTCCATCACCTCAAAGTCGGCTATCTTGAGCTTCGCGAACTCCTCCTGGGTGAACCCAAGGTTTTCATGCGTCCTTTTGTTAAATTCCACAAACGCACCCGTCTCTCCATCAATTAGCGCAATGGAACTCGCCGCCAGTTCGAAGAGAGTGCGGTATTTCTCTTCGGACGCCCGCAACGCCTCCCCCGCCTGCTTGCGCTCGGTGAGGTCCTCGTAGGTGACAAACTGTGTTCCGTTGTCCATGGATACGGGCCTAAAGACGATATCCCGCACTGTTCCGTCCTTGCAGACCACCCTGCACTCTCGAACCCTGGCCTCCAGTGGCCCGAACTTATCCAGGTCCCCCTTCCAGGCAGATATGACTTTTCGCCGGTATTCTGCATCTGGGTAGGCCTTGTGAAACCAATCCCTTCCGAAGGGGATATCCTCCAGTGTGTAGCCAAAAACTTCACTAAACTTCTTGTTCAAGTACACATATCGTCCGTCTACGTCGATGATAGAGATTGGAAAGGGAGATAGCGCAGCCGTTTGTCGGAACCGCTCCTCCGTCTCCCGCAGCGCCTTCTCCACCTGCTTGCGGTCGCTGATTTCCGTGGATACACTCTGAATCATCTCGTTGGTTACTTTTCTTAGGGATTCCAACAAGTCGACCGGTGAAGAGCCGGATATGCGGGCCCTCAGCTCACCTTGTGAGACTCGATGCAATACATCGAAGTGTTCTGCCAGGCCGATGGCGAACTCATGAGAAAGACCAACGATTTCTCCCAGTTCTTCGGCAGTCAGGTTGACCATGTGTTTTAGTTTCGTCATCAACTCGAGTCCTGAGGTTTCAGGTATCCTGACTTCAGGATCGCCTGAAGCGATCTTTCTTAACGCCTCAAAGACCTCGGACAAGCCCAGGGCCAGCTCCATGCTGGTGCCCTCCAACTCCCTGTCTCGCTCGTCAACCAGATGTCTGTACGCTGAGAGTTGTTCATTGATCACCTTCAAGGTCTCCGCCATGAAACAGACATCGATGTTCGCTTTAAAGGGCTCGCATTCAAGGCACATCTCGATTTTTTCCAAAAGCTTTCCCTGGATCTCATTGCGACAACGGGTCCCTGGAACGAGCCAACAATTCAGCTCCTTGGACTTGAAAGCCGGGCATTCCTTCTCGTTACATTGAAAGAATTCCCAGCAGTTCACCTTTTCTTTCACCTCTGAAATTTCCCTTCAATCATGGACGGGCTGTTGCCCGAACAGGGACGCCTTTGAGCGGTTCATTGAAACGTTGCTTGTTCACAAAATCGACGACGGCAAGTTAATCCATCCGCGGCGGACCATATGCAAGGCGCCAGAATCTCTAGCAATAAGATCCAGTGTCCATCCACAAATGCGGCCAACCGAGCCAACATGGCTCGGTTGAGCACTGCAAGGTGTTCATTCAGAAATGGTAGACTTTGGCCCGAGGCAAGGCCGCACAAGGGTTTACGCCGCAGGCGTAGCAGCGCTACGTTGAGGACGGCCTTTTCACAAGCCGCAGGCGCAAACCCGCGGAGAACGCCGCATCGGACCCAAAGATGCCATTTATGGATGGGCACTGCCATGGTGCATCGCGATGGCCTCTCTGCGTGCAACGCACAGGCAGACGGAAAATGAAGCACAACGCCGGAAAGGGATTTCTTACGAAGCCGTCAAAACTGTATCTGGATCCGTTTCCTGTTTCTCCCTTCTTCCTTTATGGAAAGAAAGACCTTGCCCAGCCGCTGGCACCAGGTGCGCACATCTTTCTCAAAGGTCGGGCAGTCTCCCAATACCTCCAAGATATCACCGGGTTCCATGTCCGGAGCCTTCACGGCGATCTTTAGGACCGGCTGAGGGCACTTCTGACCCAGGGTGTCTAGAATTTCCACTGCCATCGTCACCTCTCCTTGCGTAACATCTTACGGTTCAACCCGAAAAGCGAGTGCGTTCCCCGTCCCGATGTATCTGGACTGCGGGGATCTTTAACGTCGTTGTCGATTCCTACTCCTATCATGGACATGACCACCGTTGGCCTCTTGCCAGGGAGGCAGTGCGTGGCACAGGCGAGGCAGGGATCATAGGCTCGGAAGGCCATCTCTACCACATTCAATTTGCCATCGGAGACAGCGCCGCCTTTGATGGCGGCTCGAGCCGCCTTGTCAATCGACATGCAAATGGCTGCGGCATTGTTCTGCGTGGCCACCAAGAGGTTCAACCTCTCTACAATGGCCTTCTCGTCGGTCTTGTAGTGATGAAAAAGCGTTCCCCTCGGCGCTTCGCAGACACCAACGCCTTCTTTGGGGGTTTGATGTGGAAGATTGCGTACCCGGGGACTGGTGAGCTCCTCATCTGCGGCAAGCTCGTCCATTCTTTCTGCCGCGTACAAGACCTCGATAAGCCTGGCCCAATGGTAGGCCAAGGTATTATGAACAGGTTTTTCAGCCAGGGTATGAAACATATTTTCATACTCGGCCTGGGCCAAGGGGGTGGCCATGCCTTCAGAGGCGTTGAGGCGGGCAAGGGGGGCTACCCTATAAACACCGCTATCCGGTCCATCGATGAACCCCTTCCAGCCGACGTTCTTCAAATAGAGGATTTTCTGATAACTCCACGGTTCAACCCGTTCCTCTAAGTGCTCCAGATAGTCTCTTGCCTCGAATTTGACAAACTCCTCGCCGTTGGGATCAACCACCCGGATTTTCCCGTCATAAAAGTTGACCCTGTTATGATCATCAACCAGGCCCATGTAGTACGTTTTGTGACAGAAGACATCACTGGTGAGCCAGTTGGCCAACCCCTTATGATTGAGCACGATATCATCAAAGAGATCCAACGTCAGTTTGGCAAATTCCACTGCATCTCTTGTCACGACCCGGACTTGGGTCCTCTCCTCCTCGGTCATGGCCTTTGAAACGCCGCCTGGCAGCCCGCAAACAGGATAAAGGGCGCTGCCGCCAATTAATGCATTGACGCCCCGGACCCGTTTCCGGATATCAACGACCTTTTTTCCCATCTCGATACCCACCTTGTCTACGACGCCAAGAATATTCCTTTTCGCCCTTGGCGCTGTGGGACCGACAATCAAATCAGGGCCTCCCAGAAAAAAGAAATGCAACAGGTGGTCTTCAAACATGAAGGCGTTATACATGAGCTCTCTGAGCTTTTTTGCCGCGGGCGGCGGCTCAACGCCGAACAGATCATCCAGCGCCTTGCTCGACGCCGTATGGTGGGCTGTGGGACACACCCCGCAAATCTTTTGTGTAAGGGTAGGCATCTCCTCTGCCGCCCTGCCTTCACAAAACTTCTCAAACCCTCTCAGTTCCGGGACTTGAAAATAGACACGCTCCACGTCCTTCTGGTCGTCAAGAAAGATTTCAATCTTGCCGTGTCCTTCCAATCTGGTGATGGGGTCAATGGTGATTCGTTTGCTCATGAGCCGTCCCTGGTCATCTTTCGCTTCAATATGGATGAGGCCAGGCCGTACCGGTAGAACAGTCCGCCAGGATCAGGAATGGAATCGACAATCTTCTCCAACGCTTCTTTGTCTGTGACATCAATGATGGACGCGACGAAGGAGGAAGATTTTGCGCCCTGGTCCCTCACGTTGTCCGTGGGCCCAAAGCAACCTCGACAGGGCATGTTGGCATTGATACACCGTGCATTGCACCCTCCCCTGGTGGCAGGGCCAAGGCAGATAATGCCCTCAGCCAAGAAACACTTTGTTGGGTCCCACTCCGCCTCATAGACCCGTTTGAACTCCTTTATCCGCAATGGTTCGGGCTTGCTGTCTCTTCGAGGGCATGTATCGCAAAGTGCCTTTTTTTCCGCCAATACGCTCCCCCTCGGCGGGAGCCGGTCCTCCAGGACCATCATCACGGCCTCTTTGATGAGCTCTGGCGTCGGGGGGCAACCCGGGATCGTGTAATCCACCTCTACGACCTGGTCCAACGCCTTGACGGTATCATGGAAATCCGGCAGTTGTAGGTTTTTGCCGGATTCTATGGTTTCGGGTTGTGGTAAGATTGCCTGAGGATTGTTTATCGTGGGAACCTCTTGGTATAAACGGTTCAGCAAGTCTTCACGTTCGTAAAAATTGGCCAGCCCCACCACCCCGCCAAGGTGTGCACAGCTTCCGTGGGCGAAGAGCAATCTGGATTTTTTTCTCAGGATTTTGGCCATATGCTCTTGTTCATCCGTCCTGATGGCGCCATTGATCAGCGTTGCGGTGATCTCGCCATCCTTGAGGGCGACAACATCCTTATACTTGAAATCCAGGGCTACCGGCCAAAATACAATATCGACAGCCGCAGCAACCGTTAAGAGATCCTCTGCCAAGTCAACGACGGATTCCTCGCAGCCGCCGCAGCTTGAACACCAATACAGCGCAATCTTGGGTTTTTCCGTCATGTTTAGGAACCTACAACCATTGTTTAAGGAGACATTGCCAACAGGGTCAACACGGCACCCGGAGGGTCATCTCGATGTCGCCCGTCCGGCATCAGCGACACAAGGGACCGAGTTGCCTCATTCTTTCAGTCATTTCAGAAACGACCTGGACGAACTTGTCCCCCTCGCCGGCCGAGATCCAATCAAGCCTTAATCTGTCTTCTTCTATGCCAAATCTGCTCAGCACCCTCTTTAATACATGGTATCTCTTAAGCGTTTGGAGATTACCTTCTTTGTAGTGGCAGTCACCCGGATGGCAGCCCAGGATCATCACCCCGTCAGCGCCCTCTTTGAAGGCCTCAAGGATGAACTGAGGATCGACCCTGCCGCTGCACATCACTCTAACGACTCTCAGGTTCGCAGGATAGACTTTGCGAGCCCTTCCCGCAGCATCGGCCCCTTCGTAAGAACACCAGTTACAGAGAAAACCAATAATCTTGGGTTCAAAACTGGTTGTCACTGCATCAACCATGTCGCACCAGGCCCTTTATTTCTTCGGACACTTCCGTATCCGTAAAGTGGTGAGCCTTAATGGCCCCGCTGGGACACGCGGCAGCGCAAACGCCGCAACCCCTGCACAACACTTTGTTAATTGCCACATTGTTTTTCAAGTTATCGCAGGTGATGGCCTTGTAGGAACACAGGCCAACGCATAGTTTGCACCCGCAGCAGAGGTCTGCATCCACTTCAGCGGTTACGGGCTCAAGGGCCAACTTCTCTCCCGGGACAAGGCGTGACAAGATCCTGCCTGCCGCGGCCTGCCCTTGGGCCACCGAGCTTTGAATGTCCTTTGGGCCTTGGGCACAGCCCGCAATGAATATGCCCTCCATGGCTGTTGAGACAGGGGCCACCTGGCTGTTTTCTTCAGCAAAAAACCCCTCTGCTCCGCCTTGAGATATATCGAAAATCTGAGCCATCGCCCCGGCATCTTTTGCGCCTTCCATGGCGGGCGCCAGGACGACCATATCTGCGGTGACTTCGCGGGGGCTTCCAGTCACATCCGTAAACCTGATGAGTGTCTTTTCGTCCACTTGCGTGATCTCTATGGAATCCGGATCCTTCATGTGCATCCATTCCATATGGCCCTCTTGCGAGATCTTGTTAAAGAAGCCCTGTGCTTTTTTCCCCGGGAGGCATAGGTCGGAGTAAAACCCGGTCATTGAAGCACCAGGCAATTGGCTGTTGACCTGATGAGCAAACTTTAGCAGATACATGCAGCAGACCGTAGAGCAATGTTCATGAAACTTGCTCGACCTGGAGCCCACACAATGCACCAGGGCAATCTTTTCAGGAACCTGGCCGTTTCGTAACACGATCTTTCCCTCGGTTGGCCCGGTGGAATTGACCAGTCTTTCAAATTCAAGGCTGGTATACACATCTTTAATCTTACCGTATCCGTATTGGGGCGCCCTCGCCGGGTCGAAGAGATCAAAACCCGTAGCCAGGACGATGGCGCCCACTCTCAACTGGCGCACCTGGTCGGTGTCCTCATAGGTAATGGACCCGAAAGGGCAGGCCTCCCTGCAGGCGCTGCACGCTTCTTGCTGCCAGCGCAAACAGTGCTTCTTATCGATGGCCGCCACATTCGGCAAGGCACCTGCATAAGGGATGTAGATGGCCTTTCGTTCATCAAGGCCCTCATTATATTCGTTTTTTACCTTAACCGGGCAAGCCTCAAGGCACGCTCCGCAGCCGATACAGGTCCCAGTATCCACAAACCTTGCCTTTTGGTTCACCTTGACCAGGAAGTTGCCATAAAAGCCCAATACTTCCTGGACCTCGGTCAATGTGAGAATCTCGATATGCTCGTTATGTAAGACCTCATCGAGTATGGGATCAAGGATACAAGAAGCGCACTCCAGGCTGGGAAACACATCTTCATATCGGGCCACTTTGCCCCCGATACACGGCAACTTCTCAACCAGATAGACCTTCCTATGTTTTTGTGCCAGCGTCAGTGCGGCACTGATCCCGGCTATGCCGGCCCCTACCACCAGAGCATGCGGTTGGCATTCTATCTCTTTAACCTCCAAGGGCTCATGATGAGCGACTCGCCTGACCGCTGCGCGGATGATCGCCTTGGCCTTGTCCGTAGCAAGGGCCTTGTCTTCAACCACCCAGGCGCATTGCTCTCTAATATTGGCGATTTGCAAAAGAAAAGGATTGAGACCGGCCTTCTCCAGGCATTGCTTAAAGGTCTTTTCATGCTCCTTTGGCGAACAGGCTGCAATGACTATTCTCGTGAGGTCGTGCTCTTTGATGTCTTTTGCGATAAGCGCTTGACCCTCCACTGCACACAACAGCCCAAAGGCTTTGGCCAGGACCACGTTTTCAAGGCCTTGGACGAATGTCACTACTTCATCCAGGTCCATGGCCTCCTTGATGTTCGGACCGCATTCACAGACAAAAATGCCTATTCTTTCTGCCACTTGAACAACTCCTGTCAGAAAAAACAGGCCCCGTGCAGATATATGTCTTGTACAATGCACAGAGCCTTTTTGGGTGCCATGGGGATTTTCCCCTGAAGTTTACTATACCGATTGGGAATCTGTTATCATTGGAAAGTATTGTCCGTTCATCAATGGTATGGCCTAATGCCCGTAATATTCATGCAATTTTTCTTTAAGTTCATCGGGCAGTGTTTCCAAGGTCATAAAAAAGTGACCGATGTCATGACCCGTCTGGTGGAGCAAGCGCCCGAGCCTGCCCACCTCAGATTTTTGTTCTTCGGTCAGGTCCGATGACTGATATATGGTGTTGACTCTCTCAAGTGCCATGTCAATGCAGTCGGTCACTCTCGTGAAGTCTTCAAGAACGAGCCCGTCCTTTGCCGCCATGCACGTGTTCTCCTTTCTCCTGTCTCTGCTGGACGTCTACATGGGATGAACGCGCAAAAAGTCTCTTGTGAGCGCCCAACATGTTCACGGAGTGAACGAAATGGACCTTTGACAGATCAGCATATATAAAATGCTCCTGGAGGTCAATGCCTTACCCCATTGCTGCCTTAGGCCAAAACTTGAGCCGCTCGCCTCATCAACTTCCCGATCTTGAGGCCCTGGGGGCACCTCTGCTCGGCGGCAGAAAAATCCAGGCTCAAAAGGCGATGGCAGATCTCCTTGGGGAGTTCTGCACAAAGCGCTCTGGCCTGGTCATGATCTGCGTAATGGTGATGGTACATCAGGTATCGCATGACGTCGCTGACGGGCACTTTTCCTTCAACAGCCGGCTCACAGATGTGGGCACATCCCGCGCAGTAACTCCCGGTGGTCTCACGGGCATGTTTTTTCAGAAGCTCTTTATCTCCGGCTGAAAGCTTCTTCTGCCTGCAAGCAGCATCCACGTTGGACATGAGAATGGTCAGGTTCGGCATTTGCGAACACAGACTCGCCATGCGGGGGTCCTCCCAGACAGCCAAGAGCTTGGCCTGTTTGTCGGTAAAGCCCTGTTTCAGAAACCGACCGGCCAATTCAAGTTCTGTCTCGCTTTCCGAGCGTACCGGTCCGCCACCTTGTGTCTTCATGGCTGTCAAGCCGATGCCTGCCCGGGCACAGGCGTCCACGGCAGCTATCATCTCCTTGTTGTGCATGTGCCGAAAATTGTACCGCATCATGATCCCGTCGATCCAGCCCAGCTTGGCCGCGTTCTGCATACACTTTTCCATGTTCTTGTGGGTGCTGAAACCGAAAAACTTGATTTTTCCTTGTGCCTTGGCCTCTTTCACCCAGTCTCGGGTCTTCAAGTTCATCTCCCTGATCTGGCTGAGCCCGTGAATAAAATAGAGGTCGATATAATCCGTTTTCAGCCTTTTTAGAGATCGATTCAGAAGCCGAGTCATACCCTCAGGATCTCGGGCATCGGATTTGGTCACCAGAAAGACCTTTTGTCGGGTATCGGGGTATCGGGAAAAAAATTTTCCGATGCCCTTCTCACTTTTTCCACCGCCATAACAGTCTGCCGTATCCCAGTACGTGACACCCCAGTCTAAGGCCTGCTTGAGCACAAGCTGGTTGGATGGAATGTCGAACATGCCGCCCAAGGCGAGACAGGAGACCTGCACGCCCGTCTTTCCGAACGGTCGAGTGGGCACCACCCGCGGCTTGGCGCTGTCCGCAGGCGTTTCAGTGGCAGCCCCGGCCAGGATGCCTGTGGAAAGAAGCACGGACCCCAAGCCTGCTGCGCCTGCACCTTTGAGCCATTGCCTTCGTGACAGATATTTGCCTTTCTTGCTCATGAGTTTTCCCTCCTCTTTGCCTTCATGGTCTTATGACAAAAGAAGCCTGTGCGCCTCGCTCCGAGACTCGTTTTCGGCAGTCACCCGGATGGCCCGTCGGCCGCTCACGGGGCACTCGTGCTCACAAATTCCACAGCCGATACAGCGTCTTAGGTCCACGTGAGGCTGCTTCAGCCGACGCTCAATTTCCAGGTTGTTTCCCGGCTCCAGCAGGGCTTTCTGGGTAGGGTCTGGAGAAAGCACCAAGACGCTCTTCGTGTTCTCCAGGATCTTCCAGCGCCCATTTTCTTCCTGAGTGATCACGCGACAAAAATAGTCTCCTGTTGCCACAACCCCCGGCCTTAAGTGGCGGCCTTGTAACGTCACCTTCATCCCATGAACCGACTCAACCAAGAACGGATCTTCCCTCACTGGGCTGAAATGTTCCCGCGTAAAGATCGCCTTTGGACTCACGGGGCAGTTTTCCTGGCAAACGATGCAGGGTTTGTCCATGGCCCAAGGAAGGCATCGGCCTCGATCCACGAAAGCGGTCCCCAGCCGTATGGGGCCGGCTTGGGCAAAATCGTTCTTGCCCTGTTTTTCATTGACGGTGATGGGCCGTATGGCAGCCGTGGGACAGACATGCCCGCAGGCAACGCAGTTGTATTGGCAGCCGCTGGTGCCGACCCGAAAATTGAGCATGGGCGTCCAGAGGCCTTCCAGGCCTGCCTGGAAACAGGCGGGGTGAATAATGTTGGTGGGACAAATCCGCATGCATTGTCCACATTTAATGCACCGTTTGAGGAAATCTTCTTCCATCAGAGCCCCTGGGGGGCGGATGAGCATGGGAGACCAATTTGTACCCAAGGCGCCGCCAAGGCGTGTCACAGGCACCGCAGCCACGCCCGAAAGCAGCGACACCATAAAACCTCTTCGAGAAAGGTCCGGCGAGACCTCTTCTCCCGATTCGGAAGGCGTTGTGCCATAGCCCATGAGATCCTCGTGACAGGCGTCCAGACAGTTCATGCAAAGCACGCATTCGCTGATCCGAATCTTCTTCGAAGGCTCGCAGGCCCCTTCACAGGCAGCCTCACAGCGCGCACACTGACTGCATTCGCTCTGGTTTTTCCCCACGCGCCACAACGCATAGCGGCCAAGGACACCAAGCAGGGCCCCCAAGGGGCACACAAACCTGCAATAGAAGCGAGGTGTGCTCAGGTTCAACAAAACGGCGGTCAAAAAGACCGCCCCTATGAGCCATGCCCCTTGTGTGTGACGCTGGCCGACGGCCAGCTGATGCGTGACCCCGTCAACAATCGGTAGAATCACTAGATTGACAGAGCGGTGGATTAGAGGAATGGGATCCAAGAGCCCGGTTTGAAGGGATGCGCCGACAAGCGAATGATCGGCAAAGGCCCATGCCACAAGGATCCAAACCGCCACCCAAACCAAGATCCAACAAAGCGTCCTGGCTTTCTTTGAAGCGACGTTTCGTAAGGCGAGGAAAAGGACCACCAACAAAGCAAGTACAAACAGGACCCACCCCGGCCAAGATCGGCCAGGCGAGAGCCCCGGAAGATCGGCAAGCAGCTCCCCGGCTGCGGCCCCGAGAAGAAAGACGAGAAGGACATACTTGACAGATTGAGCGCCATGGTAGCGGTTTGTGGCTGCCTTTTTGGCAAGAGTTTTCTTACGGCTTCCCAGAAAGCCCACGAAATGGTGGAGGGTCCCAAAGGGACAGACCCAGCTGCAAAAAAATCTTCCCAAAAGGATCGTCAAAACCACGGTAAGCAAGGCCCAGAGCAACCCCGCATACAGGGCGCGGGTGGTGAGTACGGTCCCGAGGGCAACCAGGGGATCGAGCTGCAGGAGCCAGTCCACCGGCCAACCCCGCAGTTGCCACCACCTTTCCCCAGCCGATGCCACCACGCAGAACCACAAAAAAAGCAGGAAAAAGAATAGCTGACTGATTTGCCGGGCTCTAACGATTCTCACAGGCGCTCTTCCATCCGATCAGCCCACGTGATCTCGAAAGGGCTTGATGGACTCATAGTCGGATCGCCCCACCCCTTCGGCCTGGGCCTTGCCAATGTACGGGAGGTCCGAAACGGTTTTTCCCAGCAGAGTCGCTCCGAAAGCGTCTGCAGCCACCTGATCTGTGCTCACGATCATGGTGTTTGTTTGCTTTAGGTCCGCCAGGGACCCGCCGGTGGGACCGTTTGTCATCATGGTCCATGTGCCATCCAAGATCACCAGGGTGGGGGAAACCATCATGGAGAGTTCTTTGATGATGTTATGGATATCCTGGTGAAAGAGGTTTCTCCGGCCCCCTAGAAGACCATACCAATTTTTCATGGTCATGGATGCGCCACTCCTGTGGTGGTCCTTGATAGGGGCGATGCCGATGAGCCTGTCCGCGGCCTCAAGGGGGGTGTAAAACAAAGGCCAATCCTTGATCAGGGCTCCGCCTTTCAAGGTTGTGGGTTTGAAACTGCCTTCTCTGGGCATCACCATCTGGGCCCCTGCCGAGCGGACCGCCTGAGCAATACCCGTGAGCGTAAAGCAGCTTGCCGGGTCGTTGATGGGGTTGTCCGTCACTGTGACCGAAGACGCCCCGGCCCTGAAACACAGCCTGGCGACTTCGGCCACCAATTCAGGGTTTGCAGTGGCTGAGAGGATGGGAGGCGTGGCAAAGGCAGCGTTGACCTTGACAACAACCCGGTCGCCAGGGCGGACAAAGGCTTCGATGCCTCCCAGAGTCTTGAGTGCACGCTGGACCGTCTTGACGCGATCTTCGCCCGTCACGATGCTCATTTGACCGACCCTGCCGGCAACAGAAAAATCGGGAAGGGTGACGAGAGTCTTTTTTCCTTGGGAGCCTTGGGGCGCCTTTGAATCGTACAGCGACAGACCCAGGCCTGTGGCCGCCGCAACGCAGGCGCCGGCCTTGGCCGAACGAATGAGAAATTCCCGTCGGGTCATGGATCGCTTTTCGGAGGATGGGATCATCGGATCGCCTCAGCAAGGTGCCTGTCAAGCATCGAGGCCAGCTTCTCAGCCGCCTTTCGGTTGGGTGCTTCGTGGACGCCGGCAACATACGGGCCGTGACGAAAAATGAGTTCAAAGGTATCCAGTATCTCGGCCAACGCGCCTGACGTGAGATCCGTGCTCAAAGGCACAGAGGTGCCGCCGTTTTCCAACAGAAAGGCGTGGTAGGCCTTGACCACCCTTTCCGCCTCTTCAGGAGCCTCTTTCTTGGATAGGAAGGCCAGCAGCTCTCCGCCCTCCACATGATAACGGGCCGTGAAGCAGTTTTTCAGGCCGGAAAAGCCGAAGGCATTGGATATGAGAAGGGCGATACTGCCTTCTTCCAAACGGTCCCCTGGAAAAAGCGCTAGTTCATCGAGGCCATGTTCTTCAACAGACGTCTTCGAGACGAACTTTCTTCCAAAAGCAAGCATGGATTCCATCATGGCCTTTGAAGCCGCCGAGGCAATGATCTCCACATAGTATTTCCCGTGGACCCAAAACAAGGCATTTCTTGTCTTGTAGGAAAAAGGCGTGAGGTCTAAAGGTGTTGCCTCTTCACGCTTCTGGCTGCCGTATGCCGCAA
>Ga0307444_1000208_pt1 | contig 30968 bp, 20 predicted proteins | sample SalMarSW160340MG_FD_202145 | JGI IMG/M metagenome (GOLD analysis project Ga0307444, IMG submission 202145) | Salt marsh sediment microbial communities from the Plum Island Ecosystem LTER, Massachusetts, United States - SW1603-40 | ecosystem: Environmental > Aquatic > Marine > Intertidal zone >...
ACTCGATGCGATGACCCCGCGCTGAGGACCGAAGAAAGTCTTGTGCGTGCTGCCGGTTACAATGTCCGCGCCTTCTTTAAACGGCTCCTGGAGCACACCATAGAGGCCAAGGACATGTGCCATATCGTACATGATGATCGGTTTGGGATCCCAATCTTTGACAATGTTAAATAAAAACTCTACTGGTTCTTTATGCAAGAACATGCTTTTACCGAAGACAACCAACTCGGGCTTATTGTCTTCGAGGAGTCTTTTCAATTCAGCAGTATCTGTTTTGTAGAGACAATCTTTTCTAACCGGGAAATTTATGACATTCTCTTTGCCCGTCTGCGGGTCTTCCTCGACATAATTGAAGAGCGCACCCATGGGCTGTGAGCTGAGATGACCGCCTTTGTTCAGTTCGTTATTCATGACGAGCCTTAATCTGCGGAAAGGCTCCCCTTCTTTTCTGTCACGGTTGATGTACTTTACGGCCGCTTTAAAGACAATTTCATTAGCCATCTGTCCGCTGATCGCTCTTAGTTCTATTCTTGGACAATCAAAATACTGAGACATTTCTTGTCTTAATTCTTCTTCGACATCGCGGATAAAATCAATGCCTTGATAAAAGTAGATTTCTTGACCTTTCATGGTTCGATGTTCAGCATACCGACCTGCAGGATCAGAAATTTCGCATAGTTTAACTAACGGACTCGGTGTCGTTTCCGAAGGGATGAGATTGATACACTCTTTTTGGCGCCACCGGTTATTCGTTTCAATTCTCTCGATTAAATTTTCTATTTTCTTTGATAATGTCGACACCTTGACCTCCTTGTGCATTTAATAGTATTCCTAAAATTCTTGATGTCAAGGGTGGCAGAACCCTGGTTTACTGCCCGATGAATAGAGCGACTTCAAGAAGATCAGAATTTAGTAACGGTCATGTTCGCTCGACAGATTTTTAAAGCAAGCAAAGCTATTGACTTTTCTTGCTTCCTAGCTAAAATAAAAAGGAGTATATGACATGAAACTTGCAGTGATCGGGCTTCAATGGGGTGATGAGGGGAAAGGTAAAGTAGTCGACTATCTGGCTAAGGATTTCGATATTGATGCACGTTTTCAAGGCGGCACAAATGCCGGGCATACTGTCCGCCATAACGGTAAAGAGGTTATCTTTCATCAAATCCCTTGTGGTCTTTTGAACAAAGGCATCGTCGGGATTGTTGGTGCCGGGTGTGTTTTTGATCCGGCGATATTTTTTAATGAGCTTTCCAATTTGAAAAAGATCGATCCAAAGATCGAACATCGTATCAAAGTATCGAAGTATGCCCATCTAATCATGCCCTATCATATCCTTATCGACAAAATAAGGGAAGAAACAAAACAGGGTCTGGGTACGACAAAAAAGGGTATCGGTACGACGTATGAAGACAAATACGCCCGGGTCGGCGTAAGGATAGGTGATCTTTTCAACCCCGAGTTCTTTAAGGAAAAACTTCGAGCAAATATCTCAAGGAAAAATCTCATACTCATGGAGATCTATCACGCAGAACCGCTTTCAGACAGCGAGATATTCAATAAATTCATGGATTATGCGAAAAAACTGAAACCGATGATTATCGATGATGCAGCATATCTTAATGACGCACTGAACAAAGATAAAAACATTATCTTCGAAGGCGCCCAGGGGACTTTATTAGATATCGACTTCGGTACTTACCCATACGTCACTTCATCCCATACTATAAGTGGCGGCATTGGTATCGGGCTTGGTTTAGCCCCCTTTGCAGTGGAAAAAGTATTGGGTGTTGTCAAAGCTTACACAACAAGAGTAGGTTTTGGTCCTTTCCCGACCGAAAGTGCTGAAGAATTCGGTGAACATCTGCGGAAAATCGGCAAAGAATATGGTGCGACGACTGGAAGGCCACGCCGCTGTGGTGCTTTCGACGCAAAAGTCGTGAAATATGCAGCCCGATTGAGTGGGGTAAAAGAGATCGTTCTGACGAAATTTGATATCCTGTCTTCCTTTGATAAGCTAAAGATAGCCGTGGGTTATGTCAATGCACCGGAATTTGATCCTTTCAATGCCGATAAATTAGAACCTTCGTATGAAGAGATCCCCGGATTCAAAAAAGATATATCAAAAATACGCAATTTCGACAGACTGCCAGCTGAAGCCAAAGAGTATTTGAAACTAATCGAGCACTATACCGGCTTGAAGATAAAGTACATCTCAGTAGGTCCAGAAAGAGATGCCGTTATAAAGTTATAATACAAACTCAAAAAAGCAACCGCCAAAAACCGATCCAGAAGATATTTTTACCCAAGAACGTGGAAAGCATTGACTTTAAGCAAAGCTTTAACCTTTTCGAAATTTCCTCTTGATTTTTTTTTAATTATGTATATATTTATTTTAATGAATGTCACAGAGGGAAGGGTCTGGGCAGAGATATATCTTGATCATCTCGTTGATAATTACAAAATAATCAAAAGGAAAGCTAAAAATGCTAAAATCATGGCCGCGATCAAGGCTGATGCTTATGGTCATGGTGCTCTTGAGACGGCACGAATTCTCGAGGCTGAGGATGTTTTTATGTTCGGCGTAGCCAGTGTTGAGGAGGGGATCGAATTAAGACAAGGTGGCATTACCTTACCTATATTAGTGCTCAGTCCTGTCCTTTATTCGCAGATTGATGAAATTCTTGAGTATAATCTTATCCCGACGATATCTGAACTTGAGTTTTTTAAGATACTTGAGGATAAAGCACGACTTTTAAAAAAATCCATTGTCGTTCATATCGAAGTGGATACCGGTATGACAAGGACGGGTATTCCATATGATAATGCTGCAACGGCCATGAAAAAGATAGGAAAGTCACCGTATATTAAAATTGAAGGAATTTTCTCCCATTTCCCGCTGGCTGATGGCGATGGTGCCTTTACCAAAGGTCAGATAAAAAAACTAAAGGTGCTTATAAAGGATTTGGAACGCTACAAGATAAAACCACCTTTTATCCATCTCGCAAATTCATCCGGTATTTTTAAACACATTGACTCACACTTTAACCTCGTAAGACCAGGTATCGCCCTTTATGGTTTAACCGCATCGCCTGAAATAGAATATAGCAGAGCTTTCACTCCGGTCATGTTTTTGAAATCAAAGATCGTGAATGTCAGGGATGTAAAAGCGCAGACACCGGTAAGCTATGGTCACACATTCGTCACCAAGAAGCGCAGTAGAATTGCGACGATCAGTGTGGGGTATGGTGATGGATACCCGCGTGCGCTTTCCAATATCGCTGATGTTATAATAAGGGGGAAACGCGCGCGAATTGTCGGTACGGTCTGCATGGATCTGGTAATGGCCGATATAACTCACATAAAAAGTGCGCGGGTTGGTGATATCGTTACGCTGATCGGAAGGGATGGTAAAGAAGAGATTACTGCTGAAGAATGTGCAAGAAAAGCCAACACAATCGTCTATGAAATAACATCAGGGATCGGACCGAGGGTCGCTCGGATTTTTAAATACAATGATCGGCTCATAAGCGTAAGAAACCTCTTGGGACGATGGCGTTATGATGGAAAATTATAGGAGGGAGCTTGATTTTTTATTTGCTTAGCAGAAGTAAAATGTTGCCAAAAAGGAGGCATAAATGAAGAAAATGTTGATCCTTATGGTGTTTGTCGCCTTGTTCGCACAGGAGACAACTCATGTCGTAAAGATAGATGATACACTGTGGGATATTGCAGATATTTATTATCAGAATCCATTCCTCTGGCCCTATATCTGGCGAGCTAATTTAACCAAGATAGAAGATCCGCACTGGATCTATCCTGATCAATTGTTTGTCATCCCACCGCATCCCGAAGGTGAAGTGACTGAGTATGTTCCCGAGCAGATAATGTACACTCCACCACCTGTCAAGAAGACTGCGGAAGTAATTAGCTTTGTGGAAGCTGACCGGAGAATATTCAGCGAGGAGATAATACACCGAGCCGGATTCATTCTCGAAGAAGATATTCCATTATGGGGTAAAATAGTCGGTACGGAACCAAGCGGTGAGAAATTGATCAGCAGTTATAAGAAGGTCTATATAGACCGTGCTGAAGATGTCAAGATCGGGGATGTTCTCACTATTTACCGTCCGGGCATGACGATCAAACATCCTAAGACAGGGGATTTTCTCGGCAAGGAGATTATTGTATTAGGCCGGGTAGAAATTGAGGACGTCGGGGAAGAAGGTTCACGGGCAAAAGTCATCGCTTCTTACGATCTCATTAAGAAGGGTGATTTTGTCATTCCCTACGAACCGATTCTTGCGCCTGTGGGTATAGAAATGGTTCCAACCGAAGAAGAGGTAGAGGGTTATGTGGTTGAGGTCAGGGATGATGGACTACTTACTGAACCGCACGTTTTTGTTTACATCGATCACGGAGAGGAAACTGGTACTGCAGTTGGTGATTTGTTTGATGTTTATCAAGAGCGTACTGTCGATGGCAAATTGATGCCGGATTTCGATATAGCCAAGGTCCAGGTCATTAGTGTTTTTCAGAAGGCTTCAATCGGTCTGCTCCTCAATGTAAGGGAGACCGTTCAGGTTAAAAGAGGTGAAAAGATTAGATTGGCTATGGAGGCAAGGTGAAGGAAAAGGACGCACTAAGTCAGGTATATCTTTTTCGTGAGCTATCGCCAAGCGAGATGGATATCTTAATATCTATTTCCAAAGAATCACGCGTAAAAAAGGATGAAGTTGTCTTTAAAGAAGGCGCGACCGGTGATGCTTTTTACCTTATCGTTTCCGGCAGTGTACGGATTTCAACGATCGTTCCCGGCGTTGGTGAAGAGGCGCTCACCATACTTCGCGAAGGTGAATATTTCGGCGAGATGGCGCTGATCGATGATGCTCCACGTTCTGCTTCAGCGATTGCGAATGACGATACGATTCTTCTTCTGATCGAGAAAGATAATTTCCGAAAGCTTCTTGCTCAGGAAACTGGTATTGCATATAAACTCTTGTGGGTATTTACAAAGACATTATCTGCCCGTCTGCGCAAAACAGATGAGCAGCTCAAGAGTATTTTCTCAATAGCCAAGACATTCTAGGGATGGGTGAATGGGCTTGGGTTTCGCAACTTGATGCTGGTTAAATAGTAATCAGGTTTGACCTGAACCTTAATTCTCACACCATCTGGCTTTTACTTTAATGTTGCGTTTTTAAAAGGAGAAGATAGGCAAGGTTTTTGATGTTTGATATTTTTGGCTCGAAAGATCCGCAAAAAGCTCTTCTCAAAGCTCAGGAATACATCAAAGAGAACAAGTATGATTCAGCCATCAAGGTTCTCGAGCATAACCTTACTGATGACGAAGAATCCTTGGATTTACATTTACTGCTTGCAAGACTGTATTATGATGCTGAGGAAAGAGGTCGCGCAGTCGAAACACTTCGCAACGTGAAATCAGCGGTTCCCTCACGCATTGACGAGATCGGGGCGGTCATGTCGGAACTCTATTACCACCATGCATCGATCGATGGTGGTGATTTTCTGCTCGAGATGCATATTGAGCAACATCGATATGATGAGATAAGCAAGACATTGCGACAGCTCAGTGAGCGGGAACTAAAACTTCTGATATCGAGATACGACAAGCTAAAACAGAATCTTGAGGGTAAGAATGTAGTCTCAAAGAAGGACTTTGAACACATGCTCATCCTCTCTTCAATACATTTCTTTACACATGAAAGCGAAGCAGCTACCGAGGCGATTGAAGCCCTGATCGATGTTGAGGTTTACGCGCCGATACTTCTGAGATGGATTCAGGTGATCTCTCGGGAAAATTATAATGATTGGCGCGCGTCATTGCTGCTTTTAAGAGCGCAGATGGCGAATCAAGATTTCAACGGTGCTTTAAATACTGCCCAGCGAACCGCGGACAAATTTGCCGACAGCGTTAATACCTTGATCGCTTTGGTCAGTGCTGCAAAACCTCCTAAAGACCTCGAGCCATCATATGCTCAATTTTTAACGGATCTCTATATTAAAAAAGGTGATCTCGATGCATCGATTGAACTTTTGCAGGACCGAATGAAAAAAGACACCAAAAAGATAGATGATGTCATAAAAGGCTTGCGCGAGCTCGAGAGGATTAATCCTAAGAATCTGAAGATCCTGTATGCACTCGGTGATACGTATATAAAGGCGAATCGGATTACCTTGGCCATGACCGAGTATGGTAAGATATTGGAAACCGATGCGACTCAATATGATCATATCATAGAGAAATATAAGGAAGCCTTCAAAAAAGAACCCAACAATCCAGAGGTCATCGATGGATTGGTAAATGCCTATCTATCGAGGGGCGATATCGATGCTGCAGTAGATACTATTGATACGGCTTTTAAATCAGATCCGGGATTACTCGACGCAAATATCATCAACCTGAATACAATATTAGAGCAGGATATGGAAAATTCCAAGGCTCTTAATTTTCTCGGCATATGTTATGCCCGGAAGGGTGACCACGAGAGTGCCCAGTTGATATTTGAGAATCTTCTGAATAAAGGCGATTACAATTATGTCTATGAGTCCACTGAGAGCATAGTCAAAGAGATGCCTGATAACTTAGGCTATGTTGAGCTGCGCGCCAAAAGTATGTTGATGTTAGGACACGAACAGAAGGCGTTATCCCTGCTTGAATATTTTATTGATCAACATCCTGAACAAACCGCTTCGCTCATTCCGACCTTTGATGCACTGGTAAGTAAGAAACCAGACCTGGGACCATCGATAATGCCGATATTCAAACAATACAAGAAAGAAGATTCTTTTCTCGGGGATCTTGCTCTGGCTAGAGCAGCGGCATTTACTGGAGATTATGATATGGCGGTTAGCCTGTTCGAAAAGTTGTTCAAGGATGAAGTACAAAGAGCCGATACTAAACGAGCGTTGATTGAAGTTATTCAGAACAGACCAAAGGCGGTTCCCCTGCTATTAGTAGCGGCAAGGATATTTATGAAAGAGGGCGAAGTTGAGATCGCTACGAAATTCTTCAAGACCGCTCAAAGTGTAGATCCGAAAGCATTTTTTGAAATTGTTGATGAATTTTATGATGCATTGAAAAATTTTCCCAAGGACCGCGAAGTCAGGGTTTTGCTCATCGATACCTTTTTCAACAGGAGGTTGTGGGATAGGGTTATCGAAGAATCAAAGAACGCGATAGAAGTCTTTGGACGTGATGCTCAGTACTTCAACTTAAAATTGGGTCAGGCATCGGTTGAGAAAGGTAATCTCAGCGATGCGGTAAGGCCGCTTATGATTTCGCTTGATGGGCCTGATAATTTTTCAGGAGAAGTTATTAAATATCTAGATAAGATTTTAAATATCGATAAAAGTAACGTACCGGCTCATTTTGCGCGAGGCAGAGCACTGAGCAAAGCCCATCGTATCGATGAAGCAGTTGAGGAATATCTGTTAACAGTCAGAATACTCCCGGCACGGGCTGAGTATGTATATGAGGAGTTAAAAACACTTTCATCAAAATCTATCGCCAATCCATTGATCGTTTTTGCCGAAGGCAGTGTTGAGCTTATTCTCAAAAAATATGATGATGCGATAAAACACCTGCTGCAATCATGTGAATTGGATGATTCTTTGGTTAAACGTGTCCTGCCTTTATATGAAAAGTTGACAAAGGCAGCCTCTTCGCCTTTGCTGGATTTTTCAATGGCCAAGGTTTATCACCTTGCTAACCTGAGAAGTTCTGCGGTGAAGTATTACATAAAGGCGCAGGCGGCTGAAAAATCATACCGTGAGCCAGCGATATCCGAGATGAAAAAAATCTGCGCCGAAAATCCCGATGATATTGAATCCCGGAAAGGTTTGGCTGAGATCTATTTTAATTTTAATAATCTGGAAGATTCCTCGGATCTGGTTAGAGAAATATATGAATCGGACAAGAAAGAGAGTGCCTGGGCAAAGAAATTCGTTTCGAATATTCTACAAAAAGACCAGCATCATATCCCCTCATACTATTTCCTTGCTGATGTTTTTCTTACGGAAAAATTCTATAAAAAAGTCGTTGAGGTATTCGGTAGACTTATTGAGATTGCACCGACGGAGATCACAAATGTGATCGACAAGTTGGTGAAATGTAAAGATGAACATGGTGAGCTCATTTTATATCTCGGCAATCTTTATACTGATACCGGCGAGATCAATAAGGCGCTTGAGCTTTTCGACAAGCTTTTTACTCTGGATGCGAGCTTTGGCGATGCCATAATCTATCAGATCAAAGAGATCTTAAAGAAAAACGCGAATATCGGCGAGGCTTATCTTTTGGCTCAGCGAATATTTGTTTATCAAAAAGAATATGAAAGGGCTATTGAAGCAATCAAGCGAGCTGGTGAATTGCTTCCAGGCACCGAGGATATAATCCTCAAAGAAGGTCAAATATATTATGAAATGGGAGCAGCTGATAAAGCAATAAAGCTTTATACGGAACTTCTTGAGAAGACAAATAACCGTAAGGCGATTTTTCGTCTGATCCGAAAAACACGCCGGGATTATTTTAACAGCAGGATTGAAATGACCAAGGGCGATACTGATGAGGAAAGGCTAGAACGTGCAAGCCTCTATATGTTAATGAACAGAATGTCAAAGGCAAAGAAAGAGCTTGATTTTGTACCGAAAAGTGGCTTTTCCGCTAAGCGTCATACTTTGCTCCGGGCAAAATTCAATCTTAAGCGTAGTCGTCCGATTAATGCCCTTGAGATCATGAGAGATTTGCCAGTGGATGAAGAAACTGCGCCAGTGTATGCAGATATTTATGAAACCATGGGTTCTTATGAGGCAGCCGCAATTGTCCTGCGACAGGCAGGTATTGCGGATATGGAAAAAAGGATTGCGGGGTATGAAAGACTAGCCCAGGAGAGAAGGTTGGCAAAAGGAAAATATTTTATTGAAGGGAGGAGCTAATGAAATGCCCGTTTCTGGTGATCAGAAAAAATGTCTTGGATAAAAGTGGAAACATAACTGGCGAGGAAATAGAGCCCCAGGAGTGCATGAAAAATGATTGTATGATATACGATGGTGCTACTAAATTATGTTCGCTACTCTCTTCAAATATGAAAACGGGGGTCTTGATTGACGACGTTAAGAACGGTATCAAGGATATGAAAGAGGAGTTGTTTCAGCGGTCCGAAGCATTTGGCGTGGTGATATCAACAAACATGAAGACTTTGCAGGAAGCTCTGTTAGGACGCTTTGATATACTGAAAAAGCAAAATGAGGTTATGGTTCTTGGTTTCGACCGTCTGGTCGAAACGATAAATAACAAATTTGAAGGGATCCGAGGCAACTTTGCTGAACTCAACGAGACAACAAAAGCACAACGTGATGCATTGCTCGATACGCTTAATGGTTATCAGGGTTCGGTTACAGAAAATTTCAATACCATACGCGAAACCATTCGCAATCAGGTGGAAGGACTCAAGTCAAATGGCGCCGTATTGCAGTCAGCGATCGGGGAGTTTAAGGATACTCACGGACAATTTATCAGTGAGGTTAAGAATTTCAATGAAGCACTTCTCGTTAAATTGACCGAGTTTGGTGATCTCAGTTTGAAGAATGAGAAAGCGAATGTATCTGCTGTTGCAAAATTGGATATTGTAAGCGAAAATCTCGGCAAAATGGGAGCGATGAATCAGGTAAGCCTTGAGTCGATTAATGGTACGATCAATAAACTCACGGCGACAAATCAGGAACTTCTGGGTAAATTGGGGCAGTTGGATCTCCTGGTTAATAGCAGCGAAGGCATCAATGATGCGTTGAAGACTGAGGTTTCGGGATTCAAGGCCGAGACCTTGAATGCTTTGAACAATATCGCAGCTAAGTTCGAGGAACTGAGTGGTGCGTTCGCAAATACAATGAAACCGGGTATAGACAGTATGACTGAATTCATGAGGACTGAGGTCGCTGGTTTGAAGACAGAAGCTTTAAATGCTCTTATTGGTCTGTCTTCGAAGCTCGATGAATTGGGCAATATTTTCGGGCATGAGCTGAAGTCAAACAGCGAAACTACGCGTAGTCTGATCGGAGATTTTAGTGCGATTACCGGGGGTATTAAAACCGACATCAGTGAGCTAAAAAATGCACTCGTAACAAAATTTGATGATTTGGGTGGTTATATCAACGGTGTGAAGTCTGAGGTCGTGACTATTAAAGATGACCAGGCATCCTCTTTGAGCAATGTCCAGGCCGCTGTTCTTCAGTTACAGGAGTTATTCAAACAATCTTCTGATAGCCTTGGGTCGATGAGCGATATGATGAAGAATTTGAATAGCAACTATATCGAATCACTCGGTAAGATTGCAGGATTGGCTGAGGGTATGAGAAAGGGCGTTGATAAAGTTGGCGAAGGAATGCATGATTCTGTTAAGGATCTTGTAAAGGAAATGAAATCCGAGATAGGAGCACTTGAAAAACAGTACGAAAAAACTTTCGGTGATATTGCAAATCTTGCAGGTAAGTTTGACGAGTTGAATGTGCGTATAAGGGAAATGACGAAAGAGGTGGAAAAAGAATTCAAGGATTCTTTTGATCGCCAAGAGATGCTTTCAGAATACACAAAAACGATCCTCGAGCATACCAAAGAATATTTTGTAAAAGAAGAAGTCAGGTACAAAGACGAACAGGCAAAACGTATGAAAAGAGAAGGGCTCGATCACTTCGACCGTGCGACATTGTATTATTATCGAGGCAACTACGAGCTGGCCGTGAACGAGATAAATAAAGCTCTGGAGATCGAAGAAACTGCTGAGTATCTAAACCTTAAGGGATTACTTTTAACTCAACTCGGTCAATTCAAAGAATCAAAGAAGATCTATAAAAAAGCGCTCGATCTTGAGCCCAATTTAGCTGAAATACATAATAATCTGGGCATGCTGCATCTGAAGATGAAAAAACTTGATGATGCAGTCGTTGCCTTTCAGGAAGCGGTTAAGAAAAACGTTAACTATTCCCATGCATACGTGAATATGGGTACGACTTTGGTCGAATTGGAGAAGTATGATGAGGCTATCAAAGCTTACGAAAGGGCACTTGAGATCGACCCCTCTAACCACGAAGCACGTGAAGCGATTAAGCTATACAAGGAAGGAAAGATAGGAGAGTAAGCATTCACAAAAGGTGTAACAAATGGGTATTCTTGATAAATTAAGAAAAGGGAAAAAGAGCGAATCGGTATTGGATTCACTGGTCAAGAAAAAAGAGCCCGAGAAGACCAAGAACAGCCAACAGTCCCGACCGAGTGATATTGAAGTCCGCGAGCTCAATCCGGCTAGCGAGGCGAAAATCGCCATGCCCGAGGATATCGGCATGCAGCCTGTTGAGGAAGAGGTTAAGCCAATACGGGAGTTCAGGACTCAGGGTATGCATGAATTCACTCTGGACAGTCTCGGAAATTCTCCCAATGCAGGCATCAAAGTGGAATACCAGGCAAGGGTCAAGCGGCTGATGGGTGAAGATAAGATCGACGAGGCCATTCAAGCCCTTCAAGAGCTTAAGCAAAAGCTAGCTAAACCTCAGTAAGTAGATCCTTTCAGAGATTTACTTTTTCTTCTTGGATTTTTCCTCTAATGCAGCATGGGCTGCAGACAGACGCGCAATCGGCACACGATAGGGAGAGCAAGAGACATAATCCATGCCGATCTTATGGCAGAAGTGTATGGATTTTGGATCACCGCCGTGCTCCCCGCAAATGCCTATCTCGAGTTTCGGATTGGTTTTGCGACCCAATTTTATGCCCATCTCAAGTAGTTTGCCAACACCTTCGATATCTATCGTTTTGAAGGGGTCGTCTTTTAAAAGACCCATTTCAATATACTTCGGTACGAATTTAGCGACATCGTCGCGAGAGAAACCGAGGGTTGTCTGAGTCATATCATTCGTGCCGTATGAGAAGAAATCAGCGAATTCGGCGACTTTATCTGCCGTCAGTGCAGCACGCGGGATCTCGATCATTGTACCTATCATATATCTTAATTTCACACCATATTTCTTGACGGTTTGTTTGGCCACCCGTTCAACGATCGCTCGCTGATTGGCGAGTTCACCGGCTTCCATTACAACAGGGATCATTACTTCGGGTATGACCTTTATCCCGGTCTTTGTGACTTCACATGCAGCTTCGAATATCGCTTGTGCCTGCATTTCGGTGATCTCCGGATAGGTTACGCCGAGGCGGCATCCGCGGTGTCCAAGCATTGGATTGGATTCATGTAATGAGATAACTATTTGTTTGAGGTCATTGAGTGGTATATTCATTTCATCGGCGAGTGCCCTTATTGATTTGTCGTCCTTTGGCAGGAACTCATGCAAAGGCGGATCAAGCGTTCTTATTATCACCGGTAGGCCATCCATAACTTTGAAAATCCCGATAAAATCCTTGCGTTGCATGGGCAGTAATTTTATAAGTGCCTTTTTTCTACCTTCTTCGTCACGCGCAACGATCATCTCACGCATTGCAGCCACGCGTTCAGGTTTGAAAAACATATGTTCAGTCCGGCAAAGTCCAATACCTTCAGCACCATAATCTCGCGCGATTTTAGAGTCGCCAGGACGATCCGCGTTTGTGCGAACACCCAGTCGCCTGAAACTATCAGCCCATTTGAGGAGCATGGTGACTTCTTTTGTCATTTCCGGTTCGATCAACTTTACTTCTCCGAGAATGACCTTTCCTTCGGTTCCATCAATGCTGATTATATCGCCCCAACGGACCATTGTTTCACCTACCGTGAACATCTTACCGGTCATATTGATACTAATGTCGCCGCAACCTACAATACATGGTTTGCCCATGCCGCGGGCGACGACTGCTGCATGTGAGGTCATGCCGCCGCGGGCAGTAAGAAAGCCTTTGGCAGCTTCCATGCCGTGGATGTCATCGGCTGATGTTTCAAGTCTCACCAGAATAACGTCCTTGCCATCTTTGGCGAGTGTGACCGCTTCATCTGACGAAAAAACAACTTGACCTACCGCCGCACCAGGCGATGCTGGAAGGCCCTTTGCCAGAGATTTGTATTGTATGGTTGGATCGATCATCGGATGCAGAACCTGGTCTAGTTCAGTTGGCGTAACACGCAGCACTGCATCGTTTCTTCTTATTGATTTTTCATTCGCCATATCGACCGCGATCTTTATGTTTGCGAGCGCGGTTCTTTTGCCAGCACGCGTCTGAAGTATCCAGAGTTTTCCCTGTTCAATAGTGAATTCAACATCCTGCAGATCACGATAGTGCTTTTCCAGTTTTTTGAGGATATTGTTTAATTTATTGTAGGCAGCCGGCTGTATATCTTTCAATTCAAGCATCTTTCTTGGCGTTCGTATCCCGGCAACGACATCTTCGCCCTGAGCATTCTGTAAGAACTCGCCATAGACTTTGTTCTCACCGGTCGCCGGATTACGTGTGAAGACAACGCCGGTTGCAGAATTCGTGCCCATATTCCCAAAGACCATGGACTGAACATTTATCGCAGTACCCCAGTCATGCGGTATCTTATATATCCTGCGATATTCTTTGGCGCGCGGGTTATTCCATGAATTGAAAACTGCGCCGATCGCTCCCCATAATTGTTCGCGCGGGTCTCCTGGGAATGCTTTTTTCTTTTCTTTAATGACGAGCTTTTTGAATTGCGTCACGATCTCTTTCCAGTCATCGCCGCTGAGGTCCAGATCTGATTTGGTACCTTTTTGCTCCTTTATCTGGTCGATGAATGCTTCGAATTTTTCCCGGGGTATTTGAAGGACGATATCCGAGTACATTTGGATGAAGCGGCGATAGCAGTCATAGGCGAAACGATGATCACCGGTTTTTGTGATAAGGCCATTAATAGTTGAATCGTTCAATCCCAGGTTCAGGATTGTATCCATCATTCCAGGCATTGACGTACGGGCTCCAGAACGGACTGAGAAAAGGAGTGGATTATCTTTATCACCGAATTTCTTGCCGGTAAGTTTTTCCACTCGAGTAATAGCTTTTTCAACATCCAGCTTGAGGATCTTCGGATATTTTCTTCTCTTCAGGAACTCAATGCACAACTCTGATGAGATTGTGAAACCCGACGGTATCGGCACACCGAGATTTGTCATTTCGGCTAAATTAGCACCCTTGCCCCCGAGTATACTTTTCATCGTTGCTGATCCGTGTGCTTTTTTGCCACCGAAATTGTAAACCAGTCTTTTAGACATTTTGCTTCTCCTCTCTTTCAATGAAATCGGCGCTATTTACTTGCTCTCTGCGCCCTGATTATCTTTTTTAGTTGTTTTTCAAATTTATCGATAGATTTAATTTTTAATTCATAATCCACTTTGACCGCGGGTTTATTGAGGTTCATCAACTTCCGCAGGTCAACTGGTGTTGCCATGATAATGGAATCCGCAGGAACCCGGTTTATACTCCGCTCGAGTTCTTTTATCTGTTTCTGTCCGTAACCTAAAGCCGGTATGAGAATCTTGATCTGAGGAAATTTAGTATAAGCCGTTTTAATCGACCCGACTACATAAGGTCTTGGATCGACGATCTTTTTAGCCCGGAATTTCTTGGCTGCAACGACCCCAATTCCAAATGACATACCACCATGTGTGAGCGTTGGGCCATCCTCTACAACAATGACTTTACGATTGCGGATAAGAGTCGGTTTATCGACAACACAGGGAGATGATGCTTCGAAAACCATAGCATGCTTATTCAATTTTCTAATATTGTCCTTGAGCAAACTGACATCCTTAGGTGAGGCAGAACCGATTTTGTTGATGATCACGATATCAGCAAACCGGACATTAGCTTCTCCGGGATGGTACACGGTTTCGTCACCGACACGCAGTGGGTCGACAACAACGATATGCAGATCAGATTTATAAAATGGTAAGTCATTGTTACCGCCATCCCAGACAATGATATCTGATATTTTTTCTGCTTCCTTTAAAATGCGCTCATAATCAACACCGGCAAAAATGGTGTTGCCTCTTCTGATGTGTGGTTCATATTCTTCGCGTTCTTCGATCGTGCACTTATGACGATCTAGATCAGCCATCGATGAGAATTTCTGGACAGCTTGCTTTTTAAGATCTCCGTACGGCATCGGATGACGGATTGCTGAGAACCTCACTCCATATGAGTGCAGAATATCGCATACTAATCGTGTTGTCTGACTTTTACCGGCGCCCGTTCTTGAGGCGCAGATTGAAATGATCTTTTTTCGAGATTCCAGCACCGAAGAGGTCAGTCCTAATAACCAGAAGTCAGCACCGGCAGCAATAACCTCAGAGGCCTTATGCATTACATAATTGTGGGAAATATCTGAATAAGAAAATACTACAATATCGGCTTTATATTTTTTTATCAAATCAGTCAATTCGGTTTCCGGAAAAATAGGTATGCCTTTAGGATATCTCCTGCCGGCAAGCTCTTTGGGGTATTTGCGCCCGGCGATATTCGGTATTTGTGTAGCGGTAAAACAGAGTACTTTATAAGCCTTATTTTCTCTGAAGAATACATTGAAATTATGAAAATCTCTTCCTGCTGCACCCATTATTATAACCTTTCGCGGCTGCATATATACGCCTCCTTTCAACCTTCATTATACTCGATTTTTAAGTGAAAGTCAACGATTTTATGATGAATATGCTGATCGCAGGAGAGAATATCTATACTGCGATCATATTAAAAAAAGACTGAGCATTAGGATGATCCGACTGGAACTGTCCGTGATCAGTATGATTTCCTTAAAAAAAAAGCTGCAAAAATGCATCTTGATATTGACAAGACTAAACTTTTGCATATAATATGATGTCGAAAAGGGCGAGTAGCTCAGTTGGCGAGAGCGTCTGCCTTACAAGCAGAAGGTCACCCGTTCAAGTCGGGTTTCGCCCATTTATTGTGTTCTTAAGGCAGTGATCGTAATAAAATTAAAAGGAGACGGGTTTTGCCAAAAGGAAGACGTGGTATTAGAGGGGGGCTAAGACCCCATCTGGATGATCCGTATCTGACCCGGAAAAGCTATAAAGAGCCAACTCTTTGTCCACGCTGCGGTTTAGTTTATCGGCGCAGACGGTGGCAGAAAATCAAGGATTTTGATGCAAGCTCGGCAGTCGAGCAGCATAAGTGCCCAGCATGCCGTAAAGAGGAGGATCATTATGTCATGGGTATAGTCTGCATTACGGGTAGCTTTTTTGGGCAGAGGCGTGATCAGATTCTCAATATGTTGAGAAACGAAGAAGCCAAAGAAGTGATTCACAACCCGCTCGATAGGATCATCGGGATCATTGAAGAAGATGATGAAGTAAGGGTTGAGACCACTTCGGAAAGTTTAGCAGTTCATCTTGGGAGGATGCTCTATCATGCTTATGGTGGTGTGGTGGAGTATAAGTTCTCAGATGAACAAAAATTGGCGAGAGTTAATTGGTATAGAGAAAAGAAGGAGGAAAGACAATGAAAATAAAACCTCTTCATGATAATATTCTTGTTGAGAGAATTGAACAAGAGGTAAAAAAAGGCGGAATAATTATCCCTGATACGGCAAAAGAAAAACCTCAACAGGGTAAAGTTATAGCAACTGGTGCTGGGCGTAGAGACGATAAAGGAAACAGGATAAAACTCGAGGTCAAAAAAGGTGACATTATTCTCTTCGGTAAATACTCTGGCAATGAAATCAAGTTAGCCGATAAAGAATATCTGATCATGCGTGAGGACGACATCCTGGGCATTGTTGAACAAGAGAAGGTATAAAAAGGAGATTAAATATGGCAGCAAAAGAAATTAAATTCAGCGAAGATGCGAGAAGAGCTATCTTAAAAGGCGTCCAGGTACTGTCAGAAGCAGTGAAGGTTACCCTTGGTCCAAAAGGAAGAAATGTGATTCTCGAGAAGAAATTTGGTGCGCCAACGATCACTAAAGACGGTGTAACAGTGGCCAAGGAGATCGATCTGGAAGACAAGTTCGAGAACATGGGTGCCCAGATGGTTAAAGAGGTGGCTTCCAAGACGTCAGATGTTGCCGGTGATGGTACAACGACGGCAACGATCCTTGCCGAAGCGATCTATCGTGAAGGACTGAAAACTGTCACGGCTGGGGCTAATGCGATGGAAGTGAAGAAAGGTATTGAGAAAGCAGTAAAGTCTGTGGTCGACGCTTTACAAAAACTATCAACACCGGTCAAAGGCTCGGGTGATATCGCACAGGTTGCCGCTATTTCAGCGAACAACGACAAAGAGATCGGTAAGTTGATCGCCGACGCCATGGACAAAGTAGGAAAAGACGGAGTTATTACGGTTGAAGAAGCAAAAGGTATGGAAACAACTCTCGATATCGTTGAAGGTATGCAGTTTGATCGTGGCTATCTTTCGCCCTATTTCATAACCAATCCCGATCGTATGGAATGTATCCTTGAAGATGTTTATATCCTGCTTTTTGAGAAGAAGATCAGTGCGATGAAAGATCTATTACCATTGCTTGAGAAAGTTGCGCAAAAAGGAAGACCGCTCTTGATCCTCTGTGAGGAAGTCGAAGGTGAAGCACTCGCGACACTCGTAGTTAATAAGATCAGAGGAACCCTGCAGGTTGCCGCTGTCAAGGCACCTGGTTATGGTGACCGTCGAAGAGCAATGCTCGAAGATATCGCGATTCTCACGGGTGGTAAGCTGATTTCTGAAGATATCGGTCTTAAACTCGAGAACGTCCAGATTTCTGATCTGGGTCAGGCAAAACGGATAACTATTGACAAAGAGAATACGACGATCATTGAAGGCTCTGGCAAAAAAGCCGATTTACAGGCGAGGATTCAACAGATAAGAAATGAGATGGAGCAAACCACCTCTGATTATGATAAGGAAAAACTCCAGGAACGCTTGGCAAAGCTGGCTGGCGGCGTAGCTGTCTTGAATATCGGCGCGGCAACTGAGGTTGAAATGAAAGAAAAGAAAGCGCGTGTTGAAGACGCGCTTCATGCTACCAGGGCTGCAGTTGAAGAAGGTATTGTTCCAGGTGGAGGTGTTGCTTTGATCCGGACCGTATCGGCTTTCGATAAACTGAAGTTGGTTGGTGACCAGCAGATAGGGATCAATATCGTTAAAAGGGCGCTCGAAGAACCAACCCGACAACTCGCTACGAACGCTGGTAAAGAAGGTTCGGTCATTGTTGAACAGGTGAAGACAGCAGGGACTACTTTCGGTTATAATGTGATGTCTGAAAAGATCGAAGACTTAGTCGCTGCCGGGATCATTGATCCGACCAAAGTCACAAGATCGGCTTTGCAAAATGCATCAAGTATCGCGGCACTCCTTGTGACGACTGAAGCAGTAGTCGTGGAGAAACCGGAAGAAGAAAAAAGCGGACCACCAATGCCGCCAGGCGGTGGTTACGGCGGATATTAATTAAGAAACGGAGAAGGGGGGATAGGGAGTATCGGTGATATGAATAACCAGAAAAAGACAGGTTCTTTCACCGTTTCTCCCTTTCCTCGGTTCTTCTGTACTCGATAAGCTATGCCTACATACGAATACGAATGTACTGAGTGCAAATATACTTTTGAAGAATTCCAGAACATAACCGATCGACCCCTGAAGCAATGCCCCAAATGCGGCGGTAAATTGAGGCGCCTGATAAGTGGCGGTGCGGGTATTATATTCAAGGGGAGCGGTTTTTACAGCACCGATTATAAGAAATCGAACCTCCCAGAACCTAAAAAGAAACAAAGTACCGAATTAAAAAGCGTAGACAAAAAACCTACGCCGCCGGTAAAGGTAGATAAAACATCATCCAAGGTTTCAGATAAGAAACCTGACAAGAAGAAATAATACAGCCTTAAGCAATCAACATTGATTTCCAGAAGATATTGATTATTATTGATACCAGCTATGCTGTTATTAAAATTTGATGGTCCGGTATTTATCAGTGTTGGTGAACCATCGGGTGATCTTTACGCCTCTTATTTAGTCCGTGATATAAGAGCAGAGAATTCTGGATCAAAGGTTTTCGCAATAGGCGGCAAGAACATGGCGGCCAGCGGTGCTGATATTCTCATGGATTATAGCAAGATGATGACCCTTGGTTTTTCAAGTGGTATTTTGTCGTTCATGCGCAATTATTCCGTGTATAAAATGATCGCTCGATTGATATACATGACCCGACCACGGACATTCATCGGTGTTGCTTATCCAGGTTTGAATTTGCTGCTCTGTAAGTATGCAAAACATCTGGGCTGCAGGGTATATTATTTTCTTCCCCCTCAGATCTGGGCATGGGGTACTTTTCGAAAATATTTCATCAAGCAATGGGTCGATATTGTTATATCGGTTTTCCCCTTTGAATACGAGTTTTATAGGAAAATAGGGATCAATACAGTGGCTATGGAGAATCCACTCTTTTGCGCGCTGGAGAAATATAAACGAAGAAACTTCACTAAGAGGATCGGGTTCATGCCTGGTTCTCGTAAAAGTGAAATAAAAAGGAACCTGCCGGTTATAATAGAGTTGGCAAAGAGGATCAGTCAGAAAAATAATGATATTGAATTATTGCTGATCTTATACCCGGATTCGTCATCTTTAAGCAGAGATACTATTGCGAGCAGAATATCAAAGTCAGCCCCCGGCTTGATGATCACGACGAGAAATCGTTATCAAGTCATGAAAGACTGTGATCTGCTCATCATTTGCTCAGGTACTGCATCACTTGAAGCAGCGGCTATGAAGATACCGCAGGTATTCTTTAACCGTCCTGCATTCTTTGACTATTATCTGCTGCGGAGATTTCTCAAGATAAATGAATACAATCTAACCAACCTCTATTATAAAAAGAACGTCGTGCCGAGTATAGTATCGTTCCGAAGGAAAATTATTTTGCACGATATCATTGAATTAAAAAATGGATATGTTTCCTAAAACATCGTTTCTATTTTCTCGGGTTTATTCTTTTAAGAAAATAATCTTTCTAACTTCATTCGGGTTATTTGTATCGAATCTAACAAAATATATTCCCGCCCCAACGTAATCGCCAGCATTATTTTTACCATCCCAGACAACATAATTAGATTGCCTAATATGATGATAGTCGAATTCTCTAACTAAACTTCCACAAACATCATAAATTTTCAGATTAGCTGTGCTGTTATTAATTAACTTGTATTTGATTTTTGTGGTTTGTGTGAACGGGTTCGGAGAATTCTGAGATAAAGAATAATTCATACTCTGCATATGATGATCGCTTTCGTTAATCCCCGTAAAACTCTGAAATTTACCCCAGATGCGCATTGTATTTGCTGGACGTGCACCTATGCTATCAGTAAAGCCTGTATAGGTAATCAGAAACTTATTTGAACCCTTTGTTAAAGCAGGTTCAAGCTGGAGATTGGGTTGGTCTGAAACCATAAATTCTTCGATTACAGTACCTGAAGGATCTACATAGCAACCATAAATATCCGTATAATCACCGTTACGCCAATCTTCCCAGATCACACAGTAGTTTTGGCCATCAAATTCAATCTCGGGAGAATACTGGGCAGAAGTTGCTATACAGAGTGGTATACCCATAGTATCCAGGACTACGCCATCTTGTGTCACACGAGCACCGTATATGTCAGCACAAGCATAGCCATTGCGTCTGTCTTCCCATACAACTAAATAATTTGAACCATCAAATGCGATTGATGGATTCCATTGTCTATAAGAACCTGCAGCAATTGGTATTAAGATTGTATCTAAAAGCACGCCCGTAGTATCGATACGTACACCATAGATATCAAAAGTAGTTTCGTGAGTCCCGTAATACCAGACCACAAAATAGTTCGTGCCATCAAATGCGACTGCTGGATGTCTGTCATAGTATACGCCATTTGAAATTAATATAGCAGTTGTGTCTAAAACTAATCCTGTTGTATCAATTCTAACTGCATAAATATCATTATTGTATTCCCATGCGACAAAATATCGTGTACCATCAAATATTATTGATGGATTATCGCCGCCATTTGAAGATACATCAATTGTATCTATAGCAATACCAGCTGTATCAACACGCACCGCTTTGACACCGCTACACACTGTTAAGTAATTGGTTCCGTCAAATGCAACCACTGGATTCGCTCCATCAATGATTGGAATCCCGTTAGGGTTTAATACTGTTCCGAAATTATCCGCTCGAGTACCATAGACATGAGAAGGTAAACTGTCACGGTCATCCTCCCATACTGCGAAATAATTTGCGCCATCAAAACATGTTGAAGAGGAACGACCTGCATAGGCTGCCATGGATAGAAGTATAGATGTAGTATCAATAACGACCCCTGATGTTTCTATCCGGGCGCCATGTATTTCATCATCACTGAATTGTCCTGTGTGCCAAGTGATAAAATAATTTGTGCCGTCAAAAGCCACAGATGTTGCATGATCGTCATAAGTTGTATCCTGCGATACAACTATAGGAAAAGTATCTAAGACTGTACCTGAAGTATTCACCCGAACGCAGTAAGTGGTTGCATAATCTGACCAGGCGACTAAGTAATTTGTGCCATCAAAGTCAGTTGATGGATGATATTCATAGTTTGGAAGTGTCGATATTGCAATACTATTTGTATCCAATACAATACCGGCTGCATCTACTCGAGCACCATAAATATCAGCATTATTAGGGTTAGAACGCCAGTCTTCCCAGACTACAAAATAATTCTCACCATTGAACGTGACTGAAGGATTCAATTGATTGTCAGTTGCAGCACATATAACGATTACGTTAGTGTCTAATACCGATCCAGATGTAGCTACACGAGCGCCACTGATATCTGTATTGCCCCAAACTACAAAATAATTAGTGTTATCGAAAGATACAGAGACAGAGGCATATTCTCCTAGGGTTGATATTAAGATTCCTCCAGGATCTAAAATCGTACCATTAGGATTCACACGACAACCATAGATACCAGCTGGAACTCGCTGATCATACCATGCTACGAAGAAGTTAGTTCCATCAAAAGCAATAGCCGGTACAGCCTGTACAGTCGCTGGTACGACTGAAATCTCTAATCCACCAGGGTCTAACACCACGCCATTGGTGTCAATGCGTACCCCATAAATATCTCCACCAAGACCCTGACGAAAATCACTCCAGGCGATAAGAAATACACCATCTCCATAGGCAATACCAGGCGGGCATGGCAAATATCCGGCTATTAGGACATAGCACGATATAAATATACCTGCTGAATCCAACACTATTCCTTCAGGGTCAACACGACAACCATATATATTGTAATATGCACTCATGTCGTAATGGTAAGAGATCCCTTTACTCCAGTCATACCAGGCAATAAAATAATTTGTACCATTAAAAGCTATGGACGGATGACTTTGACCGGAGGGTTCAGGCATGAAGATAATATTCGTGTCAAGCAAAAACCCGTTGTTTTGTGCTGGTAAAGGAGAACCATATGCCGTACTTATAAGGATTACTAAGCTAAGAATTTCCATAATTTTTGTTCCCTTAATTGCATGAAAGGCAACCCTCATCATAATCGACTATTTTATAACAAGAAATTTTCTTGATACTTTATCTTCACCCTGTCTGAGTATAACAAAATAGATACCGCTTGAGATCTTTTTTGTGTCTATTTTTTCAGTATAATAACCAGCTTGAAACTCGCCTTCTTTTAGTGTTTTAACCTTTGAGCCCAAAATATCATATATGGCTAGGTACATCTTGTTTCTTTCAGGAAGTCCAAATTTAACCAATGATCCATCTTCAAAAAAAGTTGGCATTTGAGTAATGCACAGATGAGCAGGTATAGTATGTTCTGATTCTGTAGATTGTTCACCGTCACCTCCTCGTCCTGCAACTACCCTGCAGATTGTCTGAGAGGGAAGATATTGAGAATAATCGTGCGTATTGTGCAGTCTGGTAACCGTTACTTTAATTGTGTCATAACTGCTGGGCGTAATCGTAAATGTTACCTGACCATTGGTATTGGTCAAACCAACTTCGTAAATATCATAGGAATTATTCAGACAAACCTTGGCATATTGTAACGGAGTAGGTGGAAATGCATCGGCGTCTTTTACTGTAACTGTAAAATTCGTCTGGATTCCATGAAAAATGCTGCCTGGATGGCTTACAAGGAAATCTCCCGGGTTTTTTGTCCAGGCATCGGTTGTAGGTGAACCAAAAAGATTTGTGGTGTAGCAAACCCATCTACAGGATGAATACAGCCATGGCATGTAACTCTTAGCTTGAGCTAAAGCAACACCAATACGTTCAAGTGCCGGTTCAGGCGGCACTACACCAGTATATTCGATCGAGAAAAGCAACTCGTAGTATTTCTGTTGAAGGGCAAAGGAATATCCGGGTTCAGGACCTAAACTATATCTTGTATGTTCAATAGAGGCACATGCACCGATCGGTATGTCAGTTTCGTGATTCCGATAGCGAGTAGTAAAAGATTCAGCAACGCATGGGAGAGATGGGTCATCAAAAAATCCGGTATTACATCCTACACAATAGTGTATAAAATAATTGTTGTCGTTGGTTAACCAGTTCAGTCCCGCTCTATAATAACCTGGTGTAGGCGGTGAGGCTGTGTAGTAGTAAATTTCGTGTGGAGGATTTTCTGTATTTGTAAAGAAACCGAGGATAGAGCCGTGTGTTTGTGCGTGAGTATAACCTTGTTTGTTATTGAGAAAATTGAAAGATTCATAGGCTGTTGCATTGGTGTCTATAATATGAGTGAAATGGTCAGGAAACTCATCGATAGCACTACCCATATACCATGATGATTGGTAAATCCATTTAACCGAATCAAAAGTATTGATGTTTGCTGGCGATTTTTCATAAGTCAATGTCTTGTAGCACCAGTTGCTAACTTCTTGAACGTCTCGGCATAGTATTCGTCCTACATAGACTTCGGGAAATTGGTCAACATCGTCTTGCATTTCGCCCCAGACAGTATCACTATCTGCATTCCAATCACCATCAAGTGCACAGAAATAATGATCGCACGGGATGGTATCATAATGTGGCGGTTCTTCAGGAAGAATGTCAACACAAAAACATCTTCTTGTTGGTAATTGAGGTGGTATTGGAGGGTTAAATCTGCTGTCCATTCCACCAAGGATAAAATATGTGCCGCCAGCGTGCTTGTAACAGTATTTGATATAATTACGGATTTGTTCTGCTTTGTCTCTACCTATGAAATACCCATAAATAGCTGCTGGTGATATTATTTGAGCTCGAATACCTTGGTCCGTCAGCCAGTCTGCATAAGGCTGAAACGCATCAGCAAATATAGGATCAGTGATGATCATTGCCGGTCCTGTTGGAAACGGTGCGATTTGACCCAATTGGTTCTCTTCAACCAGGACAGGCTTCTGGTAATATGCTGGAATCTCATAGTCATTGATAATGTTATCTTTGAACATTGCATCATAGACTGATTGTTCGAATTTACCCCTGACATATGGACGAACCTCAGGTACTGTAGATGTGCTAAGTACAATATCAAAATTTATATGTGATATAATGATTAGCTGTTTTGATTTTGGGCGATATTGAATCGGATGGACTCCAATCGTCACAATCCGTGCACCATCCATGACACCTTCATTGACAACTTCAATAAAATCATCAGGATACTTATCATCGAAATTGTAGATCAGTGTATCAGGCAGTATCCAGGGTACTGTCTCACCAGGAACAATAGGCGGTTGACATGGATACATAAGAAAATGTCCATGAACTTCAGATATATTACTCTGTAAAATAATTAATGACTCAACTTTGGCGGTACGTGGAATAATATAATTTAGATATAATGATGGTAATTCTGGTGCACCTGGTTGTCCAGCAAAAGTGAATTCTTTTGCCTTTATTCGGTCAAAGCCATTCGTTTTATAAAAAGAGAACTCTGCCAGGGAATGATCAATCGTATACCCCCCCTAAGTAAAGTTACTGGGACAAGTATTAACAGTGTAATACTCAAGATATATTTCATGCGACCCTCCTTGCAAGGTTATATTTACTCTTTATCCAGTTTTATATACATATGATAACACGGATTCTCTTATCCTAATATTATTATATGAAGGCCACGTAATTTGTCAAGAGCTATTTCTTGATGGAATCAGTTGACGGATAATCATATTCCGATTATAATACATCATGAGAGAAGCGGTTAATTTAGTGACCAGCCCTTTTGGCATCGGCGAGAAATTGATTTTTGAGCTATTGAAAAAAGGTGAAACAGTCTATACCGTATTTCCTTCGCCCAAAGGTGTCCCTATGTCATTCATCGGTAAGATAAACTTAAAATACGGGTTTTTGAGGTTTGACCAGGATACGCAAATCGATAAAATGCTTCCCAAAAAAGTGAAAAATGTCTTTCATCTGCACGAGACCTATGACGGTTCTTTTACAACGATGTTTAAGTCAAACCCCTGCGCGACATTGCTTTTGCTCGATTGGGCAAAAAATGCCGGTGTCAGTAAATTCATATACCTTTCAAGTGGTGAGGTTTATGGTCAGGGTTCTAATATAAGTGAAAGCACTGGCTACAATCCACGCAGTTTTTATGCAACGACAAAATTCGAGACTGAAGTCCTTTTCCGCTATTATTTCCGGTCGTTTGCCCTGCACACGCTGCGCGTGTTTTTCCCGTTCGGCAAGAACAGTGCAATTGGTTACGTGTCAGATCTCAATAGGGCGATAAGACATGGCAGCTCGGTCGATACCGAGTATCGCATTATCAGTCCGACATTTATTGATGATATTGTTAGTCCTTTAATGAAACTGCGGGACATTGATGGGCATGAGGTATTCAATATCTGTGGAAGTCGAGTGTCGGTCGATGATATGGTCGATAAGATCAAGTACGTATGCGCTGGTTCACCAAAAAAGATCAATGTCGGTAAACTCGAACTCACCGGTAATAATACAAAGTCTAAAGAGCTATTAGGTTATCAAGAGACGCCGCTCAATGAAGCGATCAATATATCGTTCAGTTGATAACCTGCCGTTCTTGTGTATGCCATATTCAGTCGTTATCTGAAAAATGGTTGATATCCTGTTCGTAAATCCAAAAGAAAAAGCTCATTTTTTTGAAAGGATGCCTCCTCTTGGTTTGGCATATATGGCTGCCAATCTTGAAAAACATGGTTATTTGGTGAAGATACTCGACCTTGAGGTGACAGATGGTGGGCTCAAGCCGTCATTGGAAGAATACAAACCCAAATTCGTAGGGATTTCAGGGACAACGCACACGCGTTTTGAATCATTTCATTTAGCAAAAGAAATAAAGGAATTTAATAGCGCAATCACCACTATTTACGGTGGTGTTCATGCAACATTTACTGACATTGAAACACTGCAGAATATTCCGCATATAGATTATGTTGTGCGCGGTGAAGGCGAGCGTGTCATCGTTCAATTGCTTGATGCGTTGACAAAGAGCAAAAAGCTGAGTGCTGTTAGCGGCATAGCGTATCGCGATGTCGCTGAGATCCGGAAAAATCCATCGAGTGAACGCATAGGTTCACTCGATGACCTGCCCATGCCCGCGTATCATTTGCTCGATATGCATAAGTATATGCTCAATATGGAATTCATTGACAAACGTGGTATTTCAACGATAACCTCGCGTGGCTGTCAGGCGCGCTGCAGTTTTTGTTCAGCCAGCCGCATGTTTGATCACCGTGTAACTATGCACTCGGCAACACGCATTTTAGATGATATCGAATTGTTATTCGATGAGTATGATTATGAGGGGATAAAATTTTTCGACAGTACGTTGACCATGTATCGACAGCATGTTGATGACCTATGCGATGAGATCAGACGACGAAAACTCGATTTTCCCTGGGAGTGTGAGATACGAGTAGGCACGGTTGACCAGGAGATACTCGAGAAGATGATGAGTGCCGGGTGTTATTATGTGAACTTCGGCATCGAATCCGCGAGTCAAAATGTTTTGAACCACATGCGCAAAGGATTCACTGTTGAACAGGCGCAAGAGCTGCTTGATTGGTGTGCTAAAATCGGGCTGATGACAAAAGTCTTTTTTTCTTTTGGTCACATCGGAGAAACTATGGAGGATGTCGGCATGACGTTTCGTTTTATTGATAAGAATGCCGGGAAGATCACGACCCTGGCGAGCGGTGCTGGTGTCAGGATATACCCGGGTACTTATCTAGAAGAATATGCCCTGGAAAAAGGGTTTCTACCTGATGGTTTTAATTGGAGTTTGCCCTATGATGACAAAAGGTTGGAGTCGATACTTCAGACGAGGAGCGTACCCCTGCTCCTTCAGCCCCAGCTCGGCTTTGCCGAACTTGAAAAGATCGCTCTTAGGATATATCGAAAAAGATTCAGCGGCTGGCAGGGATTCAAGCGCGGTTTGAATAAGATCACGGATAAGGGAAAATTAAAAAAGTTATGGAAACTATCTCAAGTTCAGCTCAGACATGTTTTTAAGAGAAAAAGCATACCGAAATGAGAATTCTCCATCTTTCTTTTGAAAATTTTCAGGATGTGCCGGGTCTGTTAAGCCGGAGCCATAGTCTCTTTGGACATAACGGGACCCTGGCTACATTGACACCTTCTACGTTAGGTTTTCCTAATGGGATAATGTTGAACTATCCCCTTTTAAATTCAGGTTTGATAAGGGCTATCCGTCGGATGACCGGACGGCAGAGTGTCAATGTCCAGGAGCACGAATTGAGACTGAGGATAAAAGGCGAAGATCTCTGGCAAAGGATGTTCTTTAGAACGAGAGATGTAATATGGCTCAACAGATTACAAAGATCATGGCGGCGTTTTGATCTCGGTGGATTTGATATCTACCATTTTGATGGTGATCTGCCGTTCATTTTTGGCGATCGCATTCTAAAAAAAATCAGGAATAAGAGGATTGTTACTCATTTTTTTGGCAGTGAATTGAGAAAATGGGGGATGAATCCATATCTGCGCAATTTTGCCCGATTGAGATTTACTTCGGAATTGGATCACACAAAGATAGACCCAGAATTGATATTCGTGCCGATACCGTATGAAGCTGATCACATAATACCAAGAACACACGAGAACAAAGTATTGAGGATCGGGCATTCGCCAACCCGCCGGTCAGCAAAAGGTACTCCAGATATCATTAAATCGATAAATAAATTGAAAAAGAAGGTAGATTTTGAATTTCTCCTTATCGAAGGCGTATCCAACGAGCGGTGCATGGAAATGAAAAGAACCTGCGATATCGGCATCGATCAGATCGGCAACTATGCGGGTACTGGTTATGGTCGAAGCGGGCTTGAGTTCCTGGCTTTAGGTATTCCGACGATAACAGAGATCCCTGATGAATACGAGTATCTCCTTTGTGAACATCCCTTTGTCAATGCAACTTTGGACAACTTTGAGGATGTATTGTATAGACTCCTGATCGATAAAAGGCTAAGAATTAAAAAACGGCGTCAGTCCCTAAGATGGGTGAGGGAGTACCCGGCGCCGAAGCGTATTATTACAAAGATATATGAGGAATACCGTAAACTCCATTGGGTATAACCCCTAAAGCACAGGTAAGATCATTATACAGCGCTAATAGGCGACTGTTTTACTCGGCTCGATCAAGAAGTTTATCAACGGTCATATCATACAGATATGCTGCACTGCCCGGTGCCTGAAATGCATCGAGTTGTTCTCCCATAATATCGAGATAGGACTTAAAGAGTTTTTTTTCATCGATACCTTGCGATGTTGCGATATGTGAAAAGACAAACCAGGCTCTTTTGTTGCCTTTTAACCGTGCAAGATCATAGTAATATTTAGCCCACTGTGACCGGGATTCAATACCGCAGACATATTGTGTTTGAAAACCGTATCTACTATGATAGTAAAGAAACGCATTGAGCGAGGCATAATAAACATATATCATATCTTCTTTTTGCCAGTTCGCCTCAACATAATCCAGCGTGCTGCGGAGTTCTTCTGGAGCACGCGGTCGGATGAGGTGATAACCGGCGAGCAATACCGGTTGGACAAGCAGGATACAGACAATGGCCAGTCCGAGGAAATTCGATCTGGTCTTCAATTTCAATTGGATATCACTGATACCTTGAGCAATAATGAGGACCATAAAGGGTGTCAGAAAGAGCAGGAGCCTGCCCTCAAAAGGGTAACGATGTAAACCTGATGCAAAAAGAGCCAGGCATATCGGTGAAATAATGAGCAGGAGGTGTATTTTTTTATTCTTAAACATGAGGAAACAGCCCCAGAAAAACGCCAGGACCGCTAAGAATAATTCATATACAGAAAGCCCAACCGGGAATTTAAAAGTCCGTAAAAAGACATAGCCAAACCATTTAAGATCAGTCAATGAAGTCGGTGGTAAGGGCATGAAACTCTTTTGCCAAAAGGTCATCAGGTTCTTACTCTGACTGAGGTCGCTCAATGTAACTAGATAATTGATAACAAAGCTGCCCAAACCAAATATCGTGGCAAAGGCCAGCCCGGGTATCTTAGTATATGAACGCTTGTGCAGTATATAAAGAAACATGGTAACGAGACTTCCACCGAATACAAAGAGAGCGGGGTGTGAGAACCAAAGACAAAGTCCGCCGATAAAACCGAAGAGCAATAAGTATTTTATATTAAATCCCTTGTTAAATACGAGCATGGTCAGCCAGATAATCAAAAGTGCGATAAGAACATCACTGGAATATTGCTTCACTTCTGATGCAAAATATATCAGGTGGTCGCCAACAGCAAAAAGAACCAGGCCTATTATAAGCGATTGTCTGCTTATGATCTTTTTGCCGACCTCATAAAAAAAGAATAGTGCAGCGACCCCTGCGATCAACGGAAAAAGGCGCAGTCCATATTCATTTGCTCCAAAAAGGCTACTGATAGATTTCTGTATTAGTAAAAAGCCGACCGGAGCAGCCTGAACATAATCCAGGGGTTTGAGCAATTGTGCATACGAACGCTGGACAATATTCAAGGCGAGCGCAGCTTCACCTTCAGTCAGCGAGCGATTAAAAATATACTGAGCAAGCCTTAAGATAATACCGACTAAGATAATGAAAAATGAGATTACTTTTTGAGTAAAGATAGGAAATTCTCTTCTGTTTGCTTCAGCCATTTTCCTCATTATAACAAACAAACCTGCTAAGTCAACCCTGGTTCGAATGACAATGAGCTTGACAGCGCCACTAAAACAGGTAGAATATCTTTATGATTCTATTATTTGAACGGCAAGAACCTTCAATCAAGCAAATTATACCAACGAGGCCATGTTTTTCTTATCTGCGTATTGACAAATAGTCAATTTCCATTAAAATTATGCTGGATTTATGACTGATATGGATGTAGTTAAATACCTGACGGAAAAAAAGGTGCCTGTTGACCGCGCACTTAAGAAATGCTTCTCTGATATAAACGCCTTTTTTGATATCATGTACTATTCGATCGACGGCGGTAAGAGAATAAGACCTATTCTCGCTATCGCCAGTTATGAGGCTAATGGTGGCAAAGACCCTGAACAGATTATGCCGGTCGCCTGTGGTCTTGAGCTGATACATACCTACTCATTGATACATGATGATCTACCGGCAATGGATGATGATGATTTTAGAAGAGGAAAAGCTGCTGCACACAAGAAATTCGGTGAAGCCATGGCGATACTCGCGGGTGATGGCCTGTTCGCTCATGCTTTTGAGCTTTTTACCCGAGGTAATGGTTTAGTTAAAGAAAAACTCATGGTAATACAAGCAGTAAGCGAGGTAGTCGGTCCTAAGGGCGTTGTTTATGGTCAAACCCTTGATATGAGCAAGGAAATATCGCCCGATCCGATATCTTTAAGACGTATTCATATCAATAAAACCGCTAAGTTCATTGCTGTTTCAGTGAAATGCGGTGCGATCATGGCTCAGGCATCAGCTTCTTTGATAAATGATCTCTATGCAGCTGGCAT
>Ga0307444_1000210_pt1 | contig 30718 bp, 26 predicted proteins | sample SalMarSW160340MG_FD_202145 | JGI IMG/M metagenome (GOLD analysis project Ga0307444, IMG submission 202145) | Salt marsh sediment microbial communities from the Plum Island Ecosystem LTER, Massachusetts, United States - SW1603-40 | ecosystem: Environmental > Aquatic > Marine > Intertidal zone >...
ATTGATTCAAAGGATTTCATTATTGGAACTGTTGCTCAATTGAGAGAGTATAAGGGAATCGATGTATTATTAAGAGCCGCACCTCGTGTACTTGCAAATCATCGAAATGTAAAATTTCTTATTATTGGTGGGGGTCCGGAAAAACAGAATTTAGAAAATCTAGCAAAGCAACTGAGAATTGCTGAAAATGTTATATTTGCAGGTTTTCAAAAAGATATCTTCACATGGATTAGTTTTTTCGATATATTCGCACTAACATCAAGACGTGAGGGTTTGCCGATAGCAATTTTAGAAGCTATGTATGCTGAAACACCAGTACTCGCTTCATCTGTTGGTGCAGTTGGTGAGGTTGTGAAAAATGATTACAATGGAAAAATTGTAGATCCAGACGATCATGAGCAGGTAGCTGATAAATTGGTTGAATTAATGGCGAACCGGCAAAAACTAAAGCAGTATGGAAAAAATAGTCACTACTTTGTTGTAAAAAATTTCAATATAAATAGAGCGGTCGATAATTACCAAACGCTATTTAGAAAAATTATCTTCAATTAAACCAAGTTCCACGATAATTTTAAAATTTATTATATATGTCGATAATTCTCTTTATATTCTTTTCCCAATCATAATTCTCTCTAACAAATTGAATTGCTCCATGAGATAATCGTTTTAATAGCGCAGTATCTTTTACAAGCAGATATAGCTTTTTACTGATCTCTTGTGCATTTTTTGGGTGAACCAGAAAGCCACTGAGATTGTCTTGTACAGTTTCAGGCAATCCACCGATATCAGAGGCAATTACAGGTAAACCACAAGCCTGAGCTTCAAGTGCTGCAACACCAAAACTTTCACTTTCCTCAATACTTGGCATGCAAAAAACATCAAGCTGACATAGAAATCTAGGCATTTGATCAGGTGGCACAAAACCCAGAAATTTTACCTTATCTGTAATATTGTTTCGTTTACAAAGCTGCTTCAGTTCATTTTGTTGAGGTCCTTGACCAGCAATAAGAAGTTCGGTATTGGATATTTTTCCTGCAAACTCTGTGAATGCTTCAATTAGGTATTTGATTCCATACTTAGGAGCAAGTATACGTGCTGTTCCGATTATAAACTTTTTGGATTTTTTTGGTCTTGGATAGAATTTCTTAAAATCTATACCGAATGGAGTAACAGCGATCGGCTTATCCTTTAAATATTTTCTGGTCTGTTTATACATCGTTTTACTTGTAGACATTACATAATCAGCTTTGAACAGGGCATATTGAATTAACGGACGAAGTAACAGATTCTTAGGTGCGTTATATATATCCATGCCCCATACTGAAATAATGAATGGATGGAAACCAGTTAGAGTGCCGATAACACCATAGCTAGATACATAGTGGGCATGTAATATATCCGGTTTAAGCCTTTTTAAGAAATTGCTGAGATGTATTGCACTTAAAAAGTAGTTTGCTTTTCCTGGTAACCTGTATAGAGGATGAGCTTTGTAGACATTGATGTCTTCGAGATGATCAGGATGGAATGTATAGATAAATACTTCGTGTCTAAGATGCTTTAAGGAATAAGCAAGTTTTTGCGTATGAGGATTATTTGCCGGTGCCAGAAGACATATTTTCATAGATGTAAACCCCATTATAATGATATTGCTAATACGGTCAAGCACAATCTAAATGTAGCCTATAACGTATTGCTCTTGAAATTTTTCTATTACTCAATATAATATTACCAATCTTATGCTAATTATATATTGGATAGCGGCGGTGTTGTTGGTTTTTACCTATATCGGCTACCCAACTATTATTTTTTTACTAAGTATATTTTTTAAAAAAAACACAACAAACGAGGAATACTTACCATTAATATCGATTATTATTGCAGCTTACAATGAAGATAAGGTTATAGGGGCAAAGATCAGAAACAGTATGATGTTGGACTATCCGAGAGAGAAAATGGAAATCATTATAGCTTCTGATGGTTCAACGGATGAAACGAAATCTGAGGTCAGCAAACATTTAGATGAGCGCATTAAATTCTATGAATTTACAAGAGCCGGAAAACTTGCAACACTTAATCGTGTTATTAAATATGCAAAAGGAGATATTGTTATTTTTACAGACGCAAACATAATGGTAACACAGGATTCACTAAGAAACCTGATTAGGCACTTTGCAGATGCATCTGTAGGTGTTGTTAGCGGTATCGAGAAGATCAACGTAAAAAAAGATAATATCAGCAAACATGAACATTTATATTGGAGCTATGAAATCTTGATGAAAGAATCTGAAGGAAGAATATATAGCACTGTAGGTGCTTGTGGGCCTTTATATGCTATTAGACGTGAATTGTATCCAGAAATTCCCTCACACCTTAATGTATGTGATGATATGACTATATCATTAAATGCTGTTCAGAACAATAAAAGAATTGTTCTTGAACGAAGAGCATTGGCTCTTGAAGATGTTTCCCTGACGATCCAGGAAGAATGGCGCCGAAAGAAACGCATTGCAAATAGGGCTTGGCAGTCGCTATTTTACCATAAGAATTTATTAATTCCTTTTAAAAGTCCCATTGCATTTCAAATGCTTTTCCACAAAGTCTTGCGTTGGCTGACATTGCCATTAATGGTGATACTGCTTATAAGTAACATTTTCCTACACACAGGTTTTTATTTACTAATACTAATAGTACAGCTCATAGTGTATATTCCAGGAGTGACTGGTCTTTTTCTACTGCTGTCTGGTAAAACAACTCCCTCCATCATATCACCCATAAGCTACTTCATTCTTACTCAGTGCGCACAAATAATTGGCCTCTATAATGCAGTATTTAATAAAGGTAAACCGATCTGGCAACCCATAAAAAGAGTAGAATAAGGTTATTTTTCTTTTTTTAAATTAAAACATTACTTTAATTTTACCACTTTGTGGGTAATGTAGCTACCAATCTTAATGAAATAAATACCAGGACCTATTTTAGAAGGCGTTACTTCTTTCCCCAAGATATCAAATACCCTACAGTGATTGTCCTTAGGCAGAATTAAGGGACCAGCGATAATGCAGGTAATAGGATTGATACTGCCAGTAGTTATAATGTTAGTCTCTTCAGCTATTCCTCCGACATATTCATATTTCACAGTACAGTAGTCAGTTTGGGAATTGATGGTAGTTTCTCCTGTTACAATAATATCGCCTGCTTTATCAAAAGCTACACCATAAGCATAGTCCCAATTACCTCCAATGTCAAGAATATCTTGCCAGAGTATTGTCCCAAGAGAGTCATATTTCACTATCAAGTAATCACCATAACTACCATTTGTATAGGCATAACCAGCAACGACAATATTGTTGACTGAATCAACCGCCACACTATAAGCGCCATCCGCTGCTCCCGTATTAAGGGTATCTTCCCAGAGAATTACGCCATTTGAATTATATTTTACAATATAAAAATTATTAGGGGATCCGTTTTCTGGTGCAAGAATTCCAGCCACGATAACATTGTTACTATTATCAACAGTAATATCATAAGCATAGTCACGTTCGCCATTATGATCAAGCGTATCAACACGTACCAGTGTCCCCATTGAATCATATTTTACTATTACAATATCAGAATACTGTTGTGGAGTAAAATTACAATCACTTGCAACAATGAGATTATTTTGATTATCCACTGCAACACTGTTACCACTGTGGACCTCGCCATAATTTACAGTATCAGCCCAAAGCATGGTTCCATTAGGGTTGTATTTTACGGTGACACAAGCCGGTGTTCCTGGAAACATATAGGAGATACCAGTAATGATTATATTATTTGAACTATCTACAGCAACACCCTGTGCTAATTCATAATTACCTGTATTGAGTGTATCATTCCATAACATTGCACCGGATGGATCTAGTTTGATCGTTAAATACTTGCAGCCATTAAACCATGTGTGACCGGTTATTATTACACAATCATTGCGATCGATTACTACACTGCGAGCATCCTCAGAGGAAATATCATAATCAAATGTATCTGTCCACAAAATCATGCCCGTAGGATCATACTTAACAGTGAAAACATCCTGGGTGCTGTTTATTACTGAAACTCCTGTTACGATAATGTTATTTGAATTATCAACATCTACATCATAAGCAACATCACCCCAACCATTATGGATGGTTTCTATCCATTGAATTTGATAATTTTCAGCATAACAAATCGTGGAGAGAATAAAAATGCCTTTTATTACGTTGCCCATAATACCCCCTTTATTCTACACATATGTAAATACTAATCATGTTCAAAGAAAATGTCAAGATTAATAGTTTAGAACTATTGACATCTAAAGAATAATATCTGTAATGTTAGAATCCGAAATGGGATTAATATTTTTGAAGAGGATTTTTGGGCAATTAATGATACCCTGAACCGTCTTTTGCAGGGTACTAATGCCCGTACTATCCTTCTTATTGATAAGGCTGGCCAGCTCATCACATCTTGTGGTGATACGACAAGCCTCGATACTTCCTCATTCGCAGTTCTTTTTGCTTGATATTTGCAGAGCAATCAACTTCTTAAGGCATGAGATAAATGTATTTTGTATATAAAAAGAATCTATTTCTTCTCGATGGGGATAACCAAATATTTGATAAATTTCCGTATATCTTCTATATTTGAAAGAAATGAGTATACCTTTTCTATATCAATATGAAGATACTCGTGTACAATGAGATTCCTGAATTTAGCCATATTCTTTGCCGTTTCTGCAAAATCAGACGGCAGAATTTTCTCAGAGACAAGAATTTCCACTATTTGAACATATGATTCAGGTGCTTTGCTACCAATTGAACTCAAGAGATGATTCCCGATATCCAGGCAGCCCTCGATCGCAATTTGCAGATTATGAAGTGCTGCATCCTGTGATTTCCAGTCGTTCAAGAAATCATCCAGAGATAATTCTTTAATCTGTATAAGGCGTTTCAATGTTTCATCAATTCGCTCGATTCTCTTCAATATTGCGTTATCTAAGACCAATTTTTTCCTCCCGAATTCTCGCAAGTAAATTCTCTTGAGCAGACTGTCTTAAAGGTTCGGTGTCACAATACATATCATGTACATTGCTGATGAAACTAATGCGTAATAACTCATTCTTGGAGAATAGTAACTTACCAGTTTTTAGAACCTGGTAGCATAGAGAAAGTGAAGCTTCATTAAGGATTATAAGATCTACTTCATCAGTTTTAAGGATAGATGTAATATCTCCAATTAGTTCCATCTTTTTCTTCCAAATTCTTTCTGCACTTACAAGATACAACGCAATATCAACATCGCTTAGAGGGCCTGTTTTTTCCAAACCATAGGAGCCGAAAACATATGCAAATACAACTTCCTTATCAAGTGATAGACTTTTCTTTAGCAGCTCAAGTAATGGATAGATATTATGTTCGATCTTTTTATATCTTATCATAATAACATTATACCTATAATAAACTTGGAGTCAAGTTTGCTTTGAAGAATTAGTGCCTCACTCTTGACTTTTTTTTAATAATATCTATAATGTTAGAATGCGCGATGGGATTAATATTTTTGAGGAGGATTTTTGGGCGATTAATGATACCCTGAACCGTCTCTTGCAGGGTACTAATGCCCGTACTATCCTTCTTATTGACAAGGCTGGCCAGCTCATCACTTCTTGTGGTGACACAACAAGCCTTGATACCTCCTCATTCGCAACGCTTTCTGCAGCAGACTTTGCTGCAACCAGCCAATTGGCTTCACTGATTGGCGAGAAGGAATTCTCAACACTTTTCCACCAGGGTGAAAAAGAGAATTTATATGTATGCCTTATTGCGGACCGTGTTATCCTTGCGGTTATCTTTGACCAACGGACGACGCTTGGTTTGGTGAGAGTGAAAACGAAGAATACTGCTGCCGAGCTTGAAAAAATCTTCAGTGAAATCTTCAGTAAACTCGAGAGGGAAGGTGGACCTTCTGAAGGTATCGATACTGACTTCACCAAAGCCGCAGAAGAAGAACTGGATAAGCTTTTCGGATTTTAATTAACACGAATATCAAATAGTATTGAATGAAGAGGAGATCATTCGGGATTTAGAACATGAGACTTGAACCCTGATTTGCTATGGCACTCATTAACTATGCGTCAAGAGAAATAAATGCTAAGATAGTCTATTATGGTCCGGGACTTGGCGGCAAGACTACGAATATCAAGTATATCTACACAAAGCTAAATCCGTCAGTTAAGGGAAAACTGATCAGTCTGGCGACCGAACTTGACCGGACACTGTTTTTCGATTTTTTACCGGTTGATCTTGGTACGATTCGCGGTTTTAAGACAAGGTTCCATCTTTATACGGTCCCGGGTCAAGTGTTTTACAACGCATCGCGCAAGCTCATTCTTAAAGGCGTTGACGGTATTATATTTGTTGCAGATTCTCAGATCGAGCGTTATGATGAGAATATTGAATCCTTTGATAACATGCAGGACAACCTTACAACTTATAATCTCTCTTTAGAAAGGATCCCTTTGATTATCCAGTACAATAAGAGAGATTTACCTAATATAACATCAGTTGAGGAGTTGCAAAAGGTACTCAACCCCGATAATAAGTATCCCAATTTTGAAGCTGTTGCAACTCAAGGGATTGGCGTTTTTGAAACACTAAAAGAAGTATGTAGGTTCGTGCTGAAGGCACTGTCATAAAAGCTATCAGCAAAGATCGGGCATATGTCATCACAAAGATGCAATCGGTGCGAAAAAATTATTGAACCAGGTGATTTATTCTATCGGCTGACCATTAAGATCTTTGCTGATTTTGATGGAGTCATAAATATCAAAAAGACAAAAATGAACCTTAACGAAGAATTCGAAAAAATCAGATCATATCCTGAAGCTCTAATTGAGGAAGAGGTGTATAAGGAATTTGACTTTGTGCTGTGCCCTCGATGCAAGGAGATATATTGTGCTAACCCTTTGCACCTGCCTTTAGGTTAGCGGGTGTCTGTTAAAATGAATCGAAATTATTTGTCGATACGCGCAAAGCGTTGTCTGACAAGCGTTTGCTGAAAATATGTCATTTGTTCATCTTCATAATCATACTGAATATTCATTGCTCGATGGAGCGATGAGGATCGATCGTCTGACCGAGCTTGCCGCGAAATACAAAATGCCGGCACTGGCTATCACGGATCACGGCAATATGTTTGGCGCTATCAAGTTCTATAAGAGTGCGCACCGCAGGGGAGTTAAACCGATTATCGGTATTGAAACCTATATCGCACCGAGGTCGCGAACTGATCACTCCAAGAATATCCGGATACCAGAATCTTCTTATCATCTAACTCTTTTATGTGAAGATGAGACCGGTTATAGAAATCTTATAAAGTTATCCTCATCAGCATATCTTGAAGGCTTCTACTATAAACCCAGAATAGACAAGGATATCCTAGCGAGTCATCATAAGGGCCTGATCGGGATGTCTGGGTGCCTTAAAGGCGAAGTGCCGTATAAGATCGGTATGGGTGATATCCCAGGCGCAAGGGCAGCTCTCCAGCAATACCAGGACATTTTCGGTAAAGATAATTTTTATATTGAGATAATGCGATTAGGTTTGAAAAGAGAAGAAAGGGTACACACCGAATTGATAAAACTCGCGAATGAACTCGACGCGCCTCTGGTCGCAACGAATGACTGCCACTATTTCTATCCAGAGGACTATAAGGCGCATGATATACTCTTATGTATCGGGACAAAAAAGACCTTGTCTGACCGTGAAAGACTGCGTTTTGAAACACATCACGCATATTTTCGTACGCCAAAAGAAATGGCCAAGCTTTTCGATGATCTACCCGAAGCGATTACCAATACCCAGCTCATCGGCGAAAGATGCAATCTGTTGATCGATACTTCAGGTAAAGATGTGAAATTACCGAATTTTCCCAGACCTCAGAATTTTGAAACGGATTTTGACTATTTAAAATTTCTAACATTTGAAGGCGTAAAACATCGATTCGACCGGATAACCCCGGGGATTGAAGAACGTTTGAGTTATGAATTGAACATTATTAAAAAGATGGGTTTGTCCGGATACTTCCTGATAGTGCGTGAAATAATTCAGTTTGCACGAGAAAAGGGTATCCCTGTGGGCCCAGGACGTGGTTCTGCAGTCGGCAGTCTGGCATTGTATTCACTCGGCATTACGGATGTCGATCCATTAAAATATAATTTGATTTTTGAAAGATTTCTCAATCCTGACCGGCTTAGTTTACCTGACGTGGATTCTGATTTTGGCGATACAAGACGGGATGAGGTGATCAATTTCATACGCTCGAGGTATGGTGAAAAGAACGTGACGCAGGTCATCACATTTGGAACCATGCAGGCGAGGGCCGTGCTGCGTGATGTTGCTCGGGTCATGGGTATCCCTTATGGAGAGATCGACCGTATCGCAAAACTCATACCTTTTCATAAAAGTATAGATGAAGCGATGAGCGAAGTTAAAGAACTGAAAACGCTCATTCAGTCAAAAGATGAATACAATGAACTCATAGATATCGCAAAAAAGCTTGAAGGACTGGCCCGGCATCCAGCTACGCACGCAGCTGGGGTCGTAATTACGCCAAAAGAGCTTGTTGAGTACGTCCCCTTGTATAAAAGTCCTGAAAAAAAGGAAGTTTCTACACAATATGCAAAGAATTCACTTGAAGATATCGGTATCCTTAAAATGGATATCCTCGGTCTTCGTACCCTTACTGTAATTGATGATACACTCAGATTGATCGATCGGCAAGTCGGTGATATCCCGATTTATGACAAGGATACATATGATATGTTAAAACAAGGTGAGACTGTTGGTGTATTTCAGCTTGAGAGTCAAGGTATGCAGGAGATCCTAAAGAGCTTCAAGCCGGAGAACTTTGAGGATTTAATAGCGGTTATCGCTCTTTATAGGCCAGGACCAATGGGCAATATTCAAAAGATGATCGAGAATAAGAATAACCCCAAAAAGATCAAGTATATGCATCCATTATTAGAGCCGATATTAAAGGAAACCTATGGTATGATCGTATATCAGGAACAAGTGATGCGCATCGCTTCAACTATTGCTGGTTTTACAATGGCAGAAGCTGACACGCTCCGTCGGGCCATGGGAAAGAAAATCCCGGAACTCATGGATGAAACAAGGGAGAAATTTATCTCCGGTGCTCAGGCTAAGGGTCTTGCACCCAATGTTGCCGAGAATATTTTCAACAAAGTTGCGCCTTTTGCCGGCTATGGGTTTAACAAATCCCATGCTGCTGCTTATGCAGCACTGGCAAACCAGACTGCTTATCTTAAATGTCATTTCAAACAGGAGTTTATGATTTCATCACTCAACAGCGAGATCAGTGATACTAAGCGGCTCTGGGTATTGATAAGGGAATCACGTAAAATAGGTATTGAAATACTCAGTCCAGATATTAATAAAGGTGAATATGGTTTCCAAAAACAGGGTAATAATATTAGTTATGGACTTGGTGCCCTAAAAAATCTCGGTAAACCTATAGTTGAATCGATAGTAAAGGAAAGAGAACGTGGTCCATTCAAATCATTTTTTGATTTTCAGGCTCGGACCAAGGGGTTGAACCGAAAGTCAATGGAATCTTTGATAAAATCAGGCGCATTTCAGGCATTTGATCAAGATGTCGACAAATTATTGAAATTTCTAAAGCAAGGTAAAGACATCACCAGTACTCAAGCGGGTCTTTTTGACGATTCTAATGAAGAGCAGATAGAAATTGAGGAAAATAATGCTGCAGACACATCGATCGACAATATTTCTTATCAAAAAGAAGCATTTGGTTTTTATTTTTCAAAGCATCCACTGGAAAATTTCAAAGAGGAGTTTACCGCTTTAGGGTTAACATCGATCAGCGATTTGAATAATGTCAAAAATGGCGACTATATTACTATCGGCGGTTTACTCAATTCCAAGAAAATAAAAAAAGATAAAAAGGGTCGAAATTACGCAATAATAAATCTTGAAGACTTTGATGGGTCGATCGATGTATTTGTTTTTTCAGATAGTTTTGATCGATATTCACAGTTTCTAAAAGTGGATACACCCTTAATAATCAAGGGCAGGATCTCTGGTGAGGAAGACAGACGGTCGATCCGGGCTGGAGATATCTTGTTATTGAAAAATGCCAGGGATTACTATAAGAAAATATTCATTAATTTTGATACTTCTGAGATGGCGAACGAAGATTTAAAGCAATTACGCAGCATAATCGATAATAATAAGGGTGAATGTGAAGTCTGGTTTAAACTAAACGGCACTGAGGAGTGTCGAAAGTTCAGGTCTCGGACCATGAAGATCAATCCAGATCCCGATGTCCTTAACAAAATCAAAGGTATTGTTGGCGATACAGGGTTAAGGATCTACGGTAAGGTATGAAAAAAGGAGTTTATTTATCAATACTCGATGTATGAGGGGGGAGAATGACAATAATCCTTGCTTTGCTGGGATTGTATTATATTGATCAGCCATTTCTTGATGTTCCAGAGCACGGCGAATTCACCATCCAATTACGCTTTGGCCCAGGCGGTGAGATATTGGGGTTTTTCGATGTCGGTGTTTTTGATCGATTCAGCTTTGGCATCAGTTATGGCGCATCAAACCTTATTGGCGCAGGTGATCCGGAATTTTATGAAATACCCGGTGTTCAGATAAAGGCGGTTGTGATTGAACAAGGATTTGCTGCACCTGAGGTGATCTTTGGGTTTGATAATCAGGGCTATGGCGCTTATGATGGGACGAGGTACTATACGATGTCAAAGGGGTTATATTGTCAAATAGGGAAAACACTAGCGTTGAATAATATCGAATTTGTTCCGAGCCTCGGCGGTAATTACTGCTTTGAAGGTAATGATCGCTTTGATTTGTTCACTGGATTTATACTGCAGTTTGGGTCAAGCTCAGGTTTAACCTTTGACTATTCACCGAATTTCAATGATGATACTGATCAGAATAAGGGTAATATGAATATCGGGTTGAAGTTCATATTCTATGATGAACTATTCTTCGAATTTGCTTTGCGTGATTTACTCGATAATGGTCCTTTTGCAGCGGATCAACAATTCAACCGGATGATAAGGATTGGTTTTGAACAGTTTTTTTGATAATGTTTCACGTGAAACAATGAAGATACATGGTATGAAAAGGCGAAAGAATGCTCAATATGGCAATCTACAGATATTGAGATCTCTCCGTCATCTTTATGTTATTGTTGTAATCAAGGTCCCACGGGGATTCTGAGGAGGTTATTATGGTAAAAGAACTGACAGATTCTGATTTCCATCAGGAGGTTGATAAATCAGATATTCCTTATTTAGTTGATTTCTGGGCGATATGGTGTGCGCCCTGTTCAATGGTCGCTCCGGTTATGGAAGAGATTGCCAAAGACTATGATGGTAAGATCAAGGTCGGCAAAGTCAATGTTGATAATGAAATAAAGACCGCGAATGAGTTTGGAATTCAGAATATCCCGACAATGATCATATTTAAACAAGGTAAAGAAGCAGAGCGTATTATTGGTGCATTGCCAAAAGAACACCTTGTTAAAAAACTGGAAAAACATCTATAAACAATAGTAAGGAGGTCAAATGACTAAGAACATATTAGCTGGTTTATTTGTCGTTTTACTGCTTTTGTCTGCTTGTTCTCCAAAAGATCAAACTCAAACCCAGACAGATACTAAGGATTTCACGCTTACCTCTCTTGATGGTGAAGAAGTAACTTTGTCAGAACTCAAAGGACAGGTCGTACTCGTTGATTTTTGGGCAACCTGGTGTCCTCCATGCGAAAGAAGTATCCCGGTATTTGGTGCTCTTTATAATAAATACCATGAAAGAGGCTTTACAGTCCTTGGTATAAGTCGTGAAGATAAATCGAGGTTAGTAAGCTACCGTCAAGAAAACAACATTCCATATACGATCTTAATTGACAATAAAAATGTTACAAGAGAATATGGTGTCGAAGCGATCCCCACAATTATGTTTTTCGATAAAAAAGGTAAACCACGCAAAACTCAGGTTGGATTCGCCCCTGAATTGGAAGCAGCATTCGATGTGTTTATTGACTCGCTTCTAAACGAATAGGGGATTCTTTATTGTAAAAGAGCACAAGATAAATCTTTGGAGGTTTAATGATAAAACTTACTCTAAACAAAGGATTACAATTCATTGCCGAGGATGAACACAACCATAAAATAATCGTTGATACCAAGCAAGATCTTGGAGGTTTTGATCAGGGATTTCGACCTATGGATTTGCTACTTGTTTCACAAGCCGGATGTATGGGTATGGATATCGTCTATATTCTCAAGAAAAAAGGCGGGAAAATAGATAAATTTGAGATATCTATACAAGGACAAAGAGCTTCAGAGCATCCGAAAAAATATGAGAAGATAATTGTGAAATTTATATGTGAAGGGGATTATAAACGTCAAGATCTCTTGCGTTCGTTTGAACTATCCCGAGACAAATATTGCGGAGTATCTGCGACATTAAAGGGCAATCCTGAATTCGAGTTCATAATTTAACCATTTTATTCTAATTTAATAACCTTAGTTAATATACATTCCTTATTTCTTTTTAGCATACAGAAATAAGCTCCTTCTGGCAAGTCCTCGCCAGAATCATCAGTACCATCCCAGGAAACAGCACCAGACACTAGGCAGTTAGAACGAGGAACCGATAAAGATCTTACCAGGCGACCCATGGTATCGTAAATGTTTATTTCCATACTCTGTGCATATTGCGTTTTATCAAAGATAATAGTAGTTTTGTCTTTGAATGGATTTGGCCGTACTTGTATGATGTTTTGAGTTTGTGAGTCTTCAGTCTCAGCGATACCAATAGGATAACCAAAATCCGCAAAGTATATGTCATATGGCGGGTTTTCGCCCTGGGTCCAGATCAAAAAAGAACCACAGCAGGACGGATACCTTATTTGTTCGTCGATATTAAATACTGACCTAACAGTTCCATTTGACCAGCCAGTCATAAAATAATACAGGTGATAATAAATATCTTCAAAGCCACTTGAATCTTCATGCCAAAAAAGATAACTCCAAATTGAACCAACCGTTGATACAACGGGATAATATGAGAGACCGGAGGTGGCATATCCTCCGCCCGGATTACCGCCCAGGAAAAATACTTCAAGATTACCTGATGTACTGTCTTCCCATGCACCTGTTAGAGAATCAATACCATGGTCAAAATCCAGGGACGAATGGCGTAACGGAAGATAACTCGCCCATGCTTGAGTAGATGACCATGTACTGTTCTCTAAGTATTTTTGATGAATTTGATAGGGTGAATAGGATTGTGGGTCAAAACAATCCCAGAGTGCATAGACGCGATGATTCGGTCGGAAAATGCTTATCGATGGTAATGTACTTGTGGCCTGGGCTGTACCAAAATCACTCAATCGGACTGTATCTCCGAGCATGCCGGCATGACATGGTCGATAATAAATCTGGTTATAAGAAGCGACATCTTCAACCCATACGATATGAGCGGTTAAAAGAGTATCGACGACAATATCCGGTAATATTGAATTGCTCGGAGTTTCACTGACATTGATGGGTGGTGAATAGTCATCTAAACAATCATAGTATATCTCATAAGTACTGGTGACTGTATCGAGGGACTGCCAGACAACATGTCGAAATCCATAGAGATCAAGGTCAATGCCAGGGTAATTGCCGATATCGAGCAAAACAGGCGTTTGCCAGGATTGACCAAAATCAGATGTGTATGTGTACAGTATGCAGTCTTGTGAATGGTAGACAACATGTATCGAATCTCCGGGTAAAGCAAAATCCGGTGATGCGATCTTATGGCTGTTATTAAAGGCAGTGGCATCAAAAGAACTTGAGGAACTTACATAACTATAATTAAGTTGGCTAAATCCAAGCGAAAGCAAAGTGCATATACAGAACCACGACGTTAGTTTGAATTTCATAGATCACCTCCAATAAATTATACTGTATGCTGAAGTATTGTCAAGGTAGAGCCCGGTTTTGTCTCATTTTATCATTTTGGCAATTGACAAAATGATAAAATGAGATATAATAAAACATGGCTAAGAAAAAAATACCAGAAATCCACTATCGTGCATCAAGAATCTGTCGGGCTTTGGGAAATCCAACAGCCTATGAAATACTCCATCTCTTGAAAAAAGATAAAAAGACTCCTGAGCAACTCGCGGTCCTTTTGGGCGTAAGTTTACCAACGATCTCTCAGGTACTAAAAACACTTAGAGATCTTGATCTAATTCGCTATGAGGTAAAGTGGCGCACGCGTGATTATTGGATAAAGACCAATGCTGTACCCGCCGCACTGGCAAATCTTGAGCGATTGGTAAAAGTCGTTGAAACAATGGAATAAACGATCATCGAGAATATGGGCGATGGATCATACGAATTAATCTCTAAGGATAAAAATTAAGATGCAGAAAAACGCGAGTTTAGCGCAAATTAAAGCAGTACTTTTTGACCTTGATGGAGTTTTGATCGATTCTTACAATGTATGGTTTCTTCTTTTTAATGATACCTTGAAGCATTTTGGCTTCAGGCAGATCAGCGAGGTGACTTTTCGTGAACACTGGGGTCAGAGCACGAAAGATGATGTCCGCATCTTCATGCCCGGTAGAACAGTCGAAGAAGTTCGTTCATTCTTTCAAACAAATTTCGCCAATTATCTGTCGGATCTTGAAATAAACCCATCTGCACAAAAAACTTTAAAGACTTTGCTGCGATTAAATATCGAACTAGCATGCGTTACTAACTCGCACCGGGATATTACTCAGCAAATTCTCGCGGTATATTGTCTCGATAGATACTTCAAGGCTGTAATCACGGCTGATGATGTCAAAAGACCCAAGCCGGCGCCTGATATGTTATTGGATGCATGCAGATCATTGAAGGTTTTACCTGAACAAGCGTTGTTCATAGGTGATACTGAAAGCGATAAACAGGCTGGAGCTGCAGCTGGGTGTGTCTTTATCGGTTATAAACTAGACTCAACATTGACCGTGAACCGTCTGGAGGATTTATATAACCTGCTAAAAAATTAGATTCTTATCATTTTATCGTTTTGTTAATTGACAAAATGATAAAATGATGTTTTGGGCCATTAGCATACTTAAACCTCTGGATATCATATTAATAACCATTGACAATCAGTCAATGATAGTTATAATAATGGCGAGAAGGTATGAGCGCTATGAGCTTATGATTGTAGCGGTTATACCTTTTTTGTATTTACAGGGATCAGGAGAAAATGGTAGATAGAAAAGAGTTGATCAGAAATTCAAAACAGAAGTGCCGTGCTCTTGGTTTAGAGCCAGATCAAACTCAATTGCATAAAATCGTTTCCTTAAAGGAATTGACGAAAAAACAAGATAAGTATCAACATCTTATTACTGCAGCTTCTCCTTATATGGCACTCATGACTGAGACCTTCCAGGAATGTGGATCGATCCTGGCGCTCGTTGATGAAGATTGCTGTATTATTAAGTTAAATGGTCCAGAAGATACTATTCTTGATCGAGAGAAACGCGGCTTGACCGAAGGAACTTCACTGCGCGAGGAACATGCAGGTACCAATGCTGCAACCCTCTGCATGAAAACAGCGCAGCCGTTTTTTCTTGCGGGCAGCGAATACTACTTTAAACTACTCCAGCAAGGCTCTTGTTTTGCGGCGCCAATCATTGTTAATGGATGTGCTCTTGGCGCGATAATCATAATTCATCCACGCCGTGTAGGCCATCCCCACACTTTTGCACTCGTTCAAACACTGGCGCAACTTATCGCTCGGGAGTACCAGGGGTCTCGACAAGGCGATCTGGTAGTTTCTGTATGCAATTTACTGAACACGGGGATCGTGCTTGCTGAAAAGAGTGGTGAAGTGTGGTATGCAAACACCCGGGCACGCCATATCCTTGGAATAAAGAGGAAGACGAATATTGTAGATCATTTTAGTACCAATATATTTTCTGCTATTCGTGTATCAAATGAGATAGTTTTTTCAAAACATAAGCGTCATACATTTTTAGTAACCCGTAAGATTTACAACAACAAATATCTTTTTTTATTCGAGCCGATCGAGGATGAATTGAGAAAGGAAGAAAAGATCAAGACCACATTAGCGCCTTATAATTTCAATGACATCATCGGACTGGATCCCATCAAAAGAAGAGCTCGTGATCTGGCAGTTCAAAACGTTAATATCCTTATTATTGGTGAAAGCGGTACAGGAAAGGAACTTTTCGCATCGGCTATCCATAATTCGAGTTCAAGAGCGGGATCCCGTTTTGCTGTTGCTAACTGTGCAGCGATCCCGGAAACCCTTTTTGAATCGGAATTATTCGGCTATAAAAGAGGAGCTTTCACAGATGCCCGGTCTGATCGAATAGGAAGGATTGAATATGCCTCTGGCGGTACATTGTTTCTCGATGAAATCGGAGAGCTGCCACCAAATATGCAATCTAAACTTCTCCGCGTGATTGAAGATAAGTGTGTAACACCACTTGGCGCTAATAAAGCAAAGAGTATTGATGTACGATTCATTTTCGCGACAAATCGTAATCTTGAAAAATTGGTTTTCCAGAGAAAATTCCGCGAGGATCTCTATTACCGAATTAGCTCTCCTGTTATCAAAATCCCACCTTTACGCGAGCGGAAAGAGGATATACCGGATCTTGTTGATTATTTTGTGCAACGGATCCGCAGTGAATATAAACGCTTCGTTACTGGTTTGAATAAGGATACAATATCAAAGCTCATTGAATACAACTATCCAGGGAATGTAAGGGAACTTCAGGGTATTCTAAAGAATGCCTTTTTGACATGCACTCATGATTTTATAGGAAAAGAAGACCTTGAAATGCCTGAAAATACAGAAACCGTAACACTCAAAGAGCGACTGTCGGATTGTGCCTTGTCAGTAATCAAGGAGCGTCTTCAGATAAACAATAACAATGTAAATATTACTGCACAAGAACTGGGGATAAGTCCACGCACGATCTACCGGTATCTCCAAAAATAACTCGTTCTTCTTCACTATTGAACAATTTTAAATAATATATAAAATAAACTATGGTCGTATTTCTTCTTACTGATATTGAGAAATCAACGGAAAAATGGGAAAAACACCGTACTGAGATGGGTGATGTTCTTGCCCGACACGACGCGATCCTTAAAGAAGTCATTGAAGATCATGACGGGAAAGTCGTAAAACACACTGGTGATGGTATTTTTGCAGTTTTTGAGGAAGGGGCACCACTTCACTGCGCGGTTGAGATCCAAAAACGTTTTGCCCGTGAAGACTGGGGGAATATCGATGAATTACGCATACGCATCGGACTGCACGCTGGTGAAGCAGAAAGAAGAGGTAATGATTATTTCGGATCAGCGGTAAATCGTACGGCGCGGATCATGGCTGCGGCATGGGGTGGTCAAATATTACTTTCTCCTGAAGTTAAGGATTCATGTAGTCTGCCTTCAGGTACAGTGCTTAAAGATCATGGAGTTCACTTACTCCATGATCTGGGCGATCCGCAACAAATATATGGTTTACGATATGCTGATATGATCCCGCAGGAATTCCCTCCGATACATTCATTATCAGCACATCCACACAGTTTGCCATCTCAGGCAACCGCCTTTGTAGGTCGAGAAAAGGAGAGAGATAAACTAAAAAAAATGATCGATAACCCCCGTTGCCGATTGATCAATTTAGTTGGACCGGGAGGTATTGGGAAAACCAGATTAGCTCTTCAGGTAGCAGCTGAAAAAATTGAAAAATTCAAGGACGGTGTGTATTTTGTGCCTCTCGATGCGATGACAATAGGTTCTATACAATTTTTGGTATTTACTATTGCAGATTCTCTTAAATTCTCTTTTTATAGTCGGGAGGACCCGAAGGTTCAGCTTCTCAATTATTTGCGCAGAAAAGAAATGCTCATCATTATGGATAATTTTGAACATCTTATAAATGAAGCAGAATTACTCGTTGAGATATTTGAGAATGCCCCGAAAATAAAATTTTTGGTTACTTCACGGGAACGGCTGCGTCTAAAAGGTGAATGGCTAATGGAAATATTGGGATTGGATATCCCGACCGAGGTAGGATCAGATGAAATAGAAACCTATAGTGCAATTCAACTATTTGTTGAAAGTGCGAAGAGAATCAAGCCGGATTTTGTTTTGACAAAAGAAGATTACCAGTATGTCATTGAGATATGTAATTTAGTAGAGGGTATACCTTTGGGTATCGAATTAGCAGCGTCTTGGGTACGCTCACTCTCAAACCGTGAAATAGTACAGGAGATCGATAAAGGTATAGATTTCCTAACCTCAACATTACAGGATGTTCCGTCGAGGCACCGGAGTATACGCGCCGTGTTTGATTATTCATGGAATCTTCTGTCGATAAAAGAGCAGAAGATATATGGGACCTTGTCCGTATTTTGCGATGGCTTTCAAAAAGAAGCTGCAGAAAAAATCGCTCATGCTTCAATTACGGATCTATCTTTATTCACCGATAAATCACTTGTGCGCCGTACGCCTCAAGGCAGATACGAAATGCTACAGATCCTTCGTAAATATGCTGCTGAGAGACTTGAAAAAAAGCCCGATCTTAAAAGACAGGTTAGCGACATACACTGTTGCTATTATGCGAATTTTATAGAGCGACGTTCACAGGAATTGCGGGAAAAACATGTGCAAAAATTCCTGGATGAAATAGGCCGGGAAATCGAAAACCTCAGAAGTGCATGGCAATGGGCATTAGAGAATACAAAACTTGATGAATTACAGAAATTGCTCAGGAGTATTTACTATTTCTATGAAATGCGTGGTTGGCTATTAGAGGGTGAGCAAGTTTGCAGAATGACCGCAGACATGCTCAGGATCAAATACAAACAAGACCTTTCTGATAATCAAATAAAAAAATTCTATGGTGAGGTGATTTCCCGGTGGGGTGGTTTCTGCCGCCGCCTTTCGCAATATGAAAAAGCGCGGGAACTCCTTGAAGAAAGTCATAATATTTTTAAAGAACTTGGTGTGGAAAAAGATATTGCCTATACCTTGAATGAACTTGGTGTTATTGCGTATAGATTTGGAAAATTCGCGCGCGCTAAACAAATCCATCAAAGCGCCCTTGAAATCAGAAGAAAACTTGCCAATAAAAAAGCAATAGCCGTATCGCTTAATAATCTTGGTGTTGTCGCCTTTTCAGTTGGTGATTATGAAGAAGCACGCCGATTGCATGAACAAGCCCTGAAATTACGGGAGGACATTGATGATCAATATGGTCTGGCGTCATCAATGAATAATCTCGGGAATGTCGTCCATAGCCTTGGTGATCATGTTGAAGCAAAGAGGTTATACGAAAGAAGTCTTGAAATTCGCCGGGATATTGGTGACCGCCCCGGGATCGGTTCATGTCTGAATAATCTCGGGATTACTGCAGAAAAATTGGGTGATTTTACTGGAGCAAAACGTCTTTATGAAGAAAGTATCGTGATGAAGAAGGATATCGGGGATCAGCGCGCCCTGGCAAATACACTAGATAATCTGGGGAGAGTCTTATATATTTTAGGAAATAGTGACGATGCAAAGAAACAATATCGCGACGCGCTCAAAATATTGATACAAATAAAAGCAATTCCCACTCTGCTATCAGTCCTTGTTAGTGTTGCAGAACTTCTTTTAAAGGAAGAAAAAAATGAAATCGCATTAAAATGCGTATTAGCAATACTGCATCATCCAGCTGGTTCACGTGAAGCAAAAGAAGAAGCAGAACAGATGCTGGTTAGATTAACAAAGCTATTAGCACCACCACAAATTGATGCCGTTAAGAAATCTGTAGATACTGGAAGATTCGATAAGATAATCGAGGATATTTTATTAAACATTAGTTAAAACAGCAAGCAGTAGATATTATTCTGTAATCGATGGTGTCCACACAAAATTGCCCGTTTTATCAATATATGCCCAACCATCATCGGTCATAACCCGGGCTAAACCATCAACAAAATCATGGCCAATATCAAAACGCAATTCAATGATGAACTTACCAGTATTATCGATATATCCCTGTTTGCCTTCGATTTCAACGCATGCTAACCCTTCAGAAAATGGATTGGCAGCGTCGAATTGAGGTCGGATCACGAAATTACCCTTTTTATCGATATAACCCCATTTTTCATCTTTTTGCACATTGGCCAAACCCTCAGAAAACGGTCCAGCATCGTCATACTGAGGTGTTATATCATAGTCGCCTTTCTTATTTATATACCCCCACGAACCTCCCTGGGGGATACCGAAAATGATCTTTCCACCAGTATTGACGGCTGCTAATCCTTCAGAAAAACTCCAGGCAAAGGCAAACTGCGGTTCAATTAGATATTTACTCGCTTTATCAATATATCCCCATTTCCCGCCGGTTGTGCGCCCGTAGATTAGTGAACCACCAGTACTCACTGAGGCCATTCCTTCGGAAAAATCTTCGAGATCATCAAATTGTAATTCAATTGCGATTAGTCCTTGTTTATTTATAAAACCAACTTTGCCGTTTTTTGCTACAGGTGCTAAACCTTCGCTAAAAGATCCTGCAAAATCGAATTCATGATCAAAAACTATCTTTCCTGTTTTATCGATATAAACCTGGCGATTTTCTATTTCCGCTTGTGCAAGGCCTTCAGAAAAGGGCTCGGCAACTTCATAGACTGGGTCAAGAACAAACTCGCCACTCTCGTCGATATATCCCCACTTTGTACTTATTCTAACACAAGCTAATCCTTCAGTGAACGGCATGGCATCATCAAAACGTGGTTGGATCACGAGCAATCCCATATTATTAATATAACCATACTTGCCATTTTTGGATACCATAAATCGATCAGGTGTTTCTTTGATATATTTTTTGCCGCAGACAACGGTCATTAAAATCGCATAAAACAGAACACAATACATTACCACTTTTTTCATATTCGATTCCTCCATATACTACTCTATTTTACCGCATACAGCAAAGAAGTCAATATTGAGCTGTGACAAAAACGTTACAGAAAAAGGACTGAAAATATTAAAAATCAACAGAATTCTGTGCCATTTTTGACAAAACGACTGACAAATCTGTCATATCAACAAATGCATATAAAACAATAGCTTTGTTTGCATATGCACTACTCAAGTGACATAAATGTCACAAATATCAAATTTTCTTATGAAATTTAAAGATATTATTCTGGCATAAAAATTGCTAAATGATAATTATGAATATATAAAAGGAGGTGATTTATAATGATTAGGAAGATATCAGAACGTTCAGTCCATAAGAATCTTGGTGTTGCAGGTCTTGTGATCTGCTGCAATGGTAATCTGTAATAATGGTGTGAAAAATAAACTAACAAAGGCGCCTTTGTTATATATCGTCAGATATATTGTTTTTTAAGTACAGGAGTAGTGATGATGAAGTATAAGGTTAAAAGCGTAAGGTGGGATATCACAAATAAATGTAATCTTAAGTGTCTTCATTGTTATACAGTTGATAATCCTGGGGCAGATCTTAGTTATTCTCAGGTATTACATATTATCGAGAAGTTGCGGCCATTAGGCTTAGAAGAGATCAACTTTTCCGGACGTGAACCGACACTGCGCGAAGATCTACCTGCTATCATTAAAAAATGTTGTGCGGGTGATATTAGAGTGAATGTTACGACAAACGGCACTGTATTAGCCCGCAAAGGATTCAGTTCCCTGCTTCAATCTGGTTTGAACATGCTTGTTTTCAGCCTTGATGGGGTTTCTGATTCGACACACGATAAAGTGAGAGGAAAAGGCAATTTTCATAAGACTATAGGCAATATTCTAATGTGTATGAATTATATAAGAAAGAATAATATATCAACAAAAATCGGAATAAGCTGTACGCTTCAGAAAATCAATGCAAAAGAATTACCAAAAATGATATCCTTATGTAATATTTTGGGCATACATTTCCTAAGCATTAATCCCGTAAGTTTCTGTGGTTCAGCTACCGAGGTAAAATGTGCATTGCATTTATCCGCTGATGAAATTCTTTCATGCTGGTGTGAAATATGTAAGGAATACAAGAAAATAAAACCACAGTTTGGATTATTTCTCGGTACATTTCCCATGGAAACAAAACTTCTTAATGTGAAATACGATATTGAATTACCTGTTATACATACCCTTTGTTCAGCAGGAACGACTTTATATATCGACCCTCATGGTCAAGCCCTGCCGTGTTATATGTTGCCATCTATGGCAAACGAAATAACCACGTTGAATAAATACCTTTGTTATTGGGATATCCTCAATGAACCAGTAGAACATGCCTTTAATTCATTTGAACCCTTTATCTCTTACGCACACACGATATCAAAAAACGATTACAGCGGTTGCACAGACTGCCCGGATGTGGAGATATGCAAAGGGTGTCCATTGATTGTTCTGTCCGAACCTGATGCTATCCATAGATGTCAGTTAGCACAGCAGAAGCTAGCTGCCATTAGCCCGGATTTTTCTCATGATGCAGTCCCTGCAATAAAAAAAGCCATAGCCTGGGAACTCGATAATGATATCCTTCATTTGTCTCTGCAAAGCGGCGATTACTCAAGCGACAAGGTATATCAGTTTGATCATTTAACCAGATCGATATGGTTAAAAATAGATTCTAAAAGATCGATCATGGAAATAGAAAGAGTCATGATGAATGAATTCGCAATGTTACCTGCTAAAGAGATACAAGGCTCCGTCAATAACTTCGTAGAGTATTTTTGGAAAGAAGGAATTCTATATATGCCAGGTCCTTATGAATAAAAATCTCTGGAAAAATAGATCCTTTATGATTTATTTAATCGCTCAAACCATTTCAGCACTTGGTGATGGATTTTATCTAGTAGCATTTATGTGGTTGGCTTTACAATTGTCCGGCGGTAAAGGTCTGGTCCTCGGAGGTATATTCAGTGTTTATACATTTAATGAGGTTGTATTCGGCTTTATCGCCGGGCCAATAGCAGATAAGTTCAACAAAAAAAGAATCCTCATAGTCGTTGATATTCTGCGAGGCGCAATAGTTATGCTTCTATTCCTGATGGTTCGATTTGGAATTGCTACCATTATGCATTTATACATAATTACATTTGCTTTTTCTATGTGTTCACCGTTTTTCCACCGTACAGAATTCACAATAATCCCCCAGTTAGTGTCAAAAGAATTACTTCTAAAAACAAATGGCATTATTAACGGAGCAAGGAGATTGATGCAGATAATATCTCCTGGTCTCGGTGGTATAATGATAAGCCTTATTGGTGTTGAAAATGGTTTTTTGATCGATGCGCTGACATTTTTTTTCTCTTCATTTTGTATCCTTTTTATCATAATATCTCATTCTGATCAAAAAAGCGCGAGGATTAGAATCAAATCATTGATAAACGATATAAAGAGCGGTTATAAAATATTATTGGCATCTTCGTTTCTCTTGACATTGGCTGTCTATGCAGCATGTATCAACTTTCTTGCTGGTCCGATCATCCCTCTCCTCCCTTTACTATCGTTAAAACATGGCATGCAAGCATCGGGCTATGGTTTATTAATGAGTTTTTTATCGATCGGGCTAATAGCAGCAAGTTTTTTCGTGGGATTTTTAGAGAAGTTTTTACGCAGAGTACCCATGATACTCGTTGGCTTGATTGTATCTGCAGTAGCCGTACTGGTTATGGGTATTGGTCAGGTGTCGACTATTATACTGCTCGCTGTTTTCTTTCTAGGTACCGGCATGACACTGTCCAATTTACCGATTACTACCCTATTCCAAGAAAAGGTTCCAGCTGCTAAAATAGGGGTTGTTTCGAGCTTTGTTTTTACGATAGCGCAAATAGCACAGCCCGTATCTATGGCATTGAGCGGTTTTCTCGTCGACATTCTCTCATTGAGTACTATTTTTAATGTAATTGGAATTTTGCTTTTAATAGGTGCTTTATTGGGTTTTACATTACCGCAGTTTAAAAGTGAAGCAACTGCGATAGCAGCTGGTATCTAAAACAATTATACCGGGATTAAATTTCTGAGGCGGTAATTTTTATTGAACAACAAGTTCTATACGGTTATTTTTTGCGCGACCTTGTTCTGTTTCATTGGTAGCGATCGGGCACATGGGTCCTACGCCGCTCGCGAATAAGCGATCCATATTAATGTGGTACTGGTCAGTAAGAGCACTCATCACTGCTGCTGCACGCTGCTGGGAAAGCCTCATCTGGTTGATCATATGGCCCTTATTATCAGTATGACTGACAATAAATATTTTCATTTTTGGATGATCAGTCAACATTTCCGCAATCGCCATTATACAAGAATCTGATTCCATTTCTAATCCGGCTTTTCCTTTATCAAAATAGATGCCTTCAAGGATAACATGACCATTTGCCGTGAGTTCTTGGTATAGTAAAGCTGCCTTATCGATTTCTTGGGTCGCTGATGTATATGCATCAGCTGATTTCTTTGGCGGTGAAGAAGCAGGCGGCTCAGCAGGGACTACTTCTTCCATTTCTTGTGCAGCTCCTGGTATTTCTTCAACTTGTCCATGAATATTAGTGATAAATACAAAGGAAAGCAAAATCAATATAATAACGATCTTATTTTGATAATCCATAACATATCCCCCTTTTTTTTGTACTATTTTCTATTATAGACACAGTCGATATTTTGTCAAGTAAATATGGTTGAAATCAGTGATAATGATCGATCAATAGACCTTATATCTTGACATGGCATATAGGACAAGTATACTTTAATAGAATATACAGTGATTTTTTAAGGGGATGGAGGTTTGGAAACCATAATACCATGCGTTAAATTTAAAAGATCACTTATATGTCAAAACATAAGGAGAAATATAATTCAAGAGAAGGGGTTGGTCATGATTAGAAAAAGATATATCGTATTAATGTTCTGCATAACATCAGCTTTGTTATATGGTCAGGCATGGTATGCACAAACATCTGGCACAAATTCATTCCTTATGGACACATACTTTACAAATCCAAACCGGGGATGGGTTGTCGGCATAACGAATACGATATTACATACTACTGATGGTGGAGCTAACTGGATAGACCAAAATCCACCTCCTTCGGTCAATTATTACAGTGTATTTTTTACAGATGACAGTACTGGTCATGCAGTTGGTGCAACGGTTGGAGGCAGCGGTCGGATCCGTCACACCACAAACGGTGGGACCACTTGGGCTACGATACCTGCTGCAAGCGCCTATAGCCTCTGGAGTGTCTTTTTTATAAATGACAGTATTGGCTGGATCGCAGGCGGCAGGGAAGAAAATTTTAATATACACCCGATACGCACGATACACCATACAGTCGATGGTGGATACAACTGGTCCATTCAATTTTATCAGTATGATTCTTTTCCCCTCCATGATATACATTTCACAGATGAAAATACTGGTTGTGCTGTAGGAGAACACGGTACTATATTCTGGACGACAAATGGGGGTAGCAACTGGATTCAAAAGCCTTCTGGTACAGTACGGCACTTATGGAGCGTTCATCTTCTGGATACCAATAATGCCTGGGCAGTAGGCATTAGGGGTACTGTGATATATACTACTAATGGAGGAGATACCTGGACAGCCGAGAGCGCTGATACTATGTATGGATTTGGTAGGGTATTTTTTGCGGACGCTAATAACGGCTGGATATCAGGCGGTGATAATGATAATGGTATCGTACTCCATACAACTGATCGAGGAGGTACCTGGAGTACTCAATACACAGGTGTACCTACCTCGTTCATGAGTATTCATTTTACTGATGCTGATACAGGTTGGGCTGTGGGTAATCTAGGGACTATTATGCACACCACAATCGGTGGTACAGGGATAATAGAAGATAAAAGCTTTATCGAGGTTCCTGCAGAACTAATACTCGCTCAGAATAAACCTAATCCCTTTAGCCAGACAACTGAAATCCGCTTTAGTATACCAAAACGTGAACACGTAACCTTGAAAGTCTATAATATTATCGGTCAGGATGTCGCTACGCTCGTCGACAATGAACTAGAAGCAGGTGAATTTAGAGTAAATTTTAATGCGCGAAATTTGCCCAATGGTATTTATCTATACCGACTCAATACTAATAATCAAGTTTTAATAAAAAGGTGTACTATACTGAGGTAGCTATATATGTTGAAAGATTATCCAAAAGAAATATTCTTAAAAACCGGTGAGAAAATAATTCTGCGTCCAATGGTTAAGGAAGATGAAAAAAAATTACATACATTTTTCTTGAGACTTCCTGAAAAGGATCGATTGTTTTTAAAGAACGATGTAACAGACCCTAATGTCATAAGGTCATGGGCTGAGAAATTGAATTACGAACACGTCACTCCAATATTGGCCGAAATAGATGAGCGAATTATTGGGGATGCGACATTACATCGGCTTACAACCGAGGAAATACCAGACATTGGAGAGATCCGTATCGTAGTAGACAAGGATTTTCGTCGTCGTGGATTAGGAACTCGGTTGGCAAAAGAAATCTATTATCTTGCCCTGAGTATGAAAATGAATAAGTTGATCGCTCAAGTGGTCGAAGACCAAGACCATGTTATAAAAACATGTGAGTTTCTTGGTTTTCGAAGAGATAAGATCTTAAAAGATGAGGCAATCGACCTTCATGGTGAAAAACATAATCTCGTAATTATGAGCGAAGATGTTGATGCTTTATGGAAAACCATTGAAGACCTTATTGAAGAGGATACTGCGTTCCATTCAAGAGGATAGATTTTAATAGTATTACTTTTTTGGTGATATTATAAAATTCTGGTTTTAAATTTATAAAATATACACCGCATGCAACTTTATTTCCGTTATAATCTAAACCGTCCCATATAATATCGTGATCTCCAGTTTACTGCTGTTTTTGCAGAAGTGCTGCCATTATCTCACCAGTTATTGTATAGACATGAATCGAGAATGATCAAGGCGAGTATTCCAGATGCACATTTTTAGTATACCAAAACGTGAACACGTAACCTTGAAAGTCTATAATATTATCGGTCAGGATGTCGCTACGCTCGTCGACAATGAATTAGAAGCAGGTGAATTTTATCGAACCAAGAGCATTTTTTTGGTCTGTCTAAAATCCTGACTTTTGATAACGAGTAAATAGGCGCCATTTTGTAAGGCCTTTCCATTATCACCCCTACCATCCCATTGTACTGCTATTTGTCCGCTGGTATTATTATGCTTTATGGTTTTCACTACTCGGCCGCTCACATCGTAGATATTAATAGCGCATTGATTCAATGGAAAATCTGTACAAGGGTCCATGCGAATTTCAGTTGATTTTGAAAAAGGATTTGGACTGACCGTGATATCAGGAACAATTATTGATATGTGTTCTTGAATACCGCTTTCAAACCAGCCTTCTTCATTATAACTCAAGGGTCCATTATTCCAGCCGCCGATTACATAAACACAATCACCGGACATCCCGATTGCGATAGACTGTCGAGCATATTGCATAGAGACATCATAGCTCCAGGCATTTGCAGCAGGATCATATACTTCAAGAGTTGTGTGATACGAATAGTAGTTGTATCCACCCAGTGCGTATGCGTGGTCGTCAAATGTCCAACCGCCAAGAGCATATCTTTGTGCCTGCATATTTGCTTTTGACATCCAGGTATCACTTATTGGGTCATAGCATTGATTAATAGTCGTTGCCCCACCACCAATAGAGGTTGATCCACCAAACACATAGATAGTGTCTCTAATTACAGCACATGCTGGTCCCATACGCGCTGTAGGCATGGGTGATTTAGTGGTCCAGGTATCGGTAAGAGGATCGTATTCCTCAATTGTATTGAAAATATTACCGCTCATATTCATCCCACCGATTACGTATATCCTATCAGCAACAGTCGCTATTGCATAGGTATATCGCGCGGTTGGCATGGGGGCTTTTGTTGTCCACGTATCTGTGCTAAAATCATATTCTTCAACGACATTGCTGGCTGTAGAACCTACCCATCCACCGATAACATACATTTTTCCATTTACAATTCCGGCACCGATATGAGCACGCGCCACAGACATATTAGACTTGGTTGACCAATTATCAGTCAGTGGGTCATAAACATAGTTTGTCGTATATCGAGAAGTCTGGTCACGTCCTCCAATAACATATATTGTATCATTGAATGCTGCACAAGCGCTGCCCGACAAGATTTGCGGAAGAGGAGCTTTTGTTGTCCAAACGAGCGGGTTTGCAGTAAGTGAGAATAGTGATATGACGATGAATATTTGCATAAAACCTCCCTTGTATTATTAGCTAATTATACAGTATGGGTGATTATTGTCAATATCCCCGGGCATTTTCGTAACTAACAGGGGATCATCAAGGTCTTTGTAACTCAAACAGCTTGTCAGTTTTTAATTTACCAGTATACAGATAATATAATAAAGAGAAATATCCTTAGTCGAGTTCTTGCTTGCATAATAGAATTTTTCAACTGTTTAATCATGTGACGCTAAAAAAATCCTATTTTTTTCCGTAGAATGAGATCAATGGCTTTATTGCGAGGAGCAGAGCCAATGCTATGAACCAACCAGTGTTGATGCGGAGAATTTGCGGAAAAACTTTGACTATTATTAACCCTAAACATATCGCTGCACCCTGTGCGAGCTTGACATCAAAAATATCGAGTTTTTTAACTCGTTCATTCATGCCTTTAAATAAACTCATTACTACCTCCTCTTATTTATTCTATTACCGTACGATGATGAGTTTTCTTATTGCGCTAAAATGATCGGTCGATATTTTATAGAAATAAACACCATTACTTGCTTCTAATCCTTTTTCATCTTGTCCTTGCCAATATACGTTATAATAGCCAGGCTGTTGGTTCTCATTGATCAGGGTAATGATCTTTTTGCCGGCAATATCATAGATGGTCAGATCGACTGATGCATTTTCAGGTAGAGTATAGTTGATAGCGGTTCGGGCAGCAAATGGATTCGGGAAATTCTGCTCGAGTATATAGGCATCTGGTATATTGATAGATCCACCTTCTTCAATACCGAGCACGACTGGTATATTCTGAGCAAATTCTGAGGTGTTCATGTTCATATCGGTTGTAGTGGCAGTTACATCATCACCGACATTGAGACCGGTGACTGATACACTCCAGTATCCAGCTGCATTTGGTGTAGTCGCACCAAGATATAACCAGCCTTCACCATGACCAGAAGGATCAACATGGGCACGGAAGACTTCAACGCTCGCTTGTGCTGGGTCAGTGTCGATATCAATAGTACCGTCAATTATAGTCTGTGACGGTCCATAATACCGTGCACTAGTCATGACTGGAAAATTAATTTCTTCATTCGGGCCATTATCCGGATCATTGACATCATTGAGCGTTACACCATTATCAAAAAGATCGATACCAAGACCACCGTTATTATACATGGTATTTTGTGTGATCCAGTTATGGTCGCAGTTGACATTATTGTTGCCATGTTCCCACACCGTGACCCCATTATGTACATTGTGCGCGACGATATTACTGTCGATGGTGTTCCCGGTAGCATAACCACCTTGATAAACAGTACCATATTGACCGATACTGACTCCGTCCATTGAATTTGCCAAAGGGTTAAGCGCGATATCAAGACCGATAATATTATTATAGACAGTATTATGGTGCGAATCCCATCCAAGGGGCGGATAGCCGATTATGCAAACTCCTTCAAAATCATTACCCGCGATCAAATTGCCATCGATAATATTATCGTGTGCACCTTCACCAATATATACTCCATCGTGTACATTACCCCGGTCAAGGGTTCCAGTATAGTCAGTGCCGGCATAATTTACAGTTACAATATTCTGGTAGACATCGCCCGGTGGACAACTCGAGATCCCTATTCCTTCTGCATAATTACCCGATGACAGATTACGGTCTATAATGTTGTCAAATGCAAAACCAATAGAATCCCATGCTACTTCAATATAAATACCGCCCCAGAAACGAACTTGATTCCATCCATTCCCCCTGATGATCGTACCGCTGGGGTCTATACCTACCCAATTGAGCGTGATCAAGTTGTTGTGCGTTCCGGTCGGTATGCCCTGGATACGGATGCCGTGTTGTTCAAAACTGTCGATGACCAGACCCTGGATAGCATTATTGGGTGATAAGATCCAGAAACCGTGCGATGCTCCGGCAAAAGCCCCATTGATTTCGATCATCAAAGTACAAGAGGACGGCGGGTTAGATCCTGGTGATGCGCCAGGTTGTGTAAGACCATCGATAAAAACACCAGCAGTATCAGTTAAGAGCGGAAGCTGTGACAAAGGACGAATAGTCTGAACACCACCACCCGGGATATTGAAGTTTATGATATCGAATGTATTTATATTATTCTCTGCTTGGATCATTGCCCAGCGCAGGCTACCTGTACCTGTGTCCCCAGTATTCGTTACTGTGTAGGTTGCTGCATTTATCGCGCTAAATAATACCAAAATAGCAGCGATGTGAATAATCCGTTCCAACATTCTATTAATATTCATTTTTCTCCCTTTATAAATCGGTGAATTATATA
>Ga0307444_1000212_pt1 | contig 30523 bp, 28 predicted proteins | sample SalMarSW160340MG_FD_202145 | JGI IMG/M metagenome (GOLD analysis project Ga0307444, IMG submission 202145) | Salt marsh sediment microbial communities from the Plum Island Ecosystem LTER, Massachusetts, United States - SW1603-40 | ecosystem: Environmental > Aquatic > Marine > Intertidal zone >...
GGATTCCCAAATGGTTTTTTATTTTTCAAGATCTAATTGGTGCAAAATTCAGGTATTAGTCTCCAAAAATCAACCGAGATAGTTAGGATCCAGTTGTTATGACAAAGGTCCGCCCCAAAAGTTAAGCGGCCGAGGTTTCCTTTTTGAGCCAACCATCTGAATTGCCGAATCGTGACCAACCGACACCGTGCTTCAGCTCCGGTTTGTATTTTCCAACAACACCAATCCAGAAGAACAGGCGTCACACCGCCATGCAGATCACAATAGTCAATTCAGTACCTTAGAGCTCCTGAGCGGCCTCGTTATATTTTCTATGAACGGTCGCTTTCCGAGACGGTAACTCCCCTGGTATATCCGGTTTATAATGCGAAAAAAGACTAGGCTCTTCTTAGCTACATTTTCTTCGATCAGCTTCTTTTCAAACAATTCTCTTGCATATTCATAAAGCTGGACATCTAAGTCATTGTGTTGCTCTATCACCCTTCTTGCTTGCGCACTTATTTGCTTCTCCGAACCATGCCTTTTCCCAAGATTTCGCCGTATATAGCATATATTCTTCCATCCCAGCAGTCTGCGAAACATGAGCAACGACTCGTCAAACTTTTCCAGAAGGCCGACCGCTATGAAATGAGAACTCAGGTTCCTTTTTGCTGCCTCAAGGGTGTCACACGTAACATTGTCGTAGCCCATAATCACCCTCTCTATTCCGCTGATCGCCTTCACCTGCCAATTTCCCAGTTCTTGGGAAATCCCACTCCTGACGTAGCTTTCCAGATCCATATTCTTAGATACAACTTCCTCGTAAAGATAATGGCTTGGTGTCCTGAGCACAAAGTAATAGTGGGACATCACCCGGTCAACCGGATCTCGGAGCATAGTGATGTACGTAGCTTTCTGTGGAAAATATTCATGGAGTCCGAACCACATGTGGCCTTTCAGGCACTTGATATGAGCCCTTTCGTGCTCGGAAAGGCTTTTGAAGTCCTGGATAGATTCCCGAACACGATTTCCATCAATATGAAATATGCTCTGTTTAGGATATTGACGTTCAATAACCCTGCGCAGAGTCGTTCCGCCTGCCTTGGGAATATGAAGGAAGATCAAGGCCTCGGGGAACACATAGGAGTCAGGTCTCAATATTCGGGAACACATAGGGGTCAGGTCTCAATATTCAACAAAGCCTCTGGTCTCGTTGGTACCGGCCAGTGCACGGCCGGCCGACGCCGCCACCCACTGTTCCTTTGGACCTTAAGTCCGCATACTGGTTGCTGGACCTTCCGGACGACGCACAATTCCGCGCCGAGAATCCATACAGGTATCTGGTCCATTTATGTCTTCGATAATTGGCCATATCACCTGGCCGTTCTGGTGACGTCGAAGAATCTATAAGGTTTGTCCCAGGTTGAGAAATAGCTCTTATCTGCCAGAGTATTGATTAGGGGTCAGGTCTCAACATTCAACACACCTTCCGTTGCCTGCTGCATTGCTCATAAGATGTGCTCACCGTCCGCTGCGCTAGAGACTCGGAGTACGCAGAGGCAGGTCCTTTTTCCCTTGGCCGCTGAGGGGCCGGCAAAGGGAAACCGATCAGTCCTCCTCTGGCGGAGGGGGTCAGGTCTCAACAGTCAACAGGGCTTCCTTTGCGGTGAGGCGCTCATGACCGATTCACCCTGGGTTTTATAGTAGCCCTGGTGGAGTTCACCAATCCTGCACTGCTTAGAGAGATTTTCTACTTTGATGGCGATATTACTCATGGCATAAATGGAGCCCTTAACATAGGCTCTAGTCCCCGTCAAGCCTTTGGCTCTTCTGAACAGAGCTCCTATTTTCTTGCCCACGCACAAAATCCATGATTCATAAACAAGTAGGTATAGTAATAACAATAATCGTGAATAGAAATATCCTTGTATTTTTTTTGTATCTCTTTCTTCCTAACTTTATACATAATACTCAACAATACTTTCAGGACTGAGTCAGTCAGCTTGCTTAATATTCTATGTAAGCGTTCGCATTTGCTTATGGTTGTCATTGTTATAACATACCAGAAAACCCATCCGAATCCGTCACTTTCCCCCGGAACAAATATCTTAACCTCGAAGAACCTGTTTAGCATTCTGGCCACTTCGGTGAAGGTAAATCGATGGTAATCCATGAGATCGTGAAAATGGAATATGAATGGAACATAAAAGAAAGCCTCTCCACCTCCTTCTAAGATCTCGTGGATGTTATCTATGGCTTTCCAGTATTCTTGCACATGTTCCAATATTGCATCGCAGTAGACACCATCAAAGGAATTGGGCTTTATAGCTGTGTTGGAGATATCATCAACAACGTCGGGCTTATAGTCAGGAACAATATCTGTACTTACTATAGTATTACTAGCGCTTTGACTCAATAACTTGAGCCGTTTCCAGCTTCTCGAAAAACAATTTCGCCCTCCGATGTCAAGTATGCGATTTTTTGATGCTACTCGCGTTTCATATTCATTTCTAGCATCTAGACGAAAGTCGATATAGCTATAAACGCTTCGAAATAGATCCGTCATGGCTCTTACACATGGAATAATGATTAGTCAAATGATTAGGGGTCAGGTCTCAACATTCAACAGATCCTCAACTGCCTAAGAATTCCTTCTTCGTGCCTCGTTCTATAAGAGTGCGCCGACCATCGTTTAATCTTCTTTTGAGCTTTCAGTCCGGCTGCTGGATGCGAGTTAAATCTCAGCCTCACCTAGTGCCCGTTCCAGGAGATCGGCAAGTCCCAAGTCCGCGGCCCATTGTCTGAGGTATTCCATATCCAATAAGCCCTTTTGTACCTTCAACACCCCTTGCACGTCTCGCCATTGCTGCTCGGATACTTCCCCCCCAATACGGAACCAGTCGAGTTTGTTGAGAACAATATCTTCGGCAGACGCAAGGTACAATTCCATATCCGCCCGCTCAGCCTCGAGGGAGTGCTTCCTCTTTCTTTGAAAAGCTTGCCTGTCGTAGGGTCTGTCTCTTGAAACAAAGACGTCTACCTTTATCATGGTTTCAAGGTGTACGAGATTGAACGAGGAACGTCTGGCAATGGCGTCCATAATCATCTCCTCGTCAATATAATATGCCGGTTCAAGGACCTTTATGAGAGGACGAACGTGCTGACGTTTCAGCTTCGCTGCCATGTCCACGTCCAGAGTGGATCGCGGCATCCCGTGAGCGGAGCTAGCGACAGAACCTCCAATGTAGTAAGGAACGCCCAAATTTTCGAAGACTTCCACAACAGGCTCCAACGCATCCAGGATATCAAGCTTTTTCATCCGTTACTTCGGCGGAGGTAAGTCCGCAGACGCTCTGCCAAGTCAGTGCCATAATGATGGGACACAATGCGCAGGCTTAGTTGCCGACCATCCAGATCGGGACTGGCCCGCGTTATTGCATTGCGCGAAAGTTGCAGCATGGTTTGGGAAAGGGAACGCATTCGAGATATTCTTTCCGCTATGCTCGCTCGGCGAATCAGCAAGACCTGATATTGCTCTATCTTTGGATGTGTGTCCAGTGAATAGGGGTCAGGTCTCAACATTCAACAAAGCCTCCATTCCTGGTTCCTTCTGCTTGGTTGTGTGAAACACCGCTCACAGCCCTATACCACATCCGCGAACGTCCGCTCCATGCGCTTGAAATAGAAGGTGCCACCTACGAGAAGGGCAATGGATACGAAGGCGGAGACAGCCACTATGGGCCCCGGAGCCGTTTTCGTGCCCAACAAGGCCCAGCGGAAGCCTTCCACTACTCCGACCATTGGATTAATGCCGTACAGGGTTCGCCACGGCTCTGAAAGGAGGCTGCTGGGGTAGGCAATGGGGGTCGCAAAGAGCCAGAACTGGGCAAGAAAGCCGACGGCGTAACGCACGTCCCGGTACTTGACATTCAGCGCAGAGAGCCACAACCCCACGCCAAGAGATGTGGTCAGCGCAAGAAGGAGTAATCCCGGCAAATAGACGATAGCCGTGGTAGGAAAGAGGCCGTAATAAAACATCATGCCCACAAGCACGATAAACGCAATAGCGAAGTCTACGAGGCCGGACAGAACACTCGAAATGGGCACGACCAATCGGGGGAAGTACACCTTGCTGATGAGATTGGCGCTTCCGACCAGGCTGTTTGACGACTGGGTCAGCCCCTGAGCAAAAAATGTCCACGGCACGAGGGCCGCGTAACTGAAAATAGGATAAGGTATGCCGTCCGACGGCACCTTGGCCAGCCTGCCAAAAAAGAGGCTGAAGACCACCATTGTAAAAAAGGGCTGAATTACGGCCCAGGCCGCTCCCAAGGCTGTCTGTTTATAGCGGACCTTGATATCCCGCCAGGTGAGAAAATAAAGAAGCTCTCTGTATTCCCACAAATCACGGAGTTGCAGGTTTATCCAGCCACGCGATGGTTCAACAATGGTAACGGGGTGAACGGTCTGTGCTGCCATAGGGGTCAGGTCTCAACGGGCTGTTGCCCAAATCCTTTTTCGCTTGTGGGGACTTCGGCTCTATACTAAGGGCTCGCGCAAAAATAACTTCACATTTTAGCATCTGAGCTTCAGCCCATCTTTGACCGATGCCTCATTCGCAAACTCCTCGAAATAGCCCGCTATTCCTCCGGTTTTGCTCAATCGGATCGGTCAAATCTGAACCAAATCTAAGCGCTAATTCTGCGAACTTATTTTTGCGGAAGCACTAACGTTGAAATCTATTTTGCCTCACAACTTCTGCATTAGCTTGCAGCCATTCCTCGGCCTGCTCGTTCGCCTCCTCGATGGAACGATAGCGAAAAATGCCACGAGAGTACTTTCTAGGACAAACCCAATCCACGAAATCCCAGAGGCTGGCAATCCTTTCAAAGTATTCTCGGTCTGGCTCAAAGCAGTACAGGGCCTCATCGGCCTCTTCGAAAGTACTGAATTTTTGGATACTGCCCATTTGTTTCCCTCTATTATGAAAGATCACCGTCGCTGCTCACATGGGTCAGGTCTCAACATTCAACAAGATCCAGTCGCACGGCAACCTCAGCTACAATTTTCCGGAGTTCCCCATCCCCAGATATCTTCTGCTTGAATCTCCGACTCGACTGACTGACTGCTGAACCTCTCATGCCATAATAGGCCCCGATCTTTTTGAGAGGGAAACCACCATATTGATGACTGATGAAGACGGCGAGGTTCGTTCGAAGGGGATGATCCTTTGCGAGAATCGACTCTACGGTTTGGTGAATTTGTTTCAACGAAGGCCTGTCAATCATTTCCTTTAGAACAGGCATGTTGCGGGTATCTGCCTTGCCTTGGTCAATGAAATGTTCCTTGGCCCATGCGATGAACTTGTCACTGCCCAGGAAGGTCGACGCAAAAACCTCGTCGAGGGGGTCCTTCGTTTCCAGACCTAGAGGCCTTTCCACGAACTTGCGATAATTTTTCCGGGCTGAAGATTCATAGGAGCCAAAATATCCAAGAACGGATTCAGTCGTGAGCCAGGCAGGTTTGCTGTCTTTTCCAATGTAATATGAGTAGCTTGACCAGTGATACTCTGAGGGTCTGTCCGCCAGTCCGGCTCGGACCGGATTCAAATGGATATATCTTGAAAGCTCCTGGCAGTATGAATCCTTTTCAACCACTATGGCCTTATATCTGCCTTGGAATAGATGCCCGGAACGCTTTCTTCTGGTATTAAAGTAGGCCGTGTAAGCACCATTGACGTGGTGAAGAATTTGTGACAGGTTCGCCAGGGGCGTTTCGAGGAGAACGTGGTAATGGTTGTCCATCAAACAATAGACATGGACGATGGCTCCATATCTATCATGAGCTGATTCCAGATAGGACAGAAACCTTTCCCTGTCCGCGTTGCTCTTGAAGATAGCTTTTCTTTCGTTGCCTCGCGATGTGATGTGATAAAAAGCACCAGGATACTGTATCCGAAGAGGTCTGGCCATTCTCAGTTTTCCCCCTTATGGCTCCTTGCTTTCAATCACTACCACACGCAGCCCGAGGTGTCAAATGTTGAGACCTGACCCCGTTGTCCTTATGAAACAACCCCCGCCACCGCCCCCGCCGCCGCCTGCCGGTGCGGGGCTCGTTCCGCTGTTATCAGTGTCGGCATTGTCGTCGTCGCCGTTTGGGGGCGCTGAGGCGGGAGTGCCGAGGCCGGATGGATCAACAATTCGTCCGTCTTCAGTGCTCATGCTGTCTCCGTAAGCCCCATCTTTGAGTCCCAACGTAACAGATCTCCTGTTGGGGCTGAATGTTGCATGGGCCGAGTAGTCCTCCCAACCGTTGATTCCGTCAAACCTGTACCACTTGGCGTTACCCGATGCAGCCGCAGGAAGATAGAATGTTACGGTGGTAAGACCGCCGAGCCCCACATTGTTGACAGTAAAATGAAACAAACCGTATGGGAAGGCCATATCCGCCGGGGCATCACTCTCTGACGGATTATCAACTGCCTCCACATCGCTGAGAGGCGTGGTGGCGCCCGCAGAGGCAAGTGTCACATACTTCTGGCCATCATAGGTGTAAACCGAAACCACATAGGGCTGCTGGCTATCCGGTGTAGAATCATTATTTCCGTCGTAATTGACGTCAGATCCGTCAGGCCCTCTCTCACACGCATCCCCAACGCCATCTCCATCAAGATCTTCCTGCTGCGGATTGGGTGTGCCGGGGCAGTTGTCCTCGCTGTCTGCCGAGCCGTCGCCATCCATGTCTGTCTCATAGACATGTACTTCATAATCGTCAAAATCATCCACAAAGGTGCCACTATTGACTGGTACCTGTCTGTCTTCAAACAGCACGCTAAACTTGGACGGCATGTTTGCCAAATTGATCTCGAATGATACGCCGGTGACGGGTATCGGGTCGCCATCCGTATTGACCGCTGTATTAACGGCAAATAAATAATAGGCGTTACCTTCTTTCATCAACTTGAAGTCAATGTTGGCGTTGCTGCACGTGATGTCGTCATTGGCATTGGTCTGGTAAGTGGAGAGAAAAACGGGTCTCAGGCTAGCTATCTCGCCGGCGATCTCCTTTATTTGGAGCCACCTTTCGTTAAAATCCGAATCGTCACGGATGTTAAAGTAAGAATAATAGATAAGACCCTTGGCCCCATGATTGGTGGCCAGATACGACATGGCGCGCATTTCTTCTCGTGTCGGAGGGCGACCTGTGAGGTCTCGGCCCAGCGCATCACCTGGGTAGTCCTGCCAGTTAAATATCTGGGGCACAAACCACAGGGGCTTTCCGGCCTGCATGGCGGCATCGGCAAAGTCTGCCACAACGGTGATGGGAAGATTGTCTATGGGGTAAGAATCAATACCCACGATGTCTGTCGTATGCGCTTCGGCAAGCATGTCGTCAGGCCACCAGTGGACCGACCATACAGGGTGGTTTTCATCAAGTTCCCTGATCTTCTGGTACCGCTCTTCCAGTTGCGTCAAGTAGGTGGCCGGATCCCGTTCGTCATTGAGGTACCAGCTGATCACTGCCGGATGGCTTTTGAACGTATTCACTTTATGAGTTATAGTAGCAATGTCATCGGAAAACTTGGCATGATAATGCTCATTACCGTTGTATGAATTTAGGTCTACATCAGTACTCAACCAACCGCTGCCTTGTATAGAAAACTCGGCGTCTAAATCATCAACAATGATATCCGGATTGGTATCCCCATTGGTATCCCATCCAATAGCATCGGCAATCACATAGCCATTTGCATCATTGCCCAGAACGACAGCACCTGATGTTGCCCCCGCAAATGTAAACGTGCCTATATAGTTCCACTGGCCACCGTTTATCCTCTGGTTGACACGAATAGTTTGAGAAATGGCACCATAATTGACCGTATACGGAGCATTGCTGGCCCTGTTTGAAAAGGCAGTCCACCAGCCATATAGATCGTGAGTGCCACCTACAGGCATAGAAAACGTCCAGGTAGCCGTGCCCGGCGGCGCACCGTCAAAGTACTCTGAAAGGGAGAAGATCAGTTTGAGATTGCGCGCTGCCAGCTGATCCAGGTAGCCCAGGATCTGGGCGTCGGTGGCATCAGTGCCGCACTGGTTGACCCCGTAATTCATCACCGTGTCGAAGGAGCTGGCCGCTATTTCATCCAATTCAGCAGTGTAACTCCCGTTCGTGCACTCGACCACGTACAGGCCCAGGGGAAAAAAGGGTTGTCCGTTGAGTATGAAGCGGTTGTGCTCGTCAATGTAGGAGGTGGGGTCAGCAAGGGCCGACGTCCCGATGAACAGCAAGGTGAGGAGGAAGAATATTTGGAGGGAAAGGGTCGGGATGTCAAATGTTGAGACCTGACCCCTATTTGTTGACGTGGATTTTCTTTTTATTGCTGTCTTTACCATTTACGGTCACCCAAATCTTCCTGGGCCTGGAATCCTGGCCCTTGAACCAATCGTCCTTGTATTTTGAAATCCTGATCTTGATCCTGGTATCGGTCCAGAGCTTTATCCTGCCACTACCCGCGTCAAAGGTCCTGTTGCTGATATGCACGATGCCGCCCCCCTGGCTTTCGCCGAAGTTGTGCCCGATGATGCGAATCGTCTCTCCGGGTTCGCAGGCGCGGGGCCTGACCCTGTCGATGATCGGACCTCCCTGTGCCAAGGCGAGAAGAAATATCTCCGAAGCCTGACCCTTGCCCGAGACCCAGGCTACGTTGTTCCCGCTGATGCGGGGATAACTGTCCTCACCGTTATTATCGGTCAGCTGTTCGTAGGTGTTCAGAGTGGTGTTGTGAACAAATATCTCCCTGTCACTGCCGTCGCGTCGCGCCAGGACCGTCAGATTGCCATCGGTTTGGGGACTGTCCGTCCACACAAAGCCCTCGGGCGCCGGGGCCGGGTTCGTGGGGCCAACGGGCTTAGTGAGATCGTAGATGTACACGGTCTTGCCCGTGCCATTGGCTTCCACCCACATAACCGTCTGATCATTGATCCGGGGGGCACTATCGTCCAGGGCATTGTTTGTCAGTTGTGTGGCCTGTCCTGCGGCAATGTGATAAAGAACAATCTCACCGGGCTTAACCGAGTCACTGACGGTATGGGATGTCCACACGATGCGTCCGTTGGCAATTTGAGGCGGAGAATCCGCCTTGCCGTCGTTGGTAATCTGGACCGGCGCCCCGCCCTTTGATAGATCATAGAGAAAAATCTCCCCGCCGGACTGGCTATATCCCAGCCACACGACATAAGACCCATCCGTCTGCGGCGAGATGTCATCATAGGTATTATGGGTGATCTGGATGGGGGTCCCTGCCGCTGCTATGTCATAGGCGAAAATCTCCCAGTCACCATCGACGCGCCCCTGCCACACCAGGTTATTGCCCCTGATGGAGGGGAAGATATCCTCATAGGAATTTTCGGTAATCTGCGTGGCATGAGCAAGGCCGCTCATACCCGGGACCGTTGTCAGGACCGCGCACAAGGCGATAAGTAATTTGAAGAGCCTTGCAGTAAGCTGCAGGGAGTTTTCGACCATAAGGAAGTTCGTCATTTTTGGATTCCCTAAGATAGATGAACTCGTAAAAGGTGTTTTGCGAACGACGTTCAGCGAGACCTTTGAAAAACTCCTTCTCAAACAGTTTAGGATTTGCCCACTAACGTGGGCCGTTCGCTTCGCCCAGATGGATGCCCCAAAAAGCTCATAATAGTCGTTCAAATGAGTTATTCAAAGGCCTCTCAGCATTTTAGGTTACAGGCCCTTGACATATTCAGCGTTAAAGACGGCTAAGTGTTTGAGGGCATGGAGTACTACCAATCAATGGGATTCGCGCCCCCATAGGCACCCATGTCCGTCCCGTCGTATCCTGCGCCCTTGGCAGGGGAACCAGTCTGCAACTGGTAGTTGTCCGCGACTTTGTCAGCAAACAGCGGATCTGCGATGATGTCGTGAGGGTTGATCATCTGCCAGTTGTCATCCAATCCGCATCCAGCGTAGTTTCTGTTCACGCACTGCCTGTCCGGGTAAGTCTGGCCCCACTTGCAGTCATAGGTTGTTTCATTGTTGAGGTACACGAGATTGTAATCCCAGTACTTGCCGTGAACGTCGTAATCGAGATTGTCCGGACACGTTGGGCTCTCTGTCGGCATGTAGCCGACACGCATCCCGGCCTTTTCATTGTAAGCAGAGATGTTGTTTCTTATGACAGGATAGGGTTGGGCGAGGTTGCCGTTCGGCTGATCGTTTACGGCGCCTGCCAGGTCGTCGTAGATGATGCCTCCTCCCAGTCCGCTGGGGCCATTGTCAGCCACGGTATTGTTGATAATTTCCGTAATGAAATCTCCGAACCTGATGCCGCCCCTGTTATTCTCGTAGACCAGGTTGTTATGAATCGTGCCGGAGGCGTGCCTCACATCAATACCCCCGCCGTAATCACTGGCCCCATTGTTGTGGACCTTGTTCTGCTGTATGGACAAGACGGCTGAACCCGTGCTTCCTGAGAACCCGCCACCATCTGCCAGGTCGGTCCCCGTGTGAATCCCTCCGCGGACATTGTCCCGGATCTCGTTTCTCGTGATGTCAAGATCACAGGCGTTCTCGATGCCGATGCCTCCCCGGCTGTTCTGATAAATGGCGTTTCCCGTCATGGTTACATTTCCACTCATGCCGTCTTTCGCCACGATGCCTGCATAGGAATTGCCGTAGAGCTCATTTCCCGTGATGGTCACTGTTTGGGAACTGGGATTTCCCGTGTCAAAGGCGATACCGGCATAGTTGCTGTAGATGAGATTATCCGTGCCAATCGTGGCATAGGAGGCGCCGCCGATGTTCACACCGGCCTCGGTGGTCTGGTCCCGGATGGTGTTGTTTGCAATGACAGCGTCTTGTGCGGCTGAGCCGGCGTTTAAGACCAGTATTCCTTCCAGGCCATTGCTGTAAATGTCATTGTTTTCAATGGCAGGGCCCGTGGTTGCCGTCCCGCTGCCGTCAAGCTTGATCCCGGGACCGCTGTTGCCATGGACAGAGCAGTTTTGAACCCTAGTAGCGTTTGTGATGCCGGAACCTGTTCCCTGCAAATAGATCCCGCCGGTCGCACCACCGTTTCTCACATCGAAACCGGACAGGGTGCACCCGTTGGGAAAGGCCCCGCTGAAACCAACCACCGCGCTGCTTCCCCCGCCAACAATCAGCGGCAGGTCTCCCGGATTGTTCACCACATCCACGCCGTCTTTCATGGCGATGCTTTCATAATAGACGCCGTTATGAACAATCACCGTATGGCCGACCGAGGAGACATCAATAGCGTCCTGGATGCTGTGTGCCGCCGTGGTCCATAGGGTGTAAGGTGATTCGTTGCTCCCCCCGCTCCAGACATAGTGCATATCTACGGCCACGTCATCATAGGTTACAGACAGGTAAGGCCGCTGGCCGTCAACCGTGTCTGTGTGGGAGGCACGAAAGATCTTTCTGGAATCAGCGGTCCCCTCGCCATCATTGATCAAGACCAAACCGTATTCGCTCCAGTTGTTGCTATACCAGTTCTGCACGGCAGTTGTGACATCCCAGGTAAAGTACTGGCCGGTCCCTGTTATCAGGCTGCCGGCCTCCGCGGTGCTTCTTCTGTCCGCGGTACTGTCTTCCACGGTCGCGTCACTGGCTGCATCGCAACCGGCCGTGTTCCAGGAAACGGCATTATACTGTGCGGCATTCCAACAAGAGGCTCCCTGCTCTGTGACCCCATCCGAGTTTCCTTCCACCCAGTTCAGAAGGGCCCTGTAGGCGCTGACCCGGTAGTCCGTGGCACTGGTCTCGCCACTGCAATAGAGATACATGGTGGCTGATACGATCTGCTTTCCCGTACCGATGTTGGAAGCAATGTCCTTAAAACGGATGAGCATGCGACGGGTCCTGGCCAGGTTGCTCGGTTCCCCCACGCCGATACTCGCTCTGACGCCGTAATTGTAGGTCTCATAGCCGCTCCTCTCGAAGATGAAGGCGTCCTCAACCGCGCCCGCGAAGTCGTCTGCCGTATTGTCACCAAAACGGACCGTTGTGGCGGCGCGGGCGGGGATGTGCCAAGCAGCCACCATGAAGGCCAGCAACAAGGTCGTTGTCTTCAGCAGGGATGTTGGTTTTTGTCTGATGGCGAGCCTCTCAATCTGCCTGTTCGGCAAGCGTTTCGTATTGACCAAATGCCCCAAGTCTTGGTAAACTCCAGTGTTGCATAAACCCTACAGTTGTATAAACAACATGGCAAAACGTCCCAAAAAGTAACTATGGCCTCTATCTGCGATCTTTTTGGGCGCTTTTGTAGAATGCATTATGAGTGATATCCAGAAAACTAGAAAAACAGCCATGTTGTTTACCCTTTGGGAAAGCCGATGATAGCGCATCTCCTGCGTTGTTGAGAGTTGGCGGTAAATGACTACAGCTTCACCCTCAACGCCTTGGATCTGCAGCATCCTCGACTTTTGCAACCTTGAGTTACATATTCATCCAATTCAATCCTAGCAGGAGAAGTCTATCATGAAACGAGCCTCCCTCTTTACATTCATCGTTCTCCTCGCCGGCGCCAGCCTCGCCTTTGGAATGAACCCGGCTCAAGGCAACCAACCAAACTCAGCAGGTTCCTTCCAGCTGTTCCCAATCGGAAAAGTACAAAAGCACTCCGGGGTCACGACCGTAGAGATCTACAAGCAATACGCTGACGCCCTCTTGGGATTGGATCAGTTTTCCCATGTCATTGTGCTTTACTGGTTTCACAAAAATGATACACCGGCAAGAAGATCAACCCTGCGTGTTCATCCGCGCGGGAACAAGGGCAACCCGCTCACGGGTGTCTTTGCCACTCGCTCTCCCCGCAGGCCCAACCTCATCGGGCTGTCAGTGTGTAAGATCCTATCCATTGAAAACAACGTCATACACATTGATTCGATCGATGCCTTCCATGACTCGCCTGTGCTGGACCTGAAACCCTATGTTCCTCGCATGGATACCGTGCCCGATGCGCGTGGTCCCGAATGGGCAAGGTAGTGCTCAACCGGGCCATGTTGTTTCGGGTGGCCCGCGTTCATGGATGGGCACAAGGTAACAAGCTTTGAGCTTTCAGCCTTCAGCTTCCATTTGCTTTCACCTTTTACCTTCACGCATGCCTCCGCAGTCCGGGCACTGAGGATTTTTTCGCACCTCCAGTTCCTGAAACTGCATGGTGGAGCAGTCGAGGATCAACAGGCGACCGCTTAAGGTTTTGCCCACATCGGTCAAATACTTTATTGCCTCAACGGCCTGCAGACTTCCTGTCGCGCAAGAGACCGCGCCAAGTACAGGCACCTCCTGTTGCGGGGGGGCCTTTGGAAAGATGCAGGTGAGACAGGGCGTCCTGGGCGGATGGAGAAACGTAACGCGGCCTTCCATTCCCCATATGGCTCCATGAACCATGGGGATGCCTTTGCTGATGGCACAGCGATTCAAAGCGCGGCGCGCACCAAAGTTGTCCATGCCATCGATGATAATCTGGGCGTCTCCCACGATATCATCCACGTTTTCATCAGTAATCCTGTCACAGATCGGTTCAAGCCTGACCCCTGAATTGATGGACGCCAGGCTCGATCGTGCAGATCGAACCTTGTCCGTGCCCATACTTTGCTCGGTATGCAAAAACTGTCTGTTAAGATTGCTTATTTCAACAGCATCCGAATCGCAGATCATGATATGCCCCACGCCCGCAAGGGTCAGATTCAGTGCAGCGGGACACCCCAGGCCGCCCGCCCCGGCCACAAAAACCTTGCTTCGTTGCAACTTCTTCTGGGTTTCGAGACCCCAATCAGAAAGGATGATCTGTCTTTGATAACGCCTCCAATCACGGCTTGACAAATCCGATCTAGACACAGCAATGTCCATCCTGGTCACTCAACGGGCAAACCCTCTCGGCCTCCTCATGCGCTCTTGTCTCGCGTAGTTTCTCTTTCACGTGGCTGATGACACGGTGGGTGAGCTCGTGAGACATGCCCACATGACTCACTGGATCGACTGTTTTCTCCAAGTCCTCTTTCTGAAATCTTCCGGATACCTCGGGGCGTTCCATCAACAAATCGATTAAGGGGCGATTGCTTTCGACAGCCTCCATAGAGGCCTCATAGATAATGCGATGAGCGGATTGCTTGCCTATCGCTTCTCCCAGGACAAACATTAACGCCTCTGTTGAAATAAGCGTGGCTGCCCCGCGAACGTTTTCCCGAATCCTGTGTTCATGAACAATAAGACCCTTGAGAATGGCCTTCATGAGGGACAAAAGCCCACAAACGAAAAGGGACGTATCAGTCACCGTGACCCATTCAAGTCTTACAGCCCGATAATCGCGCTCATGTTCATTCACCATGCCTTCAAAACCCAAGCCGGCATTGGCCCTGATCAGCCTTGCCAAGACAACGACCTGCTCGCACATTTCAGGATTTCTCTTGTGGGGCATGGTACTGCTGCCCATCTTGCCCTGGTGAAAAGGCTCTTCAAGCTCTCCGGTTTCACTTCGGGCCAGACAACGGATCTCATTGGCGATTTTGCCGAAAGTGCCGGAAATCATGGCCATGGTGGCAAGAAACTCAGCCCCCCGGTCCCGGGCGGCATGCCAGGCGGTCAGTGGCGCCTTGAGCCCGAGCCTTTTCGAAAACCGGGACAACAGCTCAAAGGCCTTGTCAGTGAAGGCATCCATCGTGCCCACCCCACCAAACAGTTGACTGACCAACACCTGCTGCCTGCAGGCCATTAATCGGTCATAGTTCCGCCACACCTCATCGAGCCACACGGCCATCTTCAAGCCCAGCGTCATGGGCGAGGCATGTTGTGTGTGGGTGCGGCCGATGGTGACAAGATCGACATAGCGCTGCGCCAGTGCCATGATCTGCCGTGCGATCTCTTTGAGATCCCGCTCAACGATGTCCAAGACATCGCGAATCTCCAAGACCTGACCCGTGTCCTGGATGTCCTGGGTGGTGGCGCCATAATGAAGAAATTGCCCCGCCTGGCCATCGCACACCCGCTGCCATGTCTCAAGCATGGGAAGGAGAGAATGACTCGTCACTTCAATGCCTTCTTGAACGGCATCCAGATCGAGATACTCAACGCGTGCCTTATTATTGATAGCCCGGGCCGCCTGCTCTGGAATAATCCCGAGCTCGGCCTGCGCCGAAGCAAGGGCCGCCTCGATCTCCATCCAGCGCTGATAGCGATACCTGTCGCAGAAGATCTTGCAGGCCTCCCGAGTCGTGTAACCACGGCTGTAAAAACGTGAATCAACAATGTGACTGGAGGGGGCGCAGTATTTCCAGGTGGTATCTCTCATCCCTCAAGCCTTTCTGCATCAAGGGCCCTCTTGTTTTCGATCTTTTCTACAACCTCGTCCACAATCTGCACGGCATGGCCGATGTATCTTTCCGGGTGGTCAAGATATGCCATCTCTTCCCGGTCGAGAATCCTGCCGATCTCGGGATCAGCCATCACGGCTTCCTTGAATGGCGTGCCGGTCTCCACCGCCTTGTTGGATAGTTCATGGAGTTTTTCCGATGACTTCATCCTTCCTATGGTGTCGCTCAGACGAAAAAGCAGCCACTCTGAGATGATCAAGGACTTTTGAAGATAAAGATTTTTCAGCATACGATCTGCTTGAACCTCCAGGCCGGACATGACGTCCAGGACGTACCGCAACCCGGTGCCGGTATAGATGCAGAGTTGTGGCACCGCCAGCCACTCTGTCCAGAGACACCGGGCATCCCGCTCATGTTCGTGGGCCATACTTTCCACAATGGTCCCGGCAAGGTATCTTACATGCCGCGAAAGCACCACGACGCGCTCACAGATCACGGGGTTTTTCTTGTGCGGCATGGTACTGCTGGCCATGGCCCTGTCAGGGGCCGGTTCTCTTAGCTCGCCGATCTCGGTCTTCTGGAGCTGAAAGATCTCATTGGCCATTTTTTCAAGGGTCATCATCATGAGGGAGAAAACACACGCCAGTTCGCCGATGTTATCCCGCGAGCTGTGCCAGGCTGCCGAAGAATACTCCAGACCTAAGAGGTTCAGGGTGCGTCTGGCAATTTCCGGTGCCCGAGGACCAAGAGCGGCCAAAGTTCCTACGGCTCCGCCCAACTGTCCGGCGGAGATCCTCTCGAATATATATTTGATACGTTCGACGTGACGTCTAAGCTCACCGAGCCAAACCACGACCTTGAGACCAAAAGTGGTAGGTAGGGCCTGTTGACCGTGGGTGCGAGCCACCATAGGCGTTGACCGGTGCTTCTTGGCAAGATCCAGACAAGCCGATTCCAGGGCCCGAAGATCCCGGTATATGACCGTCAGCGTCTCCCTTAATTCGAGGACCTCGGCGGTGTCCAGGACGTCCTGGGTGGTCACGCCATAGTGGACGTATTCCGCGTGGTTCATATCGCAGGCCCGGCGGAGCCCGTTTATCAGAGGGATGAGGGAGTTGCGGCTATGGAGGAATCCATTGTGAACGCTGTCGAGGTCGAGGTATTCAAGCTTTGCCTTTTTCGCGATCCCTTGTGCGGCCTCTCGAGGTATAACACCCATGTCTGCCTGTACCGTTGCCAGTGCTGCTTCAAAATCGAGCCACCGTTGGTATCTGGCCTTTTCGTCGAAGATCCGCGTCAGCTCAGGCGTACTGAAAACACCCGGGTTTATTTGAAAATCAATCGGATGGGAAGGCATGATGGTTGCCTCTCGGAGGACTCTGGAGGGCTTATTTGCTTTGAGCTTTCAGCTTGTCTGTGCTTCCAGCTTTACTTTTCCAGGGGCCCGTAGGGCCTGGCCCCCGGATACACGGTGGCTTCTGAGCACAGGTTCAAGGCCGCTTCCCTGGGCCTGATGCCGTCCTTCTGGCTACGTTCCAAAACGGTTTTGACGATCGTGCGCATCCTTTTTTCCACGTGATCCAATACGTTCTGCACAGAAGGGGGGTCCTTTGGACCGAACAGCCCATCCATGGACAGGGAGCCGCCGCACCCCGCCACAAAATCCGGGATAACAATAACATCAAGATCACTGAGAAGCTTTTCCGCCTCCTCGGTGACGGCAAGATTGGCCCCGGGCACAATGCCTTTTGCTGAAATCGTTTCGGCATTGTCCAGCACAATGGCATCCTCAATGGCTGCCGGAATTAATACATCACACGCCACGTCATAGATACGCTTTCGATCTCCATAGTCGCCTTGCCCGGGTCTTTTCGGGATAAGGCCATCGGTAGCATTGTTAACCAAATTCTTGATATCGAGTGGGTGTCTGTTCGTACTGATGAGGCTTTTTTCTTCGTCCGCGAGTCCAACCACCTTGACCCCGGATCTGTCAAGGCTGTACGCACAAGCGCTTCCCAGCCCTCCGAAACCCTGAATGGCTACCGTGGCTTCTTCATAAGGAATCTTGAGGAAATCAAGGGCCCCCAGGCAGGCTGCTGCCAGTCCGAACCCCGAGCGTAACCTTCCAAGTGTCACATGATCGATTGGACTCTTGAGCAAGTTGTAACGCTCCAGAAAGTACGGCAGGTCAAAGCCCTGGGCCTTGGCGATGGCCATCTTCACGGAGGGAATGCCCAACCTGCTGCCGATCCGGTCCAGCTCATTGAGCTTCACGTTAAGATCAGGGCCCAGAGAATAACGCTCCAGGACATAAGGACGAATTGCACGGACGAATCGGTACAGGGCTTCCGTCTTTCCGGGTGAATGGGGATCGTAGTCGATGCCACTCTTTACGCCATCCGCCCTGATACCCGTGATGCGCATCTTCAGAGTCATGTTCCGGGCCAACTGGGCTACGCACTCGCGGCTGAGTCCGGCCTGTACCCTCACGCCGCCGGCGCAAAGCCTGTGGGAGAGGGCGTCAATGACCAGCCATCCTTTAAAGCCTTCCAAGGGGTCGGTGTACTCAACAATGACTTCCGGTTCTCTTTTCAGGATGTGTCGCATGATGCTAGGCAATCTCAGCTAATTCTCTTTCTTCAATGATGGCCGGGACTTCCTTTTCCTCGGATGCTTCGTAGAACGCTCTCATCCTGGGCCGGGTTATATCAACCATGGAAACAATAAATGAAAACAGCTGGCTATTGCGTGCCAAGACCGTATCGAGATGGGTGGGCCTGTCTCTCAGGGAATCATGTTCCCACGGCACAAGATGCACATGATACGAACCAAAAACCATAAGGCCTTGCCGGTCGCATTGATCGTAACATGCCTTGAGTTCTTCGGGATCCGTGATCCAACCCCTCTTGGAAAACGGCGTCTTTGACGGCACCGCATACTGCTTCATGATTCTATCCATATACGTCTTGTAAGGCTCCTGATGCCTCACATTCCTCTTGATGGGGAGTATACGCTCTACCTTTAAGATGCGGTCATCCTGGGTCCCTGCCACTAAACCATAGGCCCTGGGCATCCTGGATTCACCCTCGACGTAACGGCCCGCAAGCTTTCTCCTGCAGTGCCCCACGATCTCCTGCCAGCGGGAAACAGGCAACATGATCTGTCTGACTTGCTCCAGTGGAATCACGTCAGTTGTCTCTTCTCCTTCACCTGCCACCTTTAACCTTCCACCTACCACCTCACCCTCCGGCAATAGGGATGACCAGGCTGACCTCATCATCGCGTTTCAAAGAAAGTTCATCCCATTTCTCGAATGCGGTTCTGACGAGTTTATTATTGATGAAAATGGATACGAGAACCGAATCATCATTCAAGGTCTTGAATCCAGGATACTGCTGCCAAAGACGCTCGATGGTCTCTTTAAGACTATCTCCGTGGATCACAATTTCACGCTGATTGTCCGCATGCTTACGCAGGGGAAAAGGTATGATGACTCTGGGCATGACTTGCTCCCCCCTACTCAAGGACCTGTTTCAAGGCAGCTGGAATAAACTTTATGATATCCTTGACCTGGGTGGCGGGCGTCGGTTGGGATAGCTCCCCTGCCCGCCTGTTCACTCGCCCTGCAATCCGACAGGCCTCAACCGGCGATTTTCCCGCGTAGATCAATCCGCTGATCATGCCGGTAATCATATCGCCCGTCCCCCCAATGGGTTCCAATGCCTCTATGTTGGGCTCTGAGATCTTCTCAACGATCTCGCCATCGTGGCAAATATAATCCACCGCCCCCTTCACGAACATGGTACGGGCGGCATTGTTTGACTCATAGGCCCTACGGATCAACTCCGGCACATCATCTTCCAGATGAAAAATGAATCCCCGGGTATACGTGGGGTGGGCCGCCTTGTCATCGGCCAGATAAGCCGACTCTCCCAAATCGGGGGTAAACACGTCATAAAAAGCGGCATCGCCCCCCGCCTTGGCCACGTACATGGATCCGGCATCCGCGATGAGGATCGGTTTTTTTTCAAGGGTGCTGATCTTTTCAAGAACCTTTTTGTTCCTTTTGATATCGGGCATAATGTAATGGAACGTTAACACACTTACATCGAGTTCGGAGAGATGCTCCGCCAGGTATTCATAGATTTTCCTGCTCCCGTCCCTGGTGCCTATGTCTCCTGCTATCAGTCCTTTCGGCGGTTCCAGACCAAACTCAAGACAAATCGTGCACACCACGGTAATCATGGCCGCCGTCCCCCGGTCTATATCTAAAACCCGGCCATTCACCGTCACACCCTGTTCAGCGAGGGAGATGGTGCCGAGCGAAAGGGGTAGGCCCTTGATTGGGATGGCTCCTACAAGAAGAAGCATCACTCGTCTCCCGTCATTCTGATCATTTCCTCATAAGCCATGTTTAGAGAATAGGCACACAGAGAAAAGCCGATCATTGCGGGCTCGGGGGCCTCTGAAAGCAGTTTTCCCACCATCTCGCGAGCCAGATACGGTATGTCCGGGCAGCCGCCTCCGGAAATATTGACAATCCTCTTTGTCGTCTTATCCAAAGTGATTTTCATGTTGGCCGCTCTGACCATGAGATATCGGCCGAAATCCTTGCTCTTGAACAACTGTAGCGGCTTAAATCCATTCCCGGATACCGGCAATACATCAATGGGGGCCAATCCAATTTCTTTCAGCATCCTGGTAATCCCCGGTGCTTCAACCAAAGGAAACTCCAGGGACAAGTCGCAGCCGGTTCGATACTCCGGAGGGGGACTAACCACCCTAATGTCGTAGTTCTCCTCCTTGAGTACCTGCTCGGCATGCATGAGGGTGCTGGTGTCAGCAAATATCAACAGCCCCCGTGTCACGGCCTCGGTCTTTGAGGCAGCCTCCTTTTTCTTCTTCTTAAGCCAGTTCATTCCGTATTGTCCTGTATGGCGCCGCCGATTGCCTCGTCAGATCCTTGCAGGCAGTCTTCTGAGCATATAGAAGACCAGCAGCAATGAAAGCATAGAGATAAGCCCCAGCACACCAAATACATAAGACACGCCCGCCACATCCGTCACGTAGCCTCCCACGGAGGCGGCCATGGACCCCACGCCCATGATCAACAGAAAGTTGACTCCGTAACTGATTCCGTGGGCCGACTGTACACAATACCTGGCTATGAGAGTATTCTGAATCGGTTGCCAGGCAAAGAAAAACGGCGCGAACATCAGGCTGACCCGAAACAGCCCCCAGTCCTTGAGAAGCCATATGGAAAAAAACAGGGGTGTCGTGAACAAAAACACCAGCAGGTAGGCATACTCGGGTTTTTTCAGCCTGTCACACAGGCTGCCTCCCAGCATCTGCCCCAGCGCGCCGGCCAGGGTGACCATAGACACAAGAAAACCGGCCTTAGCCACGTCGTTGAACGCAAAGTAGATATTATTCACAAAGTGCTTGGGCAAATACATCATGGCTCCCCTGTAGCATAATCCATACAGGACGGATGTGCTGTAAACCAAGAAGAGGACCATGGGGATGAACAGGGATCCGCTTTGCCCCGGAGGTGCCTTTGCCTGCTTGCCGACGACGGTTGTGCCTCGCACATTCAAGGAGGAGATGACCATGCCCAGGATAACCCCCAAAACCGCAAAGAGGATGAATGCGGAACGCCAACCCCAAAGGGCGGCAACGGCTCCGGAAAGAACAGGGCCTAATGCCAGGCCGATATTACCCCCCACGCCGTGATAACCCATGGCCTGTCCCTTCGCCTTCACGTTTCTCGAAATAAACGAAAGGCCTGACGGATGATACATGGAGGCGGCTGCGCCGAGACATACCATAGACAGGACCAGCGCGGATGCAGAAGATGAGAGACCCGCCCCAAGCGAGGATAAAGCGCTGCCGAACACACAGATGCGGAGCATCGTTTCAGATCCATAACGGTCGGCCAGGATGCCGGCGGGAATGGCCCCGATCCCGAAAAGGGCATAGCAGAAGGTCCCGATAATACCTAATTGGAAATATCCCGTTATCCTCAATGACGGATCAGCGGCGATCAGCACCAACACCGTTGGAAATATCATCATGTAGGCATGCGTTAACATGTGGGCCGATGCGGCTGTCAACACCACGCCCCTGTCTTCGTGTCTCAAGGAGACCTCCTTGCTCTCTTACGAAAGGCGATCGCTGCCGCCACTGAAAAGATCAGGCCGGTCAAGACTCCAACCTTTCCCTGAAAGGTGGGACCGGCAGAGGTGCTCCCGAGAAACCAGAGGAACACCAGAGCGCCACCCATAAGCATGCCCAAGCTGGCCATGCCGGCATCTACGTCACCCTGGCCGGCCTTTATCAACTGTCTGAAAGGGCATCCGTCAATCAAGACCGACCCTAGGCCTACCATGGCCATGGCCAAGAACGTCCATCCATGGCTCAAATGCGAGGCGGGCTGGGCGTTCATGCCCAGGTTGAACTGTCCCAAAAGAAGACTAAACACGACGGCCACAAAAAAGGCCGTCAGAAGTCCATTCAACAACGTCTTTTCTCTGGCCAGGATGAAATTCCGTATTGCCCCTGTGACACACAGCCCTGACCGTTGGGCCAACGCCCCGATAACCAATCCTGCAAAAAGCGATACCAACAACGGAGCGTGCAGGGCTGCCGGCCCCTTTTGCCCCAGTCTGATAAAGGAGGGATGGACGAACAGAAAGACGAGCAGAACAAGGGCCAATAGAGGCATGAGGAAACCCTGAATCTTCGGGACCTCCTTCACCCCGCCCAGAGCAAAACCCTCTTTGATATATCTCACTCCCACCCAGATACCGAAAATGAGGCCCAGAGTTGCCGCAACCGCGGTTAGATCCCCGGCAGCCAAACGCAAGAACATCTTGATGGGACAACCAATGAAAACCGCGCATCCCACGATGATAAAGAAGCCCACAAAAAACCGAAGCACCGGTGAGGAGCCGCCCCTCACCCGAAACCGGCCGGTTCCGAAGGCAATGAGGAAAGACCCCAATACAAACCCCATGAGCTCCGGGCGCAGGTAACTCATGCGGACATTGTCATGGAGTTGCAACGCCCCGGCTATGTTTTCCATAAAACAGGAAACGCAGATTCCCGAGTTGGCCGGGTTGCCGAGGTAGGCCAGGAGAACGCCGCCAAACCCCAGGACAGCCCCGGTCACAATGGAGACATCGATCATTCTGATTGCCTTCACTTATTCGCACCCTCCAGCTAATCGTCTCTGAAGGTAGTAGACATCTTTCAAAGCTCTTTGAACGTCCTTGTCTTTGGGTCTTAACGCCTTCTCCCTGGCAAACTTCTCTCTGCCTTCCTCGACCACGGTTTTGATGGCGTCTCCCATAAACCGGGGGGTCCTTTTATCCACGTAATCGGAATCCATCTCCACCGCACGGCGATAGTTGTGGATGGCAGCTCCCAGTTTTCCTTGTTTGAGCAATACTTGTCCCAAATAAACGTAAGACAAAGACTTGTCAGGATACCTTTCAATCATATCTTCCAACTTGGCCATGGCGTCTGCATAACGCCCTTGCTCCCTGAAGGCTGCGACTTGCTGATATAATTTCTTGTCGGCCTCCACTTGTAAGCTGTAGGCACGGCCGGCCTCCTTGCCCGCCGAAGCTGGATCGTCCTGCCGCTTCTTGTGCATCTCGTGATTCGTCAACATGCTGATGGTTATCAGGGCCAACCCCGCTATGGCAGCCACACTTAATCTGTCCAACCAGTCCATTATCCATTTACCCTAACGTTGCAAAAGTCGAGGATGCCCAAGATCCTAGGCGTCCAAAGGTGAGGCTGTAGTAAACTACGCCGTACCGTTGGCAACAAAAAGGAGATGGGGAATACTCGGCTTTCCCATAGGGTAAAAAATATGGCCATTTTCTTGATGTTTCCTGGACATCACCAATAGTTGATTGCTCAGGATCGGTCGTAACAACTCACAAACCCATGCCGTTACTGTTTTTGAAGACCTCTTGCCATATTTTTTATGCAATATTAGGGTTCACCCTGCCACTCCTGCCTCTTTAATAGGCGAATCGGCCGGGCCGGAAAAATCGACCTTGCCGAGCGTGTGATCCTCGTCTTTATCCCAGATCAAGTCTTTGATTCTTCTCTTGTCTCTGGTGCCCCACCAGTTATGGCGAGCGTCCACGTTCCACCGCTGACCATCAAGCAGAGAAACGCTATATGTCTCATTGTCAGAGATGTTGTTGTCGGCAAATTGGAATCTCTGGGTGGCATAAAGTATAATCCCCTTGCCGTTATACATGATGTTGTTATAGGTCGCCTGAGAAGTAGATGCCATTTTGCCGAAGATGCCGTAAAGTTTGTTGTTGCTGATCTGGTTATGACTAATGCTACACCTCGTCTGCTTGCCGCAAAGGATTCCCCCGCCGTTTCCGATGATCTCATTGTGGGCCACGTTCATCTCGGCCATGGTCCTAAGCTGTGCCACGTTCTTCAGTGCAATACCCACGCCATTATGGCGAAAATAACAATGCTTCACTGTGACCCTGGCCCCATGGCCGTGGATTCCGGTGTCCGCATAGCTGACATCACAATAGGCCAAGATATTATCCCCGCTGTCATTAAAATTGATTGCCCCCCAGTCCCCGGAGCGAGGAGACCTTTCAGCAGAGGTAAAGACAATCTTCCCGTCTTTGGTTCCCTGAGCCAGAAGTGTTCCCCTGACAATCAATTCCGCTCGACTGAAATAGTTCGTTTTGTCGTCATAAAGATTGGCGGGGCCATCTGCCTCTATCTTTGCAAATTTAACAACCGTTCCAGGCATAATCGTTAATGTAACGCCCCGAGCAATCTCCACATCACCCGTGATGAGGACCGCCTTCTCCCAGGTCGTATTGGACTTGATAACGCCCTTGCCTACTGTCTCCGTCTTTTCCAAGGCACAAGCAGACACCACTATAAATAAAATCAGCACTAAAATAGTTCTTGTCAAATTGGCCCGAAGCGGCGTGTTTTTCACCTTAAAACCCCCCATTCTTAAATCTTTAACCAACCCACTTATTTCACCTTTGAGCTCACTTCCCGTTCGTTCAATATTCCCGGTAGGGTGCCATATTGCAGCGCTTCAACCGCTCCCGGATCGTGTCATATTCACGGTCATCCACTTTTACGAAGCCCTCAATGTATGCCCGCTTGCAGACATTGAGAACTTCGCCCTTCACCAGGACCGTCTCATCCGTCTTGAGATTGACAAGGATGTCCTCCACCTTCTTGGCCAACGTGGGATCCGCGTGGGGCAACGCCGCCATAGTGCAATAGGGCATGGGGATGCTCTCGGCAATGACATGGAAGTCATCTGGATTGATTTTGCCTTCTGTGGCCATTCTGTCCATATCGAGACGAGGCGCCGCCCCCACATCGTAGGCCCCGAACTTGACGGCGTAGATCAGTTTCTCATGCTTAAAGGCGCCCCAGGGTATGGCGTAATAGGCCAGGTCTTTCTCCGGGTCAAACCCGTTAGCCAGCATCAGATCGTACTGGGCCATGTAGCCAAAGGGCGCGAGGGCCGGACCAAAGACCATGGTCTTGCCCTTCATGTCCTCAAAGGAGTTGATCCCACTTTTCTTAAGGGAAATAATGACCCCGGTGTCCTGATAGCCGTGTCGCCCCCGCACTTCGGTGGCTAAGAGCTTGGCCCCATAGTCCTTGGCGAAGATGATGTAGAGGATAGAGTTGGTATGGGTGAATTCTATCTTCTTGTCCCGCACCAGGTCCTCGAATTCGAAGGTGTTCACATATACGGATTCGAAATCCCGGCCCGTTTTCTCACTGAGATAGGCCGTTATCGGTTCAAATCTTGCCTTCGACTCCGCGAGGCTGTTACAAATCATATAACCCATCCTGACAGGTCCGCCCCGGTCAGACGACGCGTCGCCCCCCCCTTTCCGGCAGGCTGCAGGGAGGCACACCAGGACCGCCAGAATCAAGAAAGGATACTTTCGCTTCATCGTCCCGCTCATCAACGTCCAAAAAGATTTCAAGGGTCATTACCTCATTGCTGTCATCACGAGACAGACTCGATAGGCGTCTGGACTAGCGTCTGGTTAGCGACCATAGAGCAGTCGCAGTTCCTGTTTCACCCTGTTGGCATCGCTGCGACTCTTCACTAGGAAGTGGGCTTTTTCCCATTCCTCCTTGGCTTTGTCTGGAGCCTTGAGCTTCTGATAGACAACGTACCGGTGAACGCGCAGCATCATATCGTTGGGATTCACGGCCATGGCCTTATTGAGGTACTCCAGTGCCTTCTTGTACTTTCCAGTCCTGATGAGCACCACTCCGTATCCGTCCAGGGCATCAAAATTTCCCCTGTCTTTCTTCAGGACATAGTCAAGTTCCTGTAAGGCCTCAGGCAGTTGGTTCTCTCGGAACAGGGCCATGGCGAGCTTGTTGCGGGTCGCCAAATCATCGGGATTCAGATACAGCACCTGTTTGTAGGTCAGTATTGCTACCGCGTCCGGAAGCCCGTCCACCGCCGCGTGTCCCCAGGCAAGGCCTGACCAAGCCATGGACAAGATCATGCCAACTATCAGCTTTTTCATTGACTCCGTGTCCTCCCTTTGAGACCTTTGCACAACCCCTTCTCACTTGGTTCTGTGAGCTTTTTGACCCATCTTCGGCTTTGGTCGCTAAATCGTGAAAACTCGGCCTAAGGGCCTCAAACAGTTCACGATTTGCCCACTCTCGTGGGCCGCTCACTGCAGCCGGATGGGTACCCCAAAAAGCCCACAATGAACGTTCGAAAGAGTTGTGCAAAGGTCTCCCTTTGCGTTCCGCCTTTGACCGGACCGGACGTTAGATCCAATGCTGCATCGAATGGAGTACGGTGGCCAGGCCGATCAACGTGATGATCGCAGCGCTCGCAACAGATATCTTGCGGGCAAAGCGCTTGGCATCCAGGAAACGGCTGGCCAGTTTGCCTGCACCTACCACGGCCACGCCTATGGCTATTAACACCACGGCCAATCCCAGACTGAACAACAGGATGTAGGTAAGCCCCTCTCCCAGTCGTCCGGCCCCCACTGCGGCCAGCAGGATTGCTATGGCCGCCGGGCACGGGACCAGCCCACCGGAGACGCCCAGCAGGAAAAGCTGCCAATAGCTCACCCTTTTTCCCTCGTCCGGGCCACTGGGGGAGTGTACCTCAGATGCATGTTCAGGGCTGTGCGCAGGGAACCCGCCGTGGGTCACGTGATCATTCGGCCCATGGTCATGATGATGTAGCTCGTTGTGGCTGTGATCATGGCTATGGGCGTGTCCATGCCCCGGGTTGTGGTCATGGTCGTGGCTGTGATCGTGGTCGTGAGAATGCGCGGGATTATCGAGGAACGCAAGATCATGTTGGTGGTCGTGATGATGGCTATGAAGCCCCGCATGCGTTTCCAGGTCATGGGGCCCATGATCGTGATCGTGAGCCTCGCCGTGGGTATGGTCATGAACATGGTGGTCGTGGGAATGCCCGGGGTTATGGGGGTGAGAATGAAAGTGAAAAGGGTCCTTGCCCCGAATGCGGCCGACCAGCATCCATAGGCCCACCATGAGAATCAAAGAACCGGCCACCAGTCCCAAATACCCGTGCAGGGACTCATCCGTCAGCGTGATTCTCGTAGAGGCAAGCTTTGCCGCGATGGCCAGCAAAACGACGCTGAAAGTATGGGTCAGGGTGACCACTATGCCCAGCATTACCGCATCGAGTTTTCTCCCATTGGAGCCTATTAAATAGGCCGCTACCACCGTCTTCCCATGACCGGGCTCCAATGCATGCAGGCCGCCCAGCATGCTGGCTGTTAAGTAGTAGATCAAGCTTACCCGCATCAGAACTCTCTCCCCTGTCTGTCAATATCCAGCTCCACTTCTGTCAGATCTTGCTGAAACTACCGTGAGACCTTTACCGTTCAGATCAGTTTCTGCGCCGCCAAGAACGCCCTCACGGTCTCTCTCACGTCCTGGTTTTCCGTCTGTTTCCTCAGTTCTTTCAACGTATCGTTATCGATGCTCCCCGCAAGCTTGTTAATCACCCTGTCCAGGACGGGGAACCTTCTTAATACCCGCTTGGTGGCTACCGGCGCGGCCAACGTACCATGATCATTTCCGCCGTCGGTCAATGGACCACTGAATCCAAAAGGCTTCAGCCAAACCATCCCGAATTTTTCCATGTACCGCTGGCTGACCAGGGTATAAATCTTTTGAGGATCATCTACCCGGCTGGATCCTGCCGTGCTCGCCAACCCCTTGCCTATATAGTCGATATAAATGTCGGCCTTCCCCTTCAATACGGCTTCATGGCACGTCTTCAGATCGCCCATGTCAATCACGTTGACCGTGGTTCCCGTCCTCTCATTAATCAGCACGGACAACATTTGCCCCATGATGAGCTGGTCTTGGGAATGGGTGATCGCCACGATCAGCAGTCGTCCTACACAGGTTTGCGCAGGGTTGGAAAACGATAACAGGACCACAAAACCTAACAGGAGAACCAACGCATTTTTTTTCACAGACATACCCCCTACGCCGTGTTGGAGCCGGCACAAAAAGAATGGTATTGCCTCAATTGAGCGAAAGGGCTCAGAGGCGCTGTTTGAGTTTGACACCGTTCAGAATCGGATTGCCCCTATGGAACAACATTTTCAAAGGGCTTAAATGAGAGACCTTTGCATAACCTCGTCTCGCTCTTTGGTATGAGGTTTTTGACCCAGCTCCGTGCTCACTTACTAAATCGCAAAAACTCGGCCTGACAGCCTCAAACAGTTTGCGATTTGCCCACCAGGGTGGGCCGTTCGTTTCGCCCGGAATGGGTGCCCCAAAAACCTCATAATTGTCGCTTTCCGAAGTTTTGCAAAGCTCTCAATGAGACCTTTGCATAACCCTTTCTTACTCGTTCGTATGAGCCTTTTGACCCGTCCATGGGCTCGCGAACTAAATCGGACACCGAAGTGAAGCGTAGCGCTCAAAACTCGGCCCAAGGGCCTCAAACAGTTTAGGATTTACCCGCTGACGTGGGCCGTTCACTTCGCCCGGGCGGGTACCCCAAAGAGCTCATAATGGTAGCTCAAAGCGGTTATGCAAAGGTCCCAAAAATGTTTGGGGCAAATCCGTTACTGTCCAGGCACCCAGTGGCTTGCCAAAGGCGTAAAATACACGCTCATCCGGGGTTGTCAAGATGAGAGCTTTGACCATGAACCGTCACAATTCCCCACGAGGATCACAGTCTGCGGTAGACCATTTCCGGAATGACATGTCTCCGGCGATTTAACACGGCCCCGAGAATCCTTGCACCTGTCTGCTCCAGGTGTTCTTTGGCCTGCATGGCAACCTCGGCTCGCCTGTTCTCCGCCTCAACGACTAAAACCACGCCATCGCACCTGGGGGCCAACACAGTGGCATCAGGATAGAGATTCACGGGTGCGCCGTCAAAGATAATCCAGTCAAATTCCTTTTTCAGTCCCTGGATGAGATCAACCCATTTCTCAGATTTGAAGATCGCCATGGGATTGGGCGGACTGCCACCGCTGGTCAGAACAAATAGATTGGGAACGACTGATTCTCTCATGGCTTCGTGAACATTGATATCCTCGGCGATAACCTCTACAAGCCCCGGGCCGGCAGACATGTTAAAGGCACTGTGGACATCGGGATGGCGCAGGTTGGCATCGATCAGAAAAACGCGACAGCCCTTGTCTTTGGTGAGAGCCCCGGCCAGATTCCATGCAACCGTGGAAGCACCCTCTCCCGGCGTAGGGCTGAAAATGGACAGGCACTTCATCCCCTTGACCTCGGCATGCATGATGAAATTGTTCTTCAGGATCTCATAGTGGGCCGGAGGTTGGGGGCTGGTCGCCAGGGCTTGCGGATCATCTCTTTCTTTGTCTGGAAGATCCCCGACGCTCCCCAACAGGGGTACGTTAAGATTATTTTCTACATCCGCGGGAAGTTTAAAGCTATTGTCAAAGTATTCCATTAAGAAAGCCAGGCCCAAACCCGCCACACCGCCAAGACACAGGCTCAAGAAGATATTCAAGGTCCGGTTGACCCCAATCGGGGCCGAAGGGACAGTGACCGGTTCAAGAACGCTTACGCTCACCATCCGGGCGGCATCCATGGCATCAGAGACCCTGCTCTCTTCAAACTTGGTGAGGTACAGTTTGTAATTTTGCTCATTCACAGCAACAGCCCGCTCCAGGGCCCGAAGTTCCGGTTCCAGGCGGCCCAGTCTTTCAAGCTCCTGGCCATACTCTATGAGCCGCTTCTCTATCTCTGCCTTCTTGCTCTTAAGGGCTACCAGCCTAGCCTCGTCCATGAGAACTTCGGCTTCTATCTTTTCATAAGCACTGCTTAACCCGGTCCGCACACTACCGTGGAACTTTCCTTCTTCGGCCTCCAACATTTCTCGGGCCTTGGCGATCTCTCCATTGACCCGGAGGATCTTATAATTGTCCGGCTTGTACTGGTACATCAGGTCCGCCTTTTCCAGCTCTAATTGGGCGAGCCTTTCTTTCAATACGCTGACCGGGCCGGAATCCGTGCCCTCAGACTGGTCCAGGGTTCTATGCTTGGAAATCTTGCTAAGATCCTTTTTGAATTTCGCTATTTGTTGTTCCACACCGATCGTTTCGGCGTCGTTGTCTTTCTTTGCCGCTTGTGCTGCCACGTATTGGTCAAGCGTGCTGGTCTCTAACTGATTAAATGAAATAATAGAATACTTCTTCTTGAAATCTGATAACCGTCTTGCCGATGTCTTCAGTTTTTGCTCCAACTGATCCGCCTGGGCTTTAAAGAAATCGTAGGATTGGCCGCTTTGGTGGATCTCCACATGGCGCTCAAGATAGAGCTCTATGAGTTTAGTGAGGAAATCAGCTGAAAGATGTGCGTCACGTGACTTGAAGGCAACCTCAATAACGTCCGAATCCTCAACGCGTTCTGCCGACAGACCGTGCAAGGTTTGCTCCACGGCACCTTCTGTGCTCAAAGACGCCTCTGCGGGGCGTGGGGCCCCTGAGTTTTCAGATGACAGTTGGGGGAAAAGCTCTGGAATGCCTACTTGTTCTATCACCCTTCTGATGAGCACCCGGCTTTTCAGGATTTGGATCTCAGAATTGATCAGCTCGGCGACCCGTTGGATGATCGTGGGTGGGTGGGTGCCTTCCGGCGCCCCCACGGCCGCTACA
>Ga0307444_1000214_pt1 | contig 30330 bp, 29 predicted proteins | sample SalMarSW160340MG_FD_202145 | JGI IMG/M metagenome (GOLD analysis project Ga0307444, IMG submission 202145) | Salt marsh sediment microbial communities from the Plum Island Ecosystem LTER, Massachusetts, United States - SW1603-40 | ecosystem: Environmental > Aquatic > Marine > Intertidal zone >...
CCCCGGCCTCGGCCGCACCGCGATTGGCGGCCTCCATGATGCCTGGGCCGCCGCCGGTGACGATGACGTTCTGCCGTGGGCCGTCGGCCGTTAGCGCGCCGCCCCGCTCGGAGACGATGCGTCCGAAATTGCGCGCCTCCTGATACCAGAGCGAGAGGCGCTGTTGCTGCTTGGCGCGGGTCAGGGCCTCCCCGCCCTTTGCCACTTTCAGGGCGGCTTCCGCCTGCTCCGGCGATGGCACACGGTGGCTTCCGAACACGACGACCGTGGAGATGATGCCCATCGTGGTCAGCGCCCGCTCGACCTTGCTGAATTCAAGTGCGAGACGAAGCGGACGCATCTCATCGCTCTGCAGGAATTCGGGATCTTCGAAGGCGAGGAGATAGCTCCGCGATCTGTCTTTTGGTTCTTTAGCGTCCACGGCGGTCACGCCTCTTGCCTTGCTGCGGCGGGAGGATCGGAACATAGTCGAGCGATGCTCTCCACACCCGCGATTTTCGCGCTCCGGCGCGCCTTCGCAACCTCGGCGCTTGTGGCGCTTGGGCTTTGGCCGGCCCTTGCCGCCGAAGACACCTCGCCCGCAGCCGAGGGGAAGCTGCTCCTTGAGAAGAACACCTGCGCCCGGTGTCATGCCATCGAAGCCACCGGCGAGAGCCCCTTGAAGCAAGCGCCGCCGCTCCGGGACATCTATCGGAAACACCCGGCGCAGGAGCTTGAGTTCGAGTTCGCCGAAGGCATGGGCTCGAGGCACAAGGACATGCCGCAAGTGCAATTCTCAAGCGAGCAAGTCGACGCAATTCTGACCTATCTCAGCGAGATTTCGGGCGAGCCGCCTCCGAGCGAGCAGCCCGCCGTGACCCCAGACACCGGCGGCGGCGAGCCGCCGTGATTGGGGCCCGCCAGCCTAGAGCTCCCGCTCGCCCGTGCCCGTGTCTTTGTCGGCGCCCTTATCGCCGGTGCCTTCATCGGCGCAGTCGACGTCCTTGACGGTGCAGTTGTCGTCGTTGAACTCGACCTTGCAGTCGCGGCCCTTGTAGTGGTCGAGGATGCTCTGCCGCCATTGATCGCAGACGCGCTGGCGGTCCGCCGAGGGCACATCGACCCGCCCCCAGGGGCCGTGAACATAGAGCCCGCCCGGCCCGACAAAGACGTCAGCCCATGGCGAGTGGATATCGACCTGCGCGGCCGCGGCACTCGCCGCCAGAGCGGCAATCGAGAGGGCGGCTACTGCCAATAGTCTCATAGGAATCTCCTACTCGCGCGCAAGCCTACTCAGGTCATGTCACGCGACCATGACCTGGCTCAAATCTGGCGGAGACTGCTCACATTTTGGGCGCAGCGCCCAGCGGCGTGGCACCCGCGCGACCTCGACACAGACAGTGTGAGTTGCTGCCACCAGCACCGGCACTCATTCAGCGTGGAGAGATAACGAGAAGAAAGCCCCGGCAGCGGGGTGCGCGCGGGGCCTTGGAGTTGGTCTGGAGTTCAGATGTTGTAGCTGGCTATAGCGTGCCAGATCCGAAGCCTAACCCGATTTGTTTCCTGTAGGTGTATCTTCTTTGCTACAGTGAAAGCCTAAACGATGTGCGCCCCTATGCCGGACCTTTGATCTTGGCGATATCCAGGAGCTTCAGCACCGCCCTCTCGAAATAAGGCTCGGTGGTGCCGACCTTGATCTTGTGAAGGAAGTACTTCTCGAACGCGACCTTGGCAGCGTGGACCCAACGTCCGCTCGACGCCCAGTTGACGTTGCGCGGTGGATTTTGCGGGATGGCGATGAAGGCCACGCCGGAATCGCCGAAATCGGCGAGACAGATCGCGTTCCAGGTCGCTTCGTGGCTCGGCTGCACGCCGCGAAGAAGCTGCCCGATATTCAGCGCCGTGGCCGTCACCATGGATTCGATCATATACCCGGTCTTGGGCACGCCCACCGGCACCGGCGTTTGCTCGAGCGGAGGAATGGCGATGCAGACTCCGACGCCGAAGATATTGGGGAACTTCGGATTGCTTTGGTACTTGTCGACGATGACGAAGCCGCGCGGGTTGGTCAGTCCGTCGATGCCGCGCAGCGCCGGAATGCCGCGAAATGCTGGGAGCAGCATCGAGAACTTGAACGGCACCTCGTGGGCCTTCTTCGGCTTGCCGTCCTCATCGACCTCGGTCACGTGCATCGCACCGGGTTCGACCTTGTCGACTTTGGCGTTGGTGATCCACTTGATGTGGCGCTGACGCATCTCGGATTCGAGCAGGCCCTTGGTGTCGCCGACGCCACCGACACCGAGATGGCCGATATAGGGCTCGGGCGTCACGAAGGTCATCGGCACCTTGTCGCGGATGCGCCGGCGGCGCAGGTCGGCATCCATGATCATGGCAAATTCGTAGGCCGGTCCATAACAAGACGCACCTTGGACGGCGCCAACGACGATCGGGCCCGGATCCTTGCAGAATGCTTCCCACTGCTCATTGGCGACCGTGGCATGATCGACGTCACAGACCGACTGGGTATTGTGCGCAGGACCAAGCCCCTCGATCTCATCGAAGGCAAGCTCAGGCCCGGTGGCAATCACGAGATAGTCATAGGCGAGCGATGAGCCATCGCCGAGCTCGACGCGGTTCTGCGCCGGATGGATGCGGGTGGCGCCGGCGGCGTTGAAGGCAATGCCATGCTTCGGCAAGGTCTTGTTCAGATCGATGGTGATGTTTTCCTTCCTGCGCCACTTCACGGCCACCCACGGATTGGACGGGGTGAATTGGAAGAACGGCTTGTCCGATACGAGCGTGATGTTGTCTTCCTTGCGGACGGTGTTCTTTAGCTCGTAGGCGCAGGACACGCCACCGATGCCGCCGCCGAGTACGACGATGTGAGCCATTTGTTCCTCCCAACTATTGGCGTCAGCTTCCGGCCGACGTGCACTCAAATGCGGGACCGGCCTTCAGACCGAGCTTGCGGAAGACGATTGCCGCGGGACAGAAGCCGGTAAAAGCCGCTTGGATCAGGTTCAATCCGACAAAGGCGGTGAGAAGCAGCCAATACGGGCTGACCAGCCAGCCAAGCGCGAGACTGATGAGCACCATGATGCCGGCGAACGAAAGCACTGCGCGATCGACGTTCACAGCGAATCTCCTGAATTCTGGGGCCAACTTCGAATGGTGAAGGTCGGGCCCTAAGGTCTCTGGCCGCCGGTTCGTTCACGTCACGGCGGCATTGACTATATATGCGATTGTTCGTATATACGCAAGTATGAAAATACAAGCAGATGACATGCTCGCCGCCGCCGACCAGGCGAGCGAGCTGTTGAAGGCGCTCTCCAACCGGCACCGCCTTCTTATTGTTTGTCAGTTGACCGAGAAGGAGCGCTCGGTCGGGGAACTCGCCGCGCTCTTGAATATCCGGGACTCGACCGTGTCGCAGCATCTCGCCCTGCTGCGCAAGGATGGGCTGGTGATGGCAAGGCGCGACGGGCAGACCATCTGGTATTCGATCGGCAGCGCGCCAGCGCGCGAGCTCGTAGGCACGCTCTATCAGGTGTATTGCGCGCCAGCCAAGGCTTGCGCGCGGAAGACGCGCAGCAAGACGGCGCGTCGCGCTCGTCGCCAGGGTGTTGCGCCAAATCAATGACGAGGATCGGCGCACACACGACATCAAGCTACTCAGGTCCAACTCGGGACCGAAGCGAATAGGGGATCGTCAAAGATGCGCGCTGCTGCGCTGAGTTTTGCTCTGCTTGCCCTCTTCGGGCAACACGCACTCGCCGAGGACACTCTCGTCGTCGGGCCGAAGACGGTTGCCGACGAAAAGGCCGTGTTCGCGACGGTCGAAAGCGCGGATATCGTCCCGGCGCGCGCTCGGATCAACGGCACTGTGACGGAACTCTCCGTCAAGGAAGGCGATGCGGTCAAAGAGGGGCAGGTCGTCGCCACCATCGTCGACGAGAAGCTCGCCCTGCAAATGAAGTCGCTCGACGCCCAGATCGCAGGCCTCGAGGCTCAGTTCGCTCAAGCGAAGATCGATCTCTCCCGGGCCGAAAATCTCGTGGCCCGGGCCATAGCCCCGAAAACACGGCTCGACGAGGCGCAGACCGCTTTTAATGTGGCCTCCAATGCGCTGAAAGCGCGGACGGCCGAACGCTCGGTGCTGCAACAGCAAGTCACCGAAGGCAACGTGCTGGCGCCGACCACAGGCCGCGTGTTGACCGTCCCGGTGACGACCGGAACCGTGGTGTTGCCGGGCGAAACCATCGCCACGGTGGCGGAACAGAATTTCATCCTGCGCTTGCGGGTGCCTGAGCGGCACGCCCGCTTTCTCAAAGCCGGCGATCCGGTGCGGATTGATGGCGAAGAGCTCAGCCAGAGCGGCGCGAAATTCGGCACCATTCGCCTCGTCTATCCGCACATCGAGGATGGCCGCGTGGTGGCCGATGCCGACGTCGCCGGTCTCGGTGATTATTTCGTCGGCGAGCGCATCCGCGTCTGGGTATCGGCCGGTGACCGCACCAGCATCATCGTGCCGGCGTCATTCATCACCACGCGCTTTGGTATCGACTATGCCCACGTCCGTCGCGACGATGGCACTGTGATCGACGTGCCGGTGCAGCGGGGGCGCGAGCTTCCGCGCCCTGACATGCCTGACGCTCTCGAAATCCTGTCCGGGCTCAACGCCGGCGACGTCATGGTGCGGCCGTGAAGCTCGGACTGTCGGGGCGTCTTACCCAGGCGACGATCAAGTCGCCGCTGACGCCGCTGTTCCTGCTGGCGGCGCTTGCGGTCGGGCTCATCGCGCTCCTCACCATCCCGCGCGAGGAGGAGCCGCAGATCAGCGTGCCCATGGTCGACATCCGCGTCAACGCCGACGGCCTCAAGGCGCCTGACGCGGTTGAGTTGGTGACCAAGCCGCTGGAAACCATCATCAAGGGCATCGATGGCGTCGAGCACGTCTACAGCCAGACCGTGGATGATCGCGTGATGGTGACGGCGCGCTTCCTGGTCGGCACCGACGCCGACGACGCAATCTTGCGCGTGCATGAGAAGATCCGCGCCAATCTCGATCGCATCCCTGTCGGCATTCCCGAGCCGCTGATCGTCGGCCGCGGCATCAACGACGTCGCCGTGGTGGTCCTGACGCTGTCGCCAAAGCCGGATGCGGCCTCGCGCTGGACCGACAAGGACCTTTATCAGCTTGCCGACGAGCTCGGCGCCGAACTCGTGAAAACCGACAATGTCGGCCTGACCTACATCTCTGGCGGCAATCCGCAGCAAATCCGCATCGAGCCCGACCCTGAGAAGCTCGCCCTGTTCGGCGTCACCTTGCAGCAACTCGTTGCCAAGGTGCGTGACGCCAACCGCTCGTTCCAGGCGGGCGCCGTGCGCGACAGCGACACCATGCGGAATGTCACGGCGGGCCAGACGCTCTCCGGCATTCCTGATGTCGGACTTTTGCTCGTCACCACGCGCGATAACCGTCCCGTTTACGTGCGCGACGTGGCCTCGGTCGTGATCGGACCGAGCCCCGAGGAGCACCGCGTGTGGATGGACACGCCAGGGAAGGAGGGTCATTGGCAGCGCGTGCCGGCGGTGAGCATCGCCTTCGCCAAGCGTGCCGGCGCCAATGCCGTGGTGGTGGCCGAGGACCTCCTGTCCCGTCTCAAGAGCGTCGAGGGACGGCTGATCCCGCCCGACATCAACGTCACAGTGACCCGCGATTACGGGGAAACCGCGAACGACAAGGCGAACGAGCTCCTGTTCCATCTCGGCCTGGCGACGATATCGATCGTGGTGCTGATTGCCATCGCCATCGGCTGGCGGGAGGCCTTGGTGACCCTCGTCGTCATCCCGACGACCATTCTGCTCACCCTCTTCGCCTCCAAGCTGATGGGCTACACCATCAACCGCGTGAGCCTGTTCGCGCTCATCTTCGCCATCGGCATCCTCGTCGACGACGCCATCGTGGTGGTCGAGAACATCGCCCGGCATTGGGCCATGAAGGACGGCCGCAACCGCATGCAAGCGGCCATTGAGGCGGTGGCCGAAGTCGGTAATCCCACCATCGTCGCCACCTTGACCGTGGTGGCGGCGTTGTTGCCGATGCTGTTCGTCTCCGGCCTGATGGGACCTTACATGGCGCCGATCCCCGCCAATGCTTCTGCGGCGATGCTGTTCTCGTTCTTCGTCGCCGTGGTCATCGCCCCCTGGCTGATGCTGCGCTTGAGCCCGGAGGGACGTCCGGTGCACGAGCATGAGGCGGCGCATGGCGAGGGCTTTCTTGGCAAGCTCTATCGCCGCTTCGCGGCCCCGGTCGTCTATTCGCGCTGGACCGCTTGGGCTTTCTTGATCACGGTCGGGTTGGCGACCGTGGCTGCATGCACGCTCTTCGTGACCAAAGGGGTCACGGTCAAGCTGCTGCCCTTCGACAACAAGTCGGAGCTCTCCGTCGTTGTCGATCTCCCCGAGGGCGCGACGCTCGAAGACACCGAGCGCACCTTGTTTTCGATCGCCGACGTGGCGCGGCAATTACCAGAAATTCGCTCGATCGAGACCTATGCCGGCACGCCGGCGCCATTCAATTTCAACGGGCTTGTCCGTCATTATTATGTGCGCGAGGCGCCTGAGCTCGGCGAGCTCCACCTCAATCTCGCGCCGCGTAGCGACCGCGACCGCAGCAGCCACGCCATCGCCCTTGATCTGCGCGCCCGTCTTAAGGACGTGGCCTTGCCGGAAGGCACGGTCGCCCGCGTGGTCGAAGTGCCGCCTGGGCCGCCGGTTCTGGCGACGCTGCTCGCCGAAGTTTACGGGCCTGATTCCAAGACCCGCCGCGCCGTCGCCGCCGAGTTGAAGAAGATCTTCGCCTCCGTGCCCTACATCGTCGACATCGACGATTCGATCGGCGAGCCACGGCCGCGCTTGCGCATCTCCATCGACCAGGACCGCCTCGAATTCTTCGGTGTCGAGCAAAAGGACGTCTACGACACCATCCAGGCGCTGTTCGGCGGCACCACGGTCGGCTATTCCCATCGCGGCGAAGGACGCAATCCGATCGAGATCGTCGTCCGCCTGCCAAAACGCGATCTCTCCTGGAGCGAGCAGCTGGCCTCGACGCCGGTGCCCGCCAATAGCGTGCCCGGCAACAAGACCGTGGTCGAGCTTGGCGACGTCGTGCGCGTGAGCAAGGAGCTCGGCTCACCCGCGATCTTCCGCCGCGACGGCCGCTTTGCCGACATGGTGATGGCGGAGCTCGCCGGGGCCTATGAGGCCCCGATCTACGGCATCCTCGACGTCGACAGCAAAGTCGAGGCGCATGATTGGGGTGCGCTCCCCAAGCCGACCATCCGTTTCGCCGGTCAGCCCGAGGATGAAAGCACGCCGACCGCGCTCTGGGACGGCGAATGGGAGATCACCTATGTGACCTTCCGCGACATGGGCGCCGCCTTCATGGTGGCAATCGTCGGTATCTACATTTTGGTGGTGGCGCAATTCGGCAGCTTCAAGCTGCCGCTCGTGATCCTCACGCCGATTCCCCTCACCTTGATCGGCATCGTGATCGGGCATTGGCTGTTCAAGGCGCCGTTCACCGCGACATCGATGATCGGATTCATCGCCCTCGCCGGCATCATCGTGCGCAACTCGATCCTGCTGGTCGATTTCATCCGCCACGGCGCCGGCAAGGGTAAGACCTTGCGCGAGGTGCTGCTGGAAGCAGGCGCTGTTCGCTTCAAGCCCATTCTCTTGACCGCGCTCGCGGCCATGATCGGAGCGGCGACAATCCTGCTTGACCCGATTTTCCAGGGGCTGGCGATCTCGCTCCTGTTTGGCCTCGCCTCATCGACCTTGCTGACCGTCCTGGTGATTCCGGCGATCTACGTGGTGTTGCGGGATGCGAACCAAGTGCTCGAGTAGTGGCGCAAGCGGGAATGACCGGTCTGGCAATCCACGCCTGACTCTGTCAGGCACCGTCCCGTCACAGGGTCTATACTCGGGAAGCCCCGATCCGCTCGAACTTGCCGCGACGTCGATGTGGCTTTGAGCTGTACCGACTCAAGTTCGCCGCATCGGAAGAGGCAGATGAGCAGCGTGGCACGTGACTGACAGGCTGAAAATCCCCTGGGCCGGCGGCGCCCCTTCAACGAGCCCGTCGCGTCGCTTGTTCCTCTCTCCCGTGGGCTTGGCGCTGCTTGGGGGAATCCTTCTCGTTGTCTTCTTCAGTCTCGTCGACTGGGCTGCGGAACTGTTGTGGTTCCGTGCGCTCGGCTACGGAGTCGTTTTCTGGCGGCTCCTCTTCGCCGAAATCGCCATGTTCGCAATCGCCTTCATCCCTGTATTCGCCTATGTGCTGGTCAATCTCCTGGTTCTGGCCAAGCTTGCCGATCTGCAGACCCTGCTGGGCGGCCGGCATCCCGCCGCCGGCATACCTCAGAGCTGGCCAAGGACAGGGGTGGCGCGGCCCAATGCGCACCAACTCACCACACTTCTCATTCTTGGGTCGGCTGTGACGGCTGCCATTTTCGGCTCTGCCTTCGCTAGCGAGTGGGATCGATTCCTGCGCCTGGTTTGGGCCCAGGATTTCGGGTCGTCTGATCCCATCTTCTCGCGCGACATTGGCTTCTACCTGTTCGCCTTGCCGTTCCTCAATCTCGTTCAGGTTGGCCTCGTCCTGCTCACCTTGAGCGGCACGTTGATGCTTGGCCTCGCCTACCTGCGCCTGGGGGCCCTCCGATTCGATGCCAGGAGATATTTGGCGGCCAAGCCGAAGGTTCTGCGCCATCTTGTTGCCAACGCCGTTCTGCTGCTGGCTGCATTGGCCTGGGGATATTACCTCGACCGCTTCGACCTGCTGACGCGATCCGCAGGTGCGGTCTTTGGCGCCGGCTACACGGACGTCCACATCCTACTGGTCGGCTTGTGGGTCGCAATATGGGCGACCCTTGGCTTGATTTGCATCTTGGTCTGGGCCGCTGCGACTGACACGCCGCGCTTCGCCGTATTTGGAATTGGAGGCTATCTGGCCATCGTGCTGGCTGCCTTAGAGGTGATTCCCGCGAGTTTTCAGAGACTGGTCGTCGAGCCAAACGAGCTCGAATTGGAGACACCGTTTCTGCGCCACAATATCGCGCTGACCCGTGCGGCCTATGGCTTGGACAAGATCGATGTGCGCTTTCACACCGCTGAAAAGAAACTCAACGAAACGCAGATGCAGGAGAACAAGTCGACCATCGACAACATCCGCATCTGGGACCATCGCCCGCTGAGCCAGACCTTCCGCCAGCTCCAGCAAATCCGGACCTACTACACGTTCAGCGATGTCGATGTCGATCGCTATTGGATCGATAAGGATTATCGGCAGGTCATGCTGGCGGCTCGGGAACTCTCGGAGGATTTCTTGGCGAAGAGCGGCAGCTGGGTGAACCAGCACCTCCAATACACCCATGGCTACGGTCTAGCGATGTGCCTCGCGGCCGAAAAGGACGACCAGGGTGGCCCCGTCTTCACCATCGCGGACTTGCCGCCGAGGAGCTCTCCAGGTCTCAGCGTCTCTCGTCCCGAGATCTACTACGGCAGCGAGATGTCGGGGTATCAAATCGTGCCGACCGGCGTGAAGGAGTTCGATTATCCCAAGGGGGATCAGAACTTCTACACCAGCTACGCCGGCCATGGCGGCGTGCTGCTGGATAGCTTCTGGAAGAAGGCGCTCTTCGCCTGGCACCAGTTCGACATGAGCATCGTCCTGTCCTCTTACCTGTCGCCGCAAAGCCGCGTCCAACTGTGGCGACCGGTCCAGGAGAGAGTTTCTCAAATCGCGCCTTTCCTGAAACTGGATCGGGATCCTTATCTCGTTGTCAATCAGGGGCGGCTGTTCTGGATACAAGACGCCTATACCGTCGCCGACGGGTTTCCCTATTCCGAGCCGACCGACGACGGCTTCAGTTACATTCGTAACTCGGTGAAGGTTGTGGTCGATGCGTATCAGGGCGATGTGCGCTTTTACGTCATCGATCCCACGGATCCGGTCCTTCGCACTTACGACGCGGCTTTGCCGGGCCTGTTTCGCTCACTCGACGAAATGCCACCCGGCCTGCGCCAACATCTGCGCTATCCGCAGGACCTATTCGAAATCCAGGTCGACAAATTCAACACCTATCACATGACTGTCCCGCAAGTGTTCTACAACAGGGAGGACGTTTGGGTGCCGCCGCGCGAGAAATTCGGTGGCCAGACCGTCCAGATGGAGCCGTACTATGTGCTGATGAAGCTCCCCGGCGAAAATCGTCTGGGGTTCCTTCTGATGACTCCCGTCACGCCCAAGAACCGCGACAACATGATCGCCTGGATTGCTGCCCGGTCGGATTTCCCCGGCTATGGCCAGTTGATCGTCTACAAACTCTCGAAAGATAATCTCATCCTTGGGCCGCTCCAGATCGAAGCGACCATCGATCAGGACACGACGATCGCGCGCCAGCTCACGCTGTGGGACCAGCGCGGTTCCCGCGTGATCCGGGGCAATCTACTGGTCGTCCCGATCGACCAATCCTTTCTCTACGTTGAACCGGTGTTTCTGCTCGCGTCCGGAACGAACATTCCCCAGCTCAAGCGGGTCATCGTCAGCGATGGCCACCGCCTCGCGATGGAATCGACACTCGCAGAGGCGCTCCAAGTCGTCTTCGGCGGGCAACCGTCGACCGCGAAGGAGACGGCGGCGCCACAAGCCCTCCCGTCCGGGGCGCGAGAGGCCATGTCGAAGGCCGACCAAGCGCTCCGGCAAGGCGACTGGTCTACATTCGGGCGCGAGTGGGAGCGGCTGAAAAGCCTCTTGGCAAAGTGACGGCGGGTTTGCACCGGATCGATCGGATGAGCGACCAGTACCCTGGGACGTCCCCCGCGCTTGCAACTCACAGGGCGCTAGCGTAGCAGGCGCGAAATGCAAGCGATCTTCGATCAAGGCCCGCCGCCGCCGTGCCCGGCGCCCTTCAACCTAGCGGCCTACGTCCTTGGGCGCGCGAAAGAGCTTGGAAGCAAAATCGGGGTCGCCGTGATCTCCCCGCAAGGCGCGGAAAACTGGAGCTATGCGCGGCTCGAAGCGGCCGTCTTGGGAACCGCGAGCGGATTTGTGTCCGAAGGCCTGCGGCCGGGCGACCGGTTGCTCATGCGGCTCGGCAACAGCGTGGAATTCCCGATTTGCTATCTCGCCGCGCTCGCGGCCGACATCATCCCGGTGCCGACCTCGCCGCTCCTCACCGAACCCGAGGTCGCCCGGATCGCCGCGGACATCTCGCCGCGGCTGATCGTGGCCGAAGACGGACTTGCGCTTCCCGCGGAACCACCCTGCCCCGTCCTACCGGCGAAGGCCATGCGCGCGATGTACGAACTCGCGCCCGCGCGCTACGCGATGGGCGACCCGGACCGCCCCGGCTACATCATCTACACGTCGGGCACCTCAGGCGCGCCCCGCGCGGTCACCCATGCCCATCGCGCGATCTGGGCACGGAGGATGATGTGGGAGGGTTGGTATGGGCTGACCGAGAGTGACCGCCTGCTGCATGCCGGCGCGTTCAACTGGACCTATACGCTCGGCACCGGGCTGTTGGACCCCTGGACGCGCGGCGCGACTGCGCTGATCCCCGGCAAGGGGGTGACGCCGGATGAGCTCGGTCTCCTCATGAAGACGCAAGACGCGACGATCTTCGCGGCAGCCCCGGGGGTCTACCGCCAGCTCCTGAGAACGAACCTGCCTTCCTTCGAAGCGCTGCGCCACGGGCTCTCGGCCGGCGAGAAGCTGCCTGACTTGACCCGCGCCGCATGGGAAAAGGCGACGGGCACGCCGGTTCACGAGGCCTTCGGAATGTCGGAGTGCTCGACCTTCGTCTCAGGCGCCCCCACCCGTCCCGCGCCTGCCGGCACGCTCGGCTATCCGCAACAAGGCCGGCGGGTGGCGGTGCTGGACGAGGATAGGCCGGTGGGCTGCGGGGAGCCGGGCATTCTCGGCGTCTCGAGCCGCGATCCGGGGCTGATGCTGGGCTATTGGGGTGCCGAGGAGGAGACGCGTCAGCGCACCCTCGGCGAATGGTTCCTAACCGGCGACATTGTCAGCATGGCAGAGGACGGCGCGCTCACCTATCACGGCCGGGCCGACGACATGATGAACGCGGGCGGCGTCAGGGTCTCGCCCATCGAGGTCGAAAGCGCGCTAAACGCCCATCCCGCAATCCTCGAAAGCGCCGCCGCGGAAGTGGGCGTCAAGGCCGACACCACTGTCATCGCCGCGTTCTATGTCGCGAAGCGCCCGGTCGAGACCGCCGAACTGGAGCGCTTTGTTGCCGGCCGCCTCGCTCGCTACAAGTGCCCGCGTATCTACACCCGGGTGGAGGCGCTGCCGAAGGGGCCGAACGGCAAGCTGCTGCGGCGTCGCTTGCGGGAGAGCTACGAGGAGACCCATGGTCATGCCTGACATGCGGAGCGACGGGACCTACGCCCACGCCTCAGGTCGGCGCTTTTCCTCGCGGCTCGATGGCGCTCACACAGCTTGGATTTCCAACCAGGTTTCCCAGGCATCGCTGACGGGAGTGAGCTTAGGTTTGCCTTTCAGCGATGGGGAGTTGAAGCGTAACGCCAAAAACACTCTCGCCCGCTTGGAACGATAGCTTGGCGCCCCATTCATCGGCGATGTCTTTGACGATCGCGAGACCGAGACCGGCCCCTGGACCCGATGAATCAAGGCGGGTGCCACGGTCGAGCACCTCGCTCTGCCGGTCAACGGGAATGCCCGGCCCATCGTCGATGAGCGAGACCACGGCGTCTCCGGCTTCGCGGCGCACGGACACGGTGATGTGGGAATTCGCGTGTCGTACCGCATTTTCGCTCAAGTTGCCGATGGCTTCGGCAAGATCCTCGGCGTCGATGCGGGCCCCGATGCCAGTGGGTAATTCGAGTGTCCATGCAAGCCGCCGGCCCTCTGGCGTCCGCTTCATGACGCGCACGACGCGCTCGGCGATCTCGCCGACATCAGCCGAGGCATTGGCATTATGAGCGGCCATGCGCGCGCGCGAGAGATGACGCTCGGTGTGCCGTTGCAAAGCCGTGGCGATGCCCTCGATCTCCTCGGCTATCGATGTTTCGCCCTTGCTCTTCAGGAGTTCGGCGTCGCTGAGCAGAACCTGTAACGGCGTCTTCAAGCCATGCGCCAGGTCTGCGGCGCGGGCGCGGGCCTGCTCAATCTGCCGGTCTCGCTCATCGAGCAACATATCGACTTCGCTGGCGAGCGGCTGCACCTCGTCGGGGAAGCCATGGCCGAGCCGCTTGCGCGCGCCGGCGCTGACGTCGGCAAGCTTTTGCCGCATGGCCGCAAGCGGCTTCAGCCCCACATCCACTTGGACCCAAGTCGCCAGGATGAGAAGCGTACTCAAGAGAAGCAGCAGGGGCGCCAGCACCGTGGCAAACCGGCGGACCGCGGCGTCAACCGCCGCGACGTCGACAGCAACCGCGGCCCGGGCCGTCTTGCCGCCGAGCCGTTCGGGGAGCGCAATGCGACGCTGTACAAGGTATAGCCTGCTGTCGCCGGGCCCCACCACGCGGTGACGATGGACCTCATTCCCGACGTCCTTCTCCGTCGGTAGCGGGAGCTCGTAGTCCCACAGCGAGCGCGAGCGTAGAACAGGGCCATCCGGCTCCACGACCACCTCCCAATAGCGACCGGACATCGGTTGATCGAACCTCGGATCGGCGGGAGCGTTGGCCATGACGAGTTTGCCGTCAGGACCGGCATCAATGCCGGTGATAACCTGATCAAGATATGCATTGAGCTCGCCGTCCACCCAAGCCTCAACATGAGCGCGGAACAGGAAGGTGAGACCGACAGCGGCGAGCGCCAGGGCGATAAGAATAAAGCCGGCGGCGCCGAGCAGAAGCCGAAGGCGTAGCGAGGCGAAGCTCACGTGGCTTCCTCGTCGGCGATGAGATACCCGAATCCGCGTCTTGTTGTTATGGCGTCCGAGCCCAGCTTTTTCCGAAGCCGCATGATGAGCGCCTCGAGCGCGTTAGCGTCGCGCGCGTCGTCATCCCCATAGAGATGCTCCAGCAGCTCCCCGGCGGGTACGACACGGCCCTTGTGATGCATGAGATAGGAAAGGAGGCGGTACTCAAGCGGCGAGACTTGCAATTGGTTGCCGCGAACGGCGACCTGCATTTGTCGCGTGTCAAGACGGATGTCCGCTGCCTCGATCACCGGAGCGGCGTGGCCCACCGAGCGGCGGATCAGGGCGCGGGCGCGCGCCAGCAGTTCTTCCATGCGGAAGGGTTTGACCAGATAGTCGTCGGCGCCCGCGTCAATGCCCTCGACACGCTCGGGCCATGCGCCGCGCGCGGTAAGCACGAGCACTGGCATCTGCCGTCCGGCCGCCCGCCAGCGCTTGAGCACGGCAAGACCGTCCAGCTTCGGCAGACCAAGATCGAGAACGATGAGATCATAGGGCTCAGTGTCGCCGCGGAACCAGGCCTGCTCTCCGTCTGAGGCGACGTCGCAGTTGTAGCCTGCCGACGACAGGCACGCCTTGATATCGGCGCAGATACGCGGTTCGTCCTCCACGATCAGAATGCGCATCAGTCATCGCCCTCGACGCCGATGACCTTTCCGGTCGCCGCTTCGACCTCGACTTCCTGGACGCTGCCGTCCGGCTTCAGGACCTTGAACTCGTAGACATAGGCGCCGTTTTCCACCTCGAGCTCAACGCCCAGCACCTCACCGGGAAGCCTTTTGCGCACGGCATCGACGATCTCGGCGAGAGGAAGGATGCGTCGCTCCTGAACGAGCCGGCGGGCGGTCTCCTGATCAATGTTATCGCCATTCGCAGCGGAGACGGCAACGGCCAGCATGACAGCCGCAAGAAATACGCGTCGGCCGGGGACAGGCGTGGACATGGGCGAATCCTGCGCCCGAGAAGCTGACATTTCGCTGACGGCACTCGTCAGCTTGCTGTGGGGCAAGATTTGCAAGGCTGGGATCCTGGCTAACTTGGTCAAGACAAGAGGAGAGAGCCAATGAGAAGATACCTCGTTCCCACCGTCTTCGCGCTTTCGCTGGCTGCCGCGGTCCCGGCCTTGGCGGCCGACAACGAGGACGGTGATTCCAGCCTAACAGTCCCACGCGACCAGTGGCTGTCACCATCTGAAATTACCGACAAGCTCTCCGCCCAGGGCTACAAGGTGGAGCAGATCGAGTCGGACGATGGCGCCTATGAGGTCGAGATGGTCGGCAAGAATGGCGCGCGGCTCGAAACTCATGTTCACCCGGCGACAGCCGAGATTCTGGCCAATGACGACGACGACTAGCGGACGACGCGCCGGCGGTTAGTCGCCGGCGCGGGCCCCCGGGTGGATGGCCGCCCGCCTGAAAAGATACTGTCGCCCTCTCGTGGCAAAATCGATGGTCGCGGGCTGCCAAACACCGAATCGTTTCAATCCGCGTCAAAGCGTACGCTCTAAGGGCTATGCCATGTCCAAGACAGATCAAATTGGTGCACCGCCACGGGTGTTTGTGTGGGATTCTTTTGTGCGGGTCTTCCATTGGACCTTGGTCGTGGCCTTCACGGTCGCCTACCTCACCGAAGACCCGCTGACAGTTCATGTTTGGGCCGGCTACGTGGTCGGTTTGCTTGTCGTGGCGCGGATAATTTGGGGCTTCATCGGGTCGCCCCATGCGCGCTTCGCCGACTTTGTCTACGCTCCAGGCACCGCTCTTCGCTATGTACGCGATCTCTTGATGTTTCGCGGCGGCGAGCGCCACCTGGGTCACAGCCCTGGTGGTGGCTATATGGTGATCCTCTTGCTTGTGTTCCTGGCCGCTACCGTAGCCACCGGCCTCGTGGTTTATGGCGGGGACCAGCAAGCAGGCCCGCTTGCAGGAATGTTCAGCAAAAGCACCGGCGAGGCGGTAGAGGAGTGGCACGAGGCCTTCGCCAACATCACACTTGGCCTGATCGTCGTTCATATCGCCGCCGTACTTCTCGCAAGCTTCTCCTATCGTGAGAATCTGATCCGCGCGATGTTGACAGGCTACAAGCGGTCCTAAGGCCCAGCAGCGCACAAGCTAAGAGGTGAGAAATCTCGTCCCGTTGCGACGTCTCCGGCCGTAAGACAACCCCCGGGTTTTGGCCTCATGAGTTCGGCCCGCGGCCAACGCCCGGGGTGACTGGACCTCCCGGGTCCTTTTTTGCCTATGGGCGCTAATTACCCTAATCAAGCTTGGAATGGGTGACGCGGACATGGCCTAAGATCGTGGCCCAACAGTAAGAGAGTGCGATGCCAAGCGTCTTGATCACGGGAGCCAATCGGGGGCTCGGGCTAGAATTCGCTCGGCAGTATTTGGCAGATGGTTGGCACGTCTACGCCACCTGTCGTGATCCAGATGCTGCTTCCGAGCTGCGTCAACTGGCTGACGTGAACGGCCACAAGCTGCGGATACTAGCCTTAGATGTCACCGATCCCACAAGCATCAAGACCGCTGCGGCGGAACTTGATGGGGAGCCCATCGACCTTCTCCTTAACAATGCCGGCGTCGGCGGACCCCGGGGTCAGACGATTGGGAACATCGACTACGCGGCCTGGACGAAGGTGCTCGACGTGAACACTCTGGGGCCCCTGCGGGTTGCTGACGCATTTGTTGACAATGTGGCACGAAGCGAACGCAAGCTCATTGTCACCCTTACCAGCGGCATGGGCTCGATCGCCGACAATACTTCTGGCGGCGCGTTCGCCTACCGCAGCTCGAAGGCTGCTGTGAACATGGTGATGCGCAGTCTCGCAATCGATCTGGCTCCGCGCGAAATTACTTGCGTCGTCGTCAATCCTGGGTGGGTGCAGACTGACATGGGTGGGCCACGCGCCAACTTAGCCCCGGCTGAGAGTGTGACGAGGTTGCGACGCTTGATCGACAATTTGGGGCCAGCCGACTCTGGCAAGTTCTTCAATCACGACAGTCGCGAATATGCCTGGTAAAGCCAGCCTCAAACTTCTGCTTCCGAGCGAATTGCGACCAAGCTGACTCAAATTGTGCTGCCGTAGCGGACATCATCGACTTGCGTCCGACGTCACAGCAGCACCAGTACCAGGATGATGATCAACAGAGCGCCAATGAAGGCGAGATAAATGTTGAGGTCGCCGGACTGGAGGACGCGGAGCCGGTCGGACAACCACACAACGCACCGCGTTAGCGGCCGGAACAGATAGGGGCCGAAGAACGGCGCGACATCATGGGAGAACACCAGCCGGTGGATGAAGTAATGCCGCCCTCTTGCCTCCCGCGTGGTCTCTTCGCGCGGCCTATACACAAGACTGTAAAACGTCCGCAGCGCATTGGAGAACGTCAACGCGGTGGTTGAGGCCCGCGCGGGGTCTTGCTCCAGACCGCCATACCAGACCGGCGCTGACCTCGTGGCGAACCTCCGGCTGGCGGTGAACAGCAGAAGCGGAATCAACGCCAGCAACGGCATGGCCACCGCAAGCATCGTCGGCGAAATGAAGGCGAACTTGGCCGTGAGAGGCACGAGCAACAAGCCGCTCCGCATGTCGGCTACGGTCTCCGTGCCGAAATTTGCCGCCACCACGCCGTCGAGTGCATTGAGCCAAAGCGGCATGCCAACGCCGAGCAGTAGAACGCAAAGCCCGAGACACCCGACCGCGAGCGCGTTGCTGGTGGGAATGATCTTTCGGCTTGATGAGCGCCCAAGCAATCCGACGCCGAATAGTTTGACGGAGGTTGCAAGGGCGACGGCCGCCGTCAAAGCAAGCCCCGCGCCCGCCAGTGCCAAGATCAGCCGGCCCGACAGCGCCTCCAGACGAAATCCCTGGAACACAGTTTGGAACACATACCATTCGCTGACGAAGCCTGCCTGCGGCGGCATGGCCGCAAGGCTCATCACCGCGAACAAGGCGCCGAGGCCGAAGATCCAGGAACTGCGCCGCAGAAGCCCCGTTTGCGCGATGGTGTAGGTGCCGGTGGCGCGATAAACGCCGTCGCCTGCGAGAAACAGCGACCCCTTCGCCAAGGTGTGTGCGGCGAGAGCCAACAACGAGACGACCCAGGCAAGGCCGGCAAGATTGGTGAGGCCTTCCGAGCGAAACAACAGGCAAGCCCCAAGCATCGAGACGGCGATCGAGGCATTCTCCGCCGAGGAGAAGCTCAGCAACGAACGCCAATCCTCCTCTTGGAAGGCGTAAAGGGCGGTAAGCACGGCGCTGAACACGCCGACAATGATGACAATACTCCCGAGCAGCATCGATACTTCGGGGTGCTGAGCAGGAATCCACGTCAGCAATCCACGGCTCAGGCCGAAAAAGGCGGCATTCATGACGAGCCCGGACAAGAGCGTGCCCGATGCCCCGCTGCCGGCGCGGTAGACGTTCGGAAACCACTCGAAGAAGGGCAGTACCCCGAGCTTCGCGCCGAACCCCACAAAGAGCAGAAGCCCGATTGCCACGAGCGTGGTGTCGGAAAACGCAGACGCCGTGGCCGGAAAAGTCTCGAACGCAAAGGACTGGCCGGAAAGAAACAGGATCGCCAGCAGCAAGCCGACGGCGCCTGCCTCCAGCAAGCCCAGCATGAACAGCACCGCGCGCCCCGGATCCGGAGACAGTTTCTCGCTCAAGACCATGAGCGCCCCGGCCAAGCTCATCACCTCCCACGAGATCAAGAAGGCCGCACCATTGCGCAGACCGAAGACACCCAAGGCGCCGATGAGGCTTCCAGCCACGCCGAACAGCCAGCCCGCATGCCCCTGCTTGGCGGGCGTCGACAAGGCGCACGCCGCCGCGGCGGTCGCGAGGCCAAAGCCCATGAGCCATAGCGCGTCGGGTGATAGCTGGAAGATGATGGTCTCACCCACCAACTCGGTGGGTAGGGCCACCGCGACGGTGCCCTTTGGCAGCACAAGTATGACGGCAACCACTCCCGCGAGGCTGCCACCGGCCAGAAGCCAGCGTGCCAGCCCCAAGCCAATGCGAGCGGCTGCAAGAATCGCCGCGATCAACCAGGCGAGCGCGGCAACACCTATGAGTTCAATCGACAACTTGGCCTCCGCGCACGCGTTGCGGTGCCCGCTTGAGAAACATCAAAAGGGCCTCGATGATTGCCGCAGGATTCGGAGGACAACCCGGCAGGTAGACGTCCACGGGGATGACGCCTTCCAAACCGTGGCCGCAGGCATAGCCGTTCTCGGCAACCCCTCCGGAGACCGCGCAGGTCCCGATGGCCATGACCCAGCGCGGTTCCGGCATTGCTTCATAGGTGGCGCGCAGAGGCTCGCGCATAGCGTAGGTCACCGGGCCCGTCACCAGCAGCAAGTCGGCAAAGCGCGGAGACGCCGTGAAGAAGATTCCAAGCCGGTGCAGATTGTAGAAGGGGTTGTTGAGGGCTTGCAGCTCCGACTCGCACCCATTGCAAGAGCCCGAGTCGACATGCCGAATATGCAGGCTGCGGCGAAACGGTCGCCGCGCCGCCCCCGGTGCGGCCTTGACGGGTTCAGGGTGCGCACGCCAGACGAGATCGGCGCGATTGCTGACGCCGAAAGCCCAGTCGGACGAAGGCGTCATCGCGTCCGTCGGGCATGCTTCAGTGCACAGCTGACAGACCACGCATCGCCCGTAATCGACATCCAATCGGCCACCTTCACCAGTCCCCCGGCGCAGCGTGATGGCGCCCGTGGGGCACACCTCGGCGCAGGCTTCGCATCCGTCGCTGCAGAGGTCGGGATGGTAGCGTGGCATGCCGACCACGCCGGACTGGCCATCCTCGCCTTCGGCGAGCGGCCACGAGGTCGTCTGCTTTCCTTCCAACAAACCAAAGAGCGTCCACAGCGGCATGAGTCCTCCTAGCGGGCGCAACCCGCGACGGTCAGGCCGAAGCTCGCTTCGTTGATCGCGTAGTCCATCATGTTGGTTTGGTGCACCGTGAACGGGAAGGCGCGCCAATTCGAAAATGAGGGAGACTTGATCTTCACCCGCGCGAGGTTTGCGTCGGCATCGAAATGAACGGCATAAAACAGCGTCCCCCGGGGCGACTCGCTCCAACCGAGGCCTTCCGATCGCGGCACGATTTCGCAAGCCTCCCGTATGGGTCCGTCGGGAATAAGATCGAGAACCCGCTGCATGAGGGCGATGCTGGACTGAACCTCATCCATGCGGACTTGCGCACGTGCGTGCGCGTCGCCCGCGTCCCGCAATGCGACCTTGAAGGGGAGATCCGCATAGGCGGCGTATGGATGATCGCGCCTAAGATCGCGATCGATACCCGAGCCACGTTCGATCGGTCCCGTCGCGCCTTGCTCGAAGGCCACCTCTTTTTCCAGAGGGCCTGTGGTGATCAGGCGATCGAGATAGCTGTCGGTCTCCTCGAGCCGCGCCGCATAGCCGGCAAAGGCCTCGCGCAACCTCTCGAGCTCGGCGCTCAGCCAGCCTTGAGGAGAGAGATCGCGGCGCAAGCCGCCGAGGGCCAGCACGCCGCGCAGCAACCGGCTGCCGGTCAGCCTCCCATTCAGTTGCTTTGCTCTTTCCTCGAGGAGCTTGCCTTCGGCTTCGCCGACCTTGAGCGTAGTCGTATGGCAGAGATGCCCGAAATAATGGAGATGATTATAAAGCCGCTCCAACTCGGCGAGCAGCACGCGCAAGAAGCGCGCACGCAGCGGAACCACGCAATTGGACGCGGCCTCCACAGCCTGGCAATAGGCCAGAGCGTGCGCGACGGTGCCAACGCCGGAAACGCGCTCTGCCAGGATGATGGCCTGCTCGGGCGACTTCCCTTGGAAGCGCTTCTCCATCCCCCGGTGCTTGAAGAACAAGCGGGTGCTGAGGTGAAGGATCGCCTCGCCGATGTACAAGAACAGAAACTCGGCAGATTCGAGAACATCCGCACGCACGGGGCCGAACGGCAACAGCTGCACGGCGGCTTCCGCACCAGCGATCTCCGGAAGGGACATTTTCGACGCCTTCACGCTGAGCTCGACGCCGGCCGGATAATTCGGATCGAACGGTGGGACGGCAGGCTCAGCGCCCGCGAGCAAAACCAGCGGCTCCGGCTGCGGCTGATCTTGGAACGGGAAGCCGAAGAGATCGGTGACTTCCCGCTCGTACCAACTCAGCAGCGGCCAAATGCCCGCCAGGCTCGGAACCGGTTTCGACGGCCGGCAGGACCACACCGAAAACGGCTTGAGTGGCCGTTCGTGCGCCACGTAGCGGAGTTCGATCTGCTCTGGCTCCGGGTGCCACGCATAGACCATCTGCATGCGGCCACCCCCATCGAGCAGCCGGTTTGCGGCACCTTCGAGTTGCCCTGGAGCAATCTTCTTGGGCTTTTGCATCTTAGGATCCGGCACCGGCAAGCATCCGAGCAACCGCCGTCAGATAGTCCCAGATCGCGTGGGGCCACCAAACGCCGAGAATGAAGAGCGGAATCAGAGAGAGCCACATGGGCGCGACGCACCAAGCGCTGACACGAGCGGCCGCCTTTCTCCCTTCCGGCTCGAAATACATGACGCGGAAGTGGTTGAGGAACCCGACGAAGATCACGATCAACAGCACGAGCATGATGTAGACCGCCCAGGCAAAGGACTGGCTCAGGCCGGCGCGCAGGATGACGAGCTCGCTCAGGAACAGCCCAAACGGAGGCGCCCCGGTGATCGCGACGGCGCCGGCAAGCCACAAGGCGCCTTGCACCGGAAACAGGCGCCACACACCCCGCAGGCTCGTGATGTCCTTGGAGCCGAGGCTGCGCATGATATTTCCCGCGCCGAAGAACATCAGGGACTTGTTCAGCGAATGATTGAGCATGTGATAGAGCGCGCCAACCACCCCTAGCGGACCGCCAAAGCCGAAACCGAGCGCGATGACGCCCATGTGCTCGACGCTCGAATAAGCCATCAGCCGCTTGACCCCGTTTTGCCTGACGATGAAGAGCGTCCCCACCAGCAACGAGGCGATCCCGAACGCCACAAGGGTCGTTCTCGCCAGCAGTCCGATACCGGCGCCGTCGGCGACGGCGAGATATCGAACGATGCCGAGCATGGCGGCATTAAGCAGCGCGCCGGACAACATGGCCGAGATCGGTGCCGGACTTTCGCTATGCGCGTCCGGCAACCAGGTGTGCATGGGAGCAAGCCCTACCTTGGTTCCGTATCCCACCAACACCAGGAGGTAGGACAACGTGACGAGGTGGGGATTGAGCTTGGGCGCCGCCTCGCGCAAGACGTCCCAGGTCATCTGATAGGTGGGGCCGAGGACGAAGCTCCCGCTCCAATAGAACAACACGGTGCCGAGCAGGGCCAGGCTGATCCCGGCAGAGACGATGATGATGTATTTCCAGGCGGCCTCGATGCTTTCGGCGGCCCGCTCGAAGCCGACGAGAAAGGTGCTGACGAGAGTCGTGAGCTCGACGGCAATCCAGTAAAGACCTGCGTCGTTCATCACCACGCAGGCAAAAATCGTCAGGGCAAACAGCGCAAACAGCGCATAGAAGCCCCATAGCTTGGCGTCTTCGCCGATGAGCCGCATGTAGCCCACGGCGTAGATGGAGGCGAGCAGATAGACGATCGCGGCGCACAGCGCGACCCAGGCGCCCAGCATGTCGATCAAAATGTAATTCGCCCAATAATGGTGCGGTCCATCGGCGCTCAGCACCGTCAGCGGGATCGCCGCGGCGAAGCTGATGACCGCGGCGCCAACATTGAGCAATTCGGAGACCCGGGGCCCGCGGAACATGGCACATCCGACGGCGGCGGATGCAGGAGCCAGCACCAATATGAGGAGCAGCGCACCGGCCATGGCTACCCCACCAAGCGCTTGAGGTCGCGGCTGCTGGTGCTGCCAACGTTCGCGACCAGATATTGGATGAGCACGCCAAAGCAAGCGACGATGATCAGGAGGTCAAAGAGGATGACGATCTCGATGAGAAGCGGCATCCCCGGTATCAGGATCTGCGCGCCGAGGAAGATGCCGTTTTCCAGCACCAAGAGCCCAAGGATCTGACTAAGCGCCTCGCGCCGCACTGCGAGCATGAGAAAGCCGATCAGCTTCATGGAAAGCATGACCGTCAACGCCAGCACGGCGACGCGGCTGGCGAGCCCAATGGAATCGCCGATGCGGTAGGCTACGATCAGCGCGAACACGACACCAAGCGCGCCCACCACGAGTGCCGAACTCGGCTGCAGGATTTCATGCAGCTCACGCGAGACGTCGAGGCGGCGCATGATGCGCCAGATCAGGAACGGTAGAAACAGCCCGCGGAACAGCGCCGTCAGTAGCGCGATTAAATAGAGTTCAGGATACCCGCCGTAATAGGCAACCGAGGCGGACAAGGCCGCAATGATCCAGGATTCGGCGGCAAAGGCGTACAGATAATTGTTGAGCCACCGCGAGCCGAGCATCACGAATGCCAGCACCAGACTGGCAATCGCCATCAGGCTGAAGAGCGAGGCTGCAAGCGGATCGAGTTGGGCGGTCAGCATGGTCAACCGAGCTGGGTGCTGATGATCGAGAGGATGGCGAACACGAAGGACGCGGCCAGTACCTCTTGGTAGCGATAGAAGCGGAGCCGCGCTTGCGCCGTCTCGACGAAGACGACGGCCGCAGCCACGACGAGAAATTTGAGACCGAGCGCCGCCACCGAGCCGACGACGCCGATTGCGGCACCTCGGTGTGACAGCCCCCAGGGCAGCAGCAAGACGTTGCAAAAGATCGTGTAGAGGATGAATTGCTTCATCATCGAGGCCCATTTGAGCAGCGCCAGCAGCGGGCCCGAATATTCGAGGATGCGCGCTTCCTCGATCATGTAGATCTCGATATGTGTGCTCGAGTGGATCGGGACTCGATCGGTTTCGACAAGAAGCAGAATGAAGAAGCTCGCCAGCAGGAACAAATGCGCCGGTCCCCAGTAGACGGCCGGGTTCTCCACGAGCAGATGATTGACGACGAAGGGAAGCATCGCCTTGGCCAGCAAGGTGATGCCGACGAACACGAGGATCAGTGCCGGCTCCGCGAGGATCGTCAGCATGACGGCGCGGCTCGAGCCGATACCTCCATACGCACTTCCGGTATCAAGCCCGGCCAAGACGATAATGAAGGTGCTCAAGGTGAGGATCAGGCCGCCACCGAGAATGTCTCCCATGTCGGAGAGCGGCAGCGGGAAATCAGTGAGAACGGGAATGAGAAGCGGCACCGTAAGCATCGCCGTGAAGGCAATGAATGGCGCCGCCAGATAAATCCACGAAGCACTCTCGGGTACGACGACCTGCTTGTGGAACAACTTCCACAGGTCGCGATAGGGCTGAAAGATGCCGGGCCCCTGCGCAAGCTGGATGCGCTCTTCGAACTGCAGGACCACCCCCTGCAAGAGCGGCGACAGCAGCAAGGCCGCGAGAACTTGGCAAATTTGGAGGACGATATCGCGGAGGATCAAGCGCCCCTCCGCAACCGAGACGCGTTTCCAGATCGATTTCTGGGCAGGGCTTCACCGCCAACACTATGGGGAACCGCGGGCCCCATGAAAAACTCCTTCCTCCAGAAACTGGATGAAAGGAGTCATCGGCCCCATGGGCGGTTCAAGGCGGAACTCCATCGCCTGCGCCGCGTGAGCAGCGCGTTCTAAGAATTAATTTGACGCTCATGGCTTGTCAACAATCGCGGACCTGATGCTCGCGACGCGCGCAGTCGCTTGCCCTGACACCATCACGCGCGCTGATGGCCCGAGAATCGTGCTATGGTCCCGAGGGGATGGAGTCCCCCGCGACCGCCGATAAGGCTGATGACTCCTACTGCAGAAGTGAAAACGCAGTGGGAGCGCGCATGTCCCGGTTCCTATCTTTGCCACGCTCGGCGAATTCCCCGATGCCGGGGAGCGCGACGTGGGCTATCGCGCACGTGGAGTGCGGGTCGTGAGGACGCTTGCCAGCCGCTCGTTCTTCCACACATTCGATCTGCTGCTGGCTGCCGCCAATCCGAACCTGACGCTGTCGTCGTGGAGCCATGACGGGGTCGCTTTCGCGCGGGAACGACATAGCTTTGCCGGCGGCACGCACAGCTTTGCCGTCGAGGCTGTGACCCTGACTCGGCCCGGACGCCAGGGCTGGACGCTCATGGTCGTCAAGGAATTCTGGTGGGCCGGCAATCGGGACAAGGAGCTGAGGAGCACGCGGTGGGCTCAGCTTCTTAGCGGCCGCCGCGATGATGCCCTCGGCTGGATGCGGAAGCAGCAAGAACGGCTGGACAGCGGTCTGCAGCCTTCCGCCACGACTGCGGTAGAGAGGGCGCTCTGAGATGCAGGGCTGGTCCGACGCCGTGATGGTTCGCGTCTTCGTTGGCGAGGACGAAAAATTTCACGGCTTGCCGCTTTACGAGGCGATCGTCTTGAAAGCGCGCGAGATGAAGCTCCGAGGGGCGACCGTCTTGAGGGGGCAGCTCGGATTTGGACACTCCAACAGACTTCATACCACGAAGATCCTGCGGCTTGCTCAGGACTTGCCGCACATTGTTGAGATCGTCGACTCCCAGGAACGCATAGACGCATTCTTACTCGCTCTGGGTGGAATGCTGACGAGTAGCCTCGTGACTCTGGAGAAGGTCAGATTTTGCGATACTAGGGAAACTCCATGATCCTCTCAGCCAAGACGGCGCGTCACCGACATTGGCTTTGGCCAGCCTGAGGGGGTATATAGCCCGGGCACTGCAACCTTTGGGGATTCCATCGCATGGCAGAGCAAACCGGTCACAAGCAGTACCAGGTCAAAATCTCTGGTCCCGGCGTGAACGTCGACACGATGACGGATGGACCCACTGCGCGGGCATTGATGGAGATCATCATGAGCGGATCGACGGAACCGCCTACCATGATCCCGACCGCAGGACCGCAGCAGACGATGACGCTTCGAGAGTTTGTCGATTCCTCCGGGGCCAAAAACACTGCCGCCCAAATCCTCGCTATCGCCGAATTCGTCCGCATGACAGAACGAAAGGATGAGTTCACACACGACGAGATCGGCAGCAAATTCGGGCTCGCTGGCCTAACTCCGCCGACAAATTTAGCTCGCGATTTTCAGACCGCCGCAGACTACGGCTGGATCGCGGAAGACCCTAGAGCTCTTGGCCATTTCTTCATCACAGCCAAGGGGCACGAGGCGCTCCGTGATAAGTTTGAATGACTTGGCGAAAATCGGGACAGTCGATCATCACAATGCTTTCTGGCGAGTGTCCCACCGTCGAGTGCCTCCCCTAGATCGAGGGGAAAGCCCTCCGCCAGGGCCGTGACCCGGGGTCGTCTTGACCAACCGAGGCCAAGGTCCGAAATCATATTCATATAGAGACCACCAAATCACTCCATGCTGGTGAGCCGATGAATGCCGCCCAGCAAGTTGTCCTAGGCCTATCTGCTCTGCAAGCCTTGCTCGACCGGCTCAAGGGCCGGGGATATCGCGTGCTTGGCCCAACCGTTCGCGATCAGGCGATCCTCTACGATGACATTTGCGCCATAAGCGATCTTCCCGTTGGATGGACAGACGTCCAAGACGGCGGCCATTATCGCCTGACGCGGCGAGATGACGCGGCGATCTTCGGGTATGCGGTCGGGCCGCACTCCTGGAAGAAGTTCCTGCATCAGCCAGCGATCCGCCTGTGGAGCGCCAAGCACGAGCATGAACAGATCCGTGTAACGGGCGAGACGGAAGCCAAGGCTCCGCTTGCGTTCATCGGCGTTCGCGCCTGTGAGCTCCAGGCCATCGCCATCCAGGACAAAGTGTTGCTGGGCGGAACTTATGTCGACGCGCCTTATCGGACACAACGCGAAGGCGTCTTTGTCGTCGCCGTGAACTGTTCGGTGGCAGGTGGGACCTGCTTCTGCGCCTCTATGCATACCGGACCGAAGGCAAATGCCGGGTTCGACCTTGCTCTAACTGAGCTCTTGGATAGCGACGACCACCGCTTCCTTGTCGAGACAGGCACGGAATTGGGGCATGAGCTGCTGATGGAGGTGCCGCATCGCGCGGCCACGCAGGCTGAGATCGATGCAGCGCAAGCGATCATTGCGCGCACGGCTGCATCAATGGGCCGCAAGATGCAGGCCGACGATGTGCGCGATCTTCTAATGCGGAATCTCCAGCACCCCCGCTGGGATCATGTGGCCGAGCGATGTCTAACTTGCGGCAATTGCACCATGGTGTGCCCAACCTGCTTCTGCACCACAGTCGAAGAGTCTAGTGATCTGACCGGGACCGAAACCTCGCTCTGGCGACGGTGGGACTCCTGCTTCACCATGGATTTCTCCTACATTCACGGTGGAAGCGTCCGCAGCAGCGCCCATTCGCGTTACCGTCAGTGGATGACCCATAAGCTCGCCACTTGGGTCGACCAGTTTGGCAGTTCCGGCTGCGTCGGCTGCGGGCGCTGCATCACTTGGTGTCCGGTCGGGATCGACATCACCGAAGAGGTGCAGGCAATCCGCGAGAGTGAACCCCAATGACTGACACGACCACGGCAGACCTCGCACGCATCATCAAGGAGCATCCTTTCTTCGCCGGGTTGGACGAGAGGTTCTGCGACCTCATCTCCGACTGCGCCACGACCGAACAGTTCGAGGCCAACGCGTACCTGTTCCATGAGGGCGAGCAGGCCAACCACTTCTACCTGCTTCGGCATGGCCGGGTGGCGCTTGAGATCAAGTCCCCGGGCCATGGCTCCATCGTCATACAGACTTTGCGAGCGGGAGAGATCCTCGGCGTCTCCTGGCTGGTGCCGCCGTACCGGTTGGCCGTTGACGCCAAGGCCATCGAGCTCACGCGCACCATCACCGTCAATGCCGCCTGCCTCCAGGGAAAATGCGACGAGGATCACGATTTCGGGTACGAGATGATGCAGCGCTTCATGCCGATCCTGGTGCAGCGCCTGCATGCCACGCGGCTCCAGCTTCTCGATGTTTATGGCGCAAAGTCCTGAGACTCTCGGCGTGGGGGTCGCCGCTGATGTGATGCTGCCCCGCATCGCTCGGGTGCGGGGGCTACGGCTGGATGGCCCCGAGACGTGGACCCTCGACGTCGAGGACGAGGGGAACGCCGGAAGCTTCGTGCCAGGACAGTTCAATATGATGACTGCTTTCGGCGTCGGTGAGGTACCAATCAGTTTCAGTGGCGACCCCAGCAACGCTGATTGCGTGACACATACGGTGCGCGCGGTAGGCCATGTCTCAGCCGCACTGACGCGCCTCGAGCCGGGCGACGTGCTTGGCCTTCGCGGCCCCTTTGGCACTGGTTGGCCGATGGCCGAAATGGCCGGGCGCGACGTCGTCATTATCGCCGGCGGCCTCGGGCTCGCACCGCTGCGCCCGGTGCTTTACCACCTGCTCGCTCAACGCGATCGCTATGGCAACGTCGCGCTGCTCTATGGGACACGCAGCCCGGAAGATGTTCTGTACCATCAAGAACTCAGGTCGTGGGGCGGCAGGTCGGACCTCGAAGTCGACATGACTGTGGACCATGCGACCACGACGTGGCACGGCCATGTTGGCGTCGTCACGACCCTCGTCCCGCACGCGACATTCGATCCGATCAATGCCATCGCCCTCGTTTGCGGGCCCGAGATCATGATGCGCTTCGCCATTGGCGCCCTCAGGGATGCTGGCGTCGCCGACGAGGCCATTTACCTCTCCATGGAACGCAACATGAAATGTGCCGTCGGCTTCTGCGGTCACTGCCAATTCGGTCCGCTATTTGTCTGCCGGGATGGCCCCGTGTTCCGCTATGACCGGGTACGGACGCTACTTGGCGTGAAGGAGTTATAAGTGTCGGCATCCACCCGAAAGCCGCGCCTCGCGGTCTGGAAGTTCGCTTCCTGCGATGGCTGCCAGCTCAGCCTCCTCGATTGTGAGACCGAACTGCTTGCCATCGCCGGCGCCCTCGACATCGCCTACTTTCCCGAAGCAATGCGCGCCGAGATCAGGGGCCGCTATGACCTTTCCCTGGTCGAGGGCTCGATCACCACGGCCCACGACGCCGAGCGCATTCGCGATATCCGCCAACGCTCGGATCGGCTTGTGACTATCGGTGCTTGCGCGACGGCTGGCGGCATCCAGGCACTTCGCAATTTTGCCGACGTACGTGAGTATGCGGCCATCGTCTATGCGCGGCCCGACTATATCAAGACGCTGGCCACCTCGACGGCGATCGCCGACCACGTTCCCGTCGATTTCGAGCTCCGCGGTTGCCCGATCAACAAGCGGCAGCTCGTCGAGGTGATCTCGGCCTTCCTCGTGGGACGCCGTCCAGCGATATCGCCTCAGAGCGTCTGCATGGAGTGCAAGCTGAAGGGCAATGTTTGCGTCATGGTCGCTCATGGCACGCCCTGCCTCGGGCCGGTCACCCATGCCGGCTGTGATGCCATTTGTCCGTCCTACGATCGCGGCTGTTACGGCTGCTACGGCCCGATGGAGACGCCCAACACTCCATCGCTCAGCAAGTGGCTGGCGGCGCTCGGGATGGATGATGTTGCGCTTGAGCGCGTCTACCGGACTTTTAATGCCGACGCTCCGTCCTTCCGCAAAGAGAGTGAGCGTCATGGGCGCTAAGACGATCAATGTTGGCTATCTCGCCCGGGTGGAGGGCGAGGCCGCGCTGAAGGTTGTCGTGCGGGATGGCGTGGTCCGCTCGGCCGAACTCAACATCTTCGAGCCTCCACGTTTCTTCGAAGCCTTGTTGCGCGGCCGCGATTTTACGGAAGTGCCAGACATCACGGCGCGTATTTGCGGCATTTGTCCGGTCGCGTATCAGATGAGCGCGGTGCAAGCGATGGAGAGCATGCTCGGCGTCACGGTCGATGGTCCATTGCGCGATCTTCGCCGCCTGCTCTACTGCGGCGAATGGATCGGGAGCCACAGCCTGCATATCTACATGCTGCACGCTCCAGATTTCCTGGGATACGCAAGCGCGATCGACATGGCCGAAGATCATGGTGACGCGGTCCGCCGCGGGCTCGAGCTGAAAAGGGCCGGGAACGAGATCATGTCGCTACTCGGCGGCCGCGAGATCCACCCGGTCAATGTGCGCGTCGGCGGGTTCTACCGCACGCCCCGCAAGCGTGACCTAGAGGGCCTTGGCGAGAAGCTCAAATGGGCGCGCGACGCTGCGCTCAAGACCTTGGAGTGGGTGGCCGAGTTCGATTTTCCTGACGCCGAACGCGACTACGTGTTCGTCGCGCTCAAGGATCGGGACCGATATCCGTTCGCAGAGGGGCGGATCACCTCAAGTCAAGGTCTTGATATCGCCCCAAGCCAATATGACGACCATTTCGAGGAGTACCATCTTGAGCGCACCACGGCCCTTCGGTCCC
>Ga0307444_1000218_pt1 | contig 29865 bp, 20 predicted proteins | sample SalMarSW160340MG_FD_202145 | JGI IMG/M metagenome (GOLD analysis project Ga0307444, IMG submission 202145) | Salt marsh sediment microbial communities from the Plum Island Ecosystem LTER, Massachusetts, United States - SW1603-40 | ecosystem: Environmental > Aquatic > Marine > Intertidal zone >...
CGTCGCGTCGAGGTAGGGGAGGGCTTCGAGGTCGAGATCCTCGACTCGAGACCGGACGGATCTCGGGTGGTGCGTCTGACGGGGGAGGCGGATCCGTGGACGCTCATCGAGCGTCACGGGCACGTCCCGCTCCCGCCCTACATCGAGCGCCCGGATGACGCGACCGACCGGCGGCGCTACCAGACGGTATACGCGCGCGAGACCGGCAGTGTGGCCGCCCCTACGGCCGGGCTCCATTTCACCGCCGGGCTGCTCGACCGTGTGCGCGAGGCGGGCGTGGAGACGGTCACCGTGACGCTCCACGTGGGGGTGGGGACCTTCCGTCCCGTGTCGGCCGAGCGGATCGACGAGCACCGGCTGCACGCCGAGGCCTACCGCATCACTGGCGAGAGCGCCGACGTCCTCAACCGCGTGCGCGCCTCCGGCGGTCGCGTGTGGGCCGTGGGGACCACCACGTGCCGCGTTCTGGAGAGCGTGGCGGATCCGGGGGGCCGCTACGGGCCGCGCGCGGGGTGGACGGATCTGTTCATCCACCCGCCGTACCGCTTCCGGGGGATCGACGCCCTGATCACCAACTTCCACCTGCCGCGCTCCAGCCTTCTCATGCTGGTGGCGGCCCTGGCGGGGACGGAGCGGGTGCTGGGCGCGTATCGGCACGCGGTGGCCGAGGGGTATCGCTTCTACTCCTACGGAGACGCGATGGTGGTGGCGTGACCGATGGCGCCGCGGGGGGGGAGGGGGCGTTCACGATCGAGGGTCGCGAGGGAGCGGCACGCGCGGGGACCCTCCACCTGGGTCGGGGGCGCGTGCACACCCCGACCTTCATGCCGGTGGGGACGCTCGGGACCGTAAAGGCGCTCTCGAGCCGCGATCTGGAGGATCTCGAGGCGGAGATCGTGCTCGGGAACGCCTACCACCTGTATCTGCGCCCGGGGCTCGAGGTCCTGGAGAATGCGGGCGGGCTCCACCGCTTCATGTCCTGGCGCCGCCCGATCCTCACGGACTCGGGCGGGTTCCAGGTGTTCTCGCTCGCCCGCATCCGCGCCATCGATGACGAAGGCGTGACCTTCCGGAGCCACATCGATGGAAGCCTCCACAGGATCACCCCCGAACGCTCGATCGACATCCAGACCGTGATCGGCTCCGACATCCAGATGGCATTCGACGAATGCGCTCCGGGGGAGGCCGATCGCGATGCCGCACGCGCCGCCGTCGAGCGCTCTCTGGCGTGGCTCGTCCGTTGCCGCCGACGACACGCGGAGCTCGCCGCCCGCAGCGCCGGGGACGGCGCCCCCGGTCTCCTGTTCCCCATCTTCCAGGGCGCCTCGTACGTGGACCTGAGACTCGAATCCCTGGAGCGCACGCTCGCTCGGGGGCCGTGGCCGGGGATCGCGATCGGCGGGCTCTCGGTGGGCGAATCGAAGGGCATCACGCTCGGCATCCTCGACGCGTGCGAGTCGCACCTTCCGACCGAGCTGCCGCGCTATCTCATGGGGGTCGGGTATCCCGACGACATCCTCGAGGCGGTACGGCGCGGGGTTGACATGTTCGACTGCGTGGCGCCCACGCGGAACGGACGCAACGGGACGGCGTTCACGGAGGAGGGGCAGGTGAACGTCCGCGGCGCGCGGTTCGCCGGGGACGGGGGTCCGCTCGATCCGACGTGCGACTGCGAGTGTTGCCGCGGATACTCGCGGGCCTACGTGCGACACCTCCTCGTGTGCGGCGAGATTCTGGGTCTCAAGCTGCTCTCGGTGCACAACCTGCGCTTCCTGATTCGTTTGACTTCACGGGCACGCGCCGCGATCCTCCGGGGCGATTTCGAGTCCTGGGCGGGGGCGTGGCTGGAGCGGTACCGGTCCGGGGGCTCGCGGAACGAAGGTGAGTCCCAATGCTGACATCGATGTCGATCATGGCGTCCCCGAACGGGGGCACCGCGAACCCCGCGGCGACCCTGATGATGATGTTCGGGTTCATCGCCATCTTCTATTTCCTCTTCTTTCGCCCGCAGCGTAAGCAGCAGCAGGAGCACGAGGCGCTCGTGGGGGGGCTCAAGAAGGGCGATCAGATCACGACGGTGGGTGGCATCGTCGGCACGATCGTGCACCTCACCGACGACCGCGTGACGATCAAGTCGGGCGACACGCGGATCGAGGTCGAGCGCTCGAAGGTCGCCCAGGTCCGCTCGGCCGATTGACCCGCCCGTCGTCGATGATCCGCGAGATCCGTCTGTTCGGGGATCCGGTGCTGCGCGAGGAGAGCGAGCCCGTGGGCGAGGTGGACGACCAGGTTCGACGCCTCGTCGATGACCTCATGGAAACGATGTACGCCGCCGACGGGATCGGGCTCGCCGCGCCCCAGGTCGGAGTGCCGCTCCAGGTGTTCGTGTACGACGTGCGCGACCCGGAGCACGAGCCGGGGGCCCTCATCAACCCCGAGATCGTGGAACGGGAGGGCTCGGTCCGCGACGAAGAGGGCTGTCTCAGCCTGCCGGGTCTGGCGGAGATCGTCGAGCGCGCCGAGCGCGTCGTGGTCCGGGGTCTGGACCGGCAGGGCCACGAGGTCGAGATCGATGCCACGGGTCTCCTGAGCCGCTGCCTCCAGCACGAGAAGGACCACCTCGACGGCGTGCTGTTCATCGACCGCGTGAGCCCCCTCAAGCGGCGGATGCTCCTCCGCAAATGGCAGAAGCGCGGGGAGGGCGACGCCGGGTCGTGATCCGCGCCGTGGGGCGGTCCGCCGGCCGGCGCGACGCGGGACCCGCACCGGGCCGGGGATGAGGGTCCTGTTCTGGGGCACGCCGGACTTCGGGCTTCCGTCGCTCGACGCGCTGCGCGCCGCGGGCCACCGTGTCGTCGGAGTCGTCACCAACCCCGACCGTCCGGCCGGCCGCGGGCGCCGGCTCGCCTCGAGCCCCGTGAAGAGGTGGGCGGAGGCGGCCGACGTGCCCGTCCTCCAGCCGCAAAGGCCGCGCGGCGAGGCGTTCGAAGACGAGGTGCGTCGGCTGGCGCCGGAGCTCTCGGTGGTGGCCGCCTACGGCCAGATCCTGCGCGACGAGGTCCTCGCGCTGCCGCCGCTCGGCTCGATCAACGTGCACGCGTCGCTCCTCCCGCGGCTGCGGGGCGCTGCGCCGGTCAACTGGGCCATCATCCGCGGTGAGGAGGAGAGCGGCGTGACCATCATGCGCATGGTCCGCGAGCTCGACGCGGGGCCGATGCTGGCCCGGGCCCGGGTCCCGATCGGTCCGCACACCACCGCCGGCGAGCTCTACGCGCGGCTCGCGACCCTCGGGGCCGGAACGCTCGTGACGGTGATCGGGGCGCTGTCGCACGGGACCGCGGCGGAGACACCGCAGGACGACGCTCTCGCCACCTACGCGCCCAAGCTGGACCGCGAGGTGGCGCGGCTCGACTGGGCTCTGCCGGCGTTGGAGGTGGGCCGTTGGATGCGTGGCTGCGATCCGTGGCCGGGAGCCTGGACCCGGGTCGAAGACCTTCCGATCCAGTGCTTCTCCCCCTCGGTCGAGCCGGCGCCCGCCCCCGCGACCCCCGGGACCGTTCTCGACGCCGACCCGCGCTCGGGTCTCCTCGTGCGCACCGGGGACGGGGCGGTTCGAATCGGCGAGGTGAAGCCGGCCGGCGGGCGGCGCATGGAGAGCGCGGCCTGGCTGCGCGGCCACGGGGGGCTCGAGGGTGTCCGGCTCGGCTGACCGGATCCCCCGGCTGCACATCCTGCTGGCCGAGGACCGCCTGACCGATGCCGCGCTCCCCGTGGCGGTCCGCCTGTACGGGGGCGGCGACCCGGTCGCCCTCCACGTCCGCGCCCGGCTGTCGGCCGCCCGGCTGTTCGAGGCGGCCGACCGACTCGCCGACGAGGCCCGATCGAGCGGGGGCTGGCTGGTCGTGAACGGACGGCCCGACATCGCGCTGGCGGCGCGTGCGGACGCCGTGCAGCTTGGGCACGCCGCGCTCACGGCCGGGGATGTGAGGCCGCTGGCGGCCGCCACCGATCTGGCGATCGGGGTCTCGGTGCACGGGCCCGTGGAGGCCGTCGCGGCGGTGCGCGACGGAGCGGATTTTCTCGTCGTGGGTACGATGTACCCCACGCGCTCTCACCCGGGACGGGCGGGGCAGGGAGCGGCCGGAATCGCGCGCGTGGCGGAGGCTCTCGACCGTGTCGGCGTGGCCGCGGTGCCCCTCCTTGGGATCGGCGGAATCGACGTGGATCGGTTCGACGAGCTGCTGGCGGCCGGCGCGCACGGCGTGGTCGTGGGACGCGCGGTCTGGGGCGCGCCCCGTCCGCTGGAACGGGCGGCGCGCATGGCCGCCGCGCTCGCCGACGCCGCGGGGTGAGGAGGATCGGGTGCAGCACATCGAGATCCAGGTGAACGGAGAGGCGCGCAGCGTCCCGTCGGGGATGCGGGTGGGGGGTCTGCTGGATGCGCTGGGGCTCGACGGAGGGACGGTCGTGGTGGAGCTCAATCGCCGCATCCTGCGCCGCGGCGAGCACGCCGACGCCGGTCTGAAGGCCGGAGACCGGATCGAGATCGTGCACTTCGTGGGAGGAGGCTGAGTGGCTCCGTCGGAAGCTCTGGCGATCGCGGATCGGACGTTCGAGTCCCGTCTCATCGTCGGCACCGGGAAGTACTCGGATCCCGACACGATGGTGGCGGCGATCCGGGCCTCCGGCGCCGAGCTGGTGACCGTGGCCGTCCGCCGCGTCGATATCGACAACCCCGACGCCGACGACATCCTGCGCCAGCTCGACCCGCAGGAGTTCTCGCTGCTTCCCAACACGGCGGGGTGCTATTCGGCCGAGGAGGCCGTGCGCTTCGCCCGTCTCGCCCGCGCCGCGGGGATGAGCGAGTGGATCAAGCTCGAGGTGCTCGGCGACCGCGACACCCTCCTGCCGGACACGCAGGAGCTCCTGACCGCCACCCGCACCCTGGTCGAGGACGGTTTCGTGGTCCTCGCCTACACGAACGACGATCTGGTCACCGCGCTCAGGCTCGAAGACCTCGGCGTGGCAGCGGTGATGCCGCTGGCCTCGCCGATCGGGAGCGGGCTGGGGCTCCTCAACCCGTTCAACATCCGGCTCATCAAGGCACGTCTCGAGATTCCGATCATCGTCGACGCGGGTGTGGGGACCGCGTCGGACGCATGTGCCACCATGGAGCAGGGGGTGGACGGGATCCTCATGAACACCGCGCTCGCGGAGGCTCGGGATCCGGTGCGGATGGCGGAGGCCATGCGGGGGGCCGTGGACGCGGGACGTCGAGCGTACCTGGCTGGCCGGATGCCGCGTCGCGAATGGGCGGTGCCATCGAGCCCTCTGAAGGGCCTGCCGGGTTGATGCCCGTCGCGGCCATCCTCCGTGGTCCGACCACCCGTGGATCGGCGGACGCGCACCCCGGGGTCGCCGACGGAGGCCGCCCCTCCCGGCCGCGGGTGGGCCTCGATCCCCACCCGGCCTCCGCTTGAACCCGCGCGCCGCCGCCCACCGGATCCTGCGCGAGTCGCGTGGCGGCGGATTCGCCGACCGGGCCGCCGAGCGCATTCTGCCGGAAGTCCCGCCGCTCGATCGCGGCCTGGCGCTCGAGGTGGCCTACGGCTGCCTGCGGCTCCGCGCCCGTCTGGACCGCTGGATCGAGGCCTACACCGACCGTCCGCTCGACCGCATCGACGCCGACGTGCTCGATTGGCTGCGCATCGGAGTGTACGAGCTGAAGGAGCTCCGCACCCCCGATCACGCGGCGGTGAGCCAGGCGGTGAGCGGGGCGCGACGGACGATGGACACCGGACGCGCGGGCTACGTCAACGCGGTCCTGCGCGCCGTGGCGCGGGGATCGAAGCCCGACCCGTTCCCCTCCCGCGACACCGACCCGCTGGGCTATCTGGCGAGCTGGGGCTCCCACCCCGTGTGGCTGCTGGAGAGGTGGCTGGCGCGCTGGAGCCTGCACGAAGTGGTGCGGCTCGTGCAGGCCGACAACACGCCGCCGCCGGTCGTGGTGCGTCTGCTGGACGAGGGACCGGTCGAGGACACCGGGCTCGAGCCGCTCGATGGGTGGCCGCGCTCGCGGCGGCTTCGTACCGGCAGCCCGGCGGAGGCGCTCCGGCGGGTGCGCGGCGTGATCCAGGACCCCGCGGCGTCCGCCGTGGTAGACTACATGGGTGCCGACCTCGAGGGGCCGGTGTACGATGCCTGCGCGGCCCCGGGCACGAAGACCGCGCTCCTCGCCGCGATGGCCGGGGGCCCGGTCGTCGCCGGCGATGTGTCGTCCGAGCGGTTGGGGCGCGTGCGGGCCGCGGTGCGGAGGCTCGCGCTTCCCGTCCGGTGCGTAGTGGCGGATGCCCGCAGGCCGCCGGTGGGCGAGGTGCGCACGGTGCTGGCGGATGTCCCCTGCTCGGGCACGGGAGTGCTCCGCCGGCGAGCCGATGCCCGCTGGCGGATCACGCCGGCCGACCTCGAGGGACTCGCGGGTATGCAGGCGGAGATCCTCGAGGGGTGCGCGGGGATCGTGGCGCGGGGGGGATTGCTGGTGTACTCGACGTGCTCGCTCGAGCCGGAGGAGAACGAGGATCAGGTGGAACGCTTCCTCGCTGCCCACCCCGGGTTCGCTCGGGAGCCGAACCCGATCCCGCTGCCGGGGGGCTCGCTCACCCCGGACGGCGACCTGTTCGTCCGGCCGTGGATGGCCGGCACCGACGGCGCGTACGCGGCCCGTCTGAGGCGCGTGCGATGAGCTTCGAGCGGCGCGTGCGGGATCGGGCCCCCGAGATCCAGGCCGTGCTGCGGCGCGTGGCGCGCAGCGCAGTCGCGCGCGTGGCGGTCCTGACGCTCGCGATGTTTCTGTTCGGGTACTTCCTGGCCGCCACGTGGCTGTTTCCGTCGGCCGAGGATCCGACCGACGTGCGGCTCGTCGAGGTGCCCGATCTCGACGGCGCGAGCTCCGAGGACGCCGCCAGGCGGCTCGACGAGCTCGGGCTCGACGCCGCCACCCTGGCCCGCGTCCACCACCGCGAGCGTCCGGAGGGCGCGGTCGTCGCGCAGAGCCCGCTTCCCGGTCAGCTCGCCAGACCGGGGGACACCGTGCGGCTCACGCTGAGCGCGGGCCGCGAATCGAGGATCATCCCCGAGCTGACCGGTCTGGCGGGCAGCGAGGCCGCCCGACTGCTGCGCGGTCTGGGCTTCGAGGTCGAGATCGTGAACCAACCGGATGCGGCGTCGCGCTCGGGAGTGCTGGCAACCCGCCCGCCCGCGGGAACCCGACTCAGTCCGCCGGCCTCGATCGAGCTGGTGGTGGCGCAGGGGGCGGCGATCGTCGAGGTGCCCGACCTGCGGGGTCGCCACGTGGATGACGTGGCCGAGGTGCTCGAGGCCGGCGACCTGCAGCTCGGGGCGATCCGGTTTCAGGTCGATGCGCCGGAGGCCCCGGGCCGGGTCGTGTCACAGAGCCCGGCCCCCGGCTCGGCGCTGCGCGGGGGAGGCTTCGTGTCGATCGTGGTGGCCGGAACGCCCCCCGACTCGATGGCCGCCGACATCACCGACCGGCCCGCCGACGCGCCGCCCTCGCCCACAGACACACTCGTCGGTGTGGGGGGGTAGGCGCGCGTGAGCCTGCGGAGCGCGATCCTCGACAAGTGGCCGTACAAGCTGGCGGCCATCGTGCTGTCGATCCTCCTGTGGCTCAACGTCACGGCCGATCAGCAGCGCCAGGACCAGCCCATCGGTACGCGTGTCGAGTTCGAGGTGGCCGATACGACGTGGAGCCTGCGCGACGCGCCCTCCGAGGTCAGCACGGTGTTCCAGGGCCGGCAGGGCGATCTGATCGCCATGTTCAACCAGCCCGTGCTCCGGAAGGTCATCGAGGAGGTGACCGACTCCGTCATGGAGGTCGAGCTGAGCGTGGACGACGTGAGCTTCGACCGGTCGCTGAGCGTCCGCCCCACGGCGGTCGTCCCGCAGCGTGTCACCGTGCGCCTCGAGCGCCGGGTCGACCGGCGCGTGCCGGTGGCGGCCCGCGCCGGGGCGCGGGCCGCGCCGGGGCACGTGATCGCGCGCACGGTCGTGGAGCCGGACAGCGTGACCCTGTACGGGCCGGAGTCGGTGGTCACCCGGGTCTTGAGCATCGAGACGCAGCCCCTCCAGCTCGGGGAGATCCGCGCCTCCACGTACCGCCAGGCCGAGCTCAGCCTTCCCGAGGACCTGTCGTCGGTGGAAGCCGTCCCGAGCACCGTCATGGTGTCGATCGAGGTCGACTCGTTGGTGTCGCGCCACCTCCAGGTTCCGGTGCGGGCGCTCGGGGATGCCGCGGCCGCCGTCATCCTCGATCCGACCCGCGTGTCGGTGACCGTGACGGGGCCCCAGGCGGCCGTGGGCTCGCTGACCGAAGCGGATCTCGTGGCCACCGTCCAGGTCGACGTGGTGCCTGCCGAGGAGCGTACGTTCGAGGTCTCGGTGCGGCTGCCGGCGGGTCTGAACGCGACCCCGACGGTCGAGCCCGCGCGCGTGCGGGCCCGCCCGCGCGGGTCTGTCGGCGACGGAACCCGCTGACGTGGGGCCGGTTCTCGGCGTCGAGACTTCCTGTGACGAGACATCCGCCGCCATCGTCGACGGGAACGGAATCCGCGGGCTCGCGATCGCGTCGCAGGACGCACACGCGGCGTTCGGAGGAGTGGTGCCGGAGCTCGCCGCGCGGGCGCACATCCGGGCGCTCGACGCGATGGTCTCGCACGCGCTGGAGCAGGCCGGCGTGACCCGCGAACGGCTGGAAGGCGTGGGCGTCACGGCCGGGCCGGGGCTCGTCGGGGCGCTTCTGGTGGGCGTCAACTGGGCGAAGGCGTTCGCGTTCGCGAGCGGCGTCCCCCTGCTCGGGGTGCACCACATGGAGGGCCACCTGTACGCCGCTTCGCTCGAAGACCCGGACGCCGTGCCGCCCTTCGTGGCGCTGCTCGTGTCGGGCGGGCACACGTTGCTGGTCGAGGCGCGCGCGTGGGGCGACTACCGGCTCCTCGGTCAGACGCGGGACGATGCGGCGGGCGAGGCGTTCGACAAGGTCGCCCGCCGGCTGGGGCTCGGATATCCGGGCGGGCCGGAGATCCAGCGCGCCGCGGCGGGCGGCACGCCGGGCACGCAAGCCCTGCCCCGCCCCATGCTGTCGGCGGGCGATCGACCGGGAGATCCGTCGTACTTCGACCTGTCGTTCAGCGGCCTCAAGACGGCGGTCGCGCTGGCCGCCTCGGAGCTGGAGGAGCGCGGAGAGCTCGCCGACGCCGTTCCCGACCTTGCGGCCGAGTTCCAGGAGGCCGTGGTCGACGTCCTCACCGAGAAGACGGCCAGGGCGGTGGAATGGACGGGTGTGCCACGCGTCGTGCTCGGGGGCGGTGTGGCGCGAAACTCGCGCCTACGCGAACGTTTGGCGGAGCGTCTCGGACCGGGCTGCCGCCTGTTCGCACCCTCGCCACGCCTGGCGACCGACAACGCCGCCATGATCGCGGCCGTCGCGCGCCACCGGCTCGAGTCCGGGGAGCGCAGCGCCTGGTCGCTGAACGCCGATCCGATGCTGCCGTTTCCGGGTCTCGCGGCGAGCGCCACGGCGCTCGCGTCGGCGCGAGAAGGTCGCCATCGCTAGACGGGACCCGACCATCGCTCCTGGCGCCGCTCGGGTGACGCGGGGCCGCGAGGAATCCAGACAGGAGACACCACGTGCATCCGGAGCTGTTCACGCTCGACCTGCCGATCATCGGCGAGCTGACCATCACATCCTTCGGGGTGATGATGGCGCTGGCGTTCCTCTCCGGCTACGCCGTCCTGCGCTCGGAGCTGGGGCGTCTCGACGTCGATCGGGATCTGGCTGCCGACATGCTGCTCGGCGCCCTCGTGGGCGGCATCGTGGGCGCCAAGATCTACTATGTCCTCCTGTACTGGGAACGCACGGCCGCGGACCCGCTCGGGATGATCTTCTCGCGCGGCGGGATCGTCTGGTACGGCGGCCTCATCGGCGGCGTGCTGGGGGTGAGCTGGATGGTGAAGCGTCGCGGGGCCCGGATCCCGCTCGCCGCCGATGCCGTGGCGCCGGCTCTGGCGCTGGCCTACGCGATCGGGCGCATCGGGTGCTTCCTCGTCGGCGACGACTACGGACGCCCCACGGACTCCTGGGTGGGGATCGCGTTTCCCCGCGGCCTTCCCCCGACGACGGCCGCGAACCTGCGGCGCTTCGGAGCCCCGGTCGATCCGGGCATCCCCGACAGCCAGGTGCTGGCCGTGCACCCGACGCAGCTGTACGAAACCGGCATCTCGCTCGTGGTGTTCCTTCTCCTGTGGCGCCTCCGCCGCCACCCCCACAAGCAGGGCTGGCTGTTCGGCGTGTGGCTGGCGGCGGCCGGGATCGAGCGGCTCATCATCGAGGTCTTCCGGGCCAAGGACGATCGCTTCCTCGGCCCGTTCACGCTGGCCCAGGCGATCAGCGTGCTGGTCATCGGGGTGGGGGTGACGATCGTCCTCCGCTGCCGCCGCGCCGCCTCCGCGGCCCCGGACGCGGCCGCGGCCTAGGCCGGGCGCCGTCGTTCGAACCGTGGCCCCGTCACCCGCGAGCTTTCGCTCGCGCTCCGCTCCGCCGGTCCGGGCCCTGTGGCTCGCGCTGGCCGGGATCGTACCGGCCGGTGCGCCGCTGGCCGCGCAGGCGAACGGCGACATCGAAGTCGTATCGCTCGACTTCGAGGGCAACGAGGCGTTCTCGAGCAACGAGCTCGAATCGGTCATCCGCACCCGCGCGACGGGGTGCGCCAGCCTGCTGCTGCAGGTCCTCCCGATCTGCCAGCTCACCGACTGGGGGTTCGCCCACCACCGGCAGTACCTGGATACGCTGGACGTCGCCGCCGACGAGCTGCGGCTGGAGTTCTTCTATCGCGACCGCGGCTTCTTCTCCGCCGAGGTCGACGACCACGTGGAGATCTCCGATCGGAAGGCGCGGGTTCGCTTCTCGATCAGCGAAGGGTCCCCGACGCTCATCGACTCGTTGAGCCTGAGCGGCGTCCCGCCCGTGCTGGACTCCGCCGCGGTCGCGGAGCTGATCGCGCTCCAGCCGGGGGATCGCTTCGACCAGTTCCGCCTGCGCGTCGCCGAAGACAGCCTCGTGCGTGCCCTCCACGAGCGCGGCTTCATCCAGGCGACCGTCCTCGAGGACCTGCTCCGTCCGCCGGGCGGAGGCGCGCGCGTGCACCTCGACGTTAGCCCGGGCGCCCGCTTTCGGGTCGGGCGCATCGAGGTCGAGGGAGCCGAGGACATCGGCGAGGGAGTCGTTCGCGATCTGCTCCGCATCCGTTCGGGCGAGTACCTGAGCCAGAGCCGGGTGGAGGACGGCCAGCGGGCGCTGTTCGGCGTGGAGGCGATCCGCTTCGCGTCGATCACCACCGAAGTGGCCGACGACTCGATCGTGGATCTCCGCGTGCAGATCACCCCGGCGCGGACACGGGCGGCGCGCGGCGGGTTCGGGTGGAGCACCGACCAGTGCGTCCAGACGGAGGCCACGCTGACGCACCGCAACCTGTTCGGGGGCGCCAAGCAGCTCCGGATCACCGCGCGGCTGGACGACATCTTCGCCCAGCAGCTGGGCGGCAGGTTCCCGTGCTCGGATGTGGGCACGGATTCCGACTTCCGGACGCTGAACTTCCTGTTGCGGGCCGAGCTTTCGATCCCCGTCTTGTTCTCCGGTCGCAACAGCTTCAGCGCGAGCGTGTTCGGCGAACGCCAGAGCGTCCCGGACGTGTTCATCCGCGAGGGTGTGGGAGCGCAGTTCGGCGTCACGCGCCAGCTGAAGCGGGGCATGACCGCCACGCTGAGCTGGCAGCCGTCGTATACGGGCTTCGACGAAGAGTCGGCCGACATCTTCTTCTGCGTGAACTTCGGCTTCTGCACCCCGGAGGACATCGCCACCGTCACCCGGTCCCAATGGCTGTCGCCGGTCACCCTCCACTGGGTCTACAACCGCACCAACGACCCCCTGCAGCCCACCAACGGACACTATCTGACGGCCGAGATCGAGCGCGCGGAGCGCTTCACCGGCTCCGACTACCGGTATCTGCGGGTCAACGTCCAGGCGGCGGACTTCGAATCGCTGGATGAGGGGCTGGTCGTCGGAGCCCGCATCAGGGGCGGATTCGTCGAGCCCACGAGCGGCCCCTTCTCCGTCTCGGATCCGAGCCGCGAGCAGGAGGTGATCCACCCCTCCAAGCGCTTCTTCGCGGGGGGATCGCAGAGCGTGCGCGGGTTCGGCCAGAACCTCCTCGGCCCGCGCGTCCTGGTCGCCGATCAGGTGGAGGACTGTCCAGACGAGTTTCTCGAGCCGTGCGTGCAGCGTCTGGCCGCCGAGGATCCGGGCGCGTTCGTCCAGCGCCCGAACGGCGGGAACGCCGCCGTCGAGATCAGCCTGGAGCTCCGACAGCGGCTCAGCGCGCGCTGGGGCCTCGTGTTGTTCGTCGACGGGGGCAACGTGTTCGAGAACCTGTCGAGCCTCGAATGGCCCGTGTGGACGCCGGGCGCCGGGATCCGGCTGATGACCCCGGTGGGGCCCCTGAGGCTCGACCTGGGGTACAACCCCACCGGTCCGACCCCGCTGCCGGTCGTCGTGTCGCTCGAGAACGGCAGCCTCGTCGAGCTCCGGGACCAGGTCGTGTTCGATCGGTTCACGTACGACCAGCCGTCGTTTCTCAAGGAGTTCTGGCGCCGGCTCCAGATCCACTTCTCGATCGGAGAGGCCTTCTGACACCGCCCGACGCGGACGAGCCGATGTCGGAAGACCCGACCCCGGGCGGGTCCGGTCCGGAGGAGCCGAAGCCGGCCGGAGCCACGCCGGACGCATCGCACCCCGGGGCGGCGGGGCGCCGCCGTCGGCGTCACGCCCGACTCCTGGCACGCGTGCTCGGGCTGTTGTGCCTCGCGATCGCGTTCGCGCTGTTCGAGTTCACGCAGACGACGACGGGCCGCAACGCGGCGGTCGCCCTGCTCCAGAGAGCGCTCGACAACGCGGTCCACGGGCAGGTTCGCATCGGCCCGGTGCTGGGCGGGAATCTGGTCACACGCGCCACCCTCGCCCGCTTCGAGATCGCCGATTCGACCGGCGCCGCCTTCGTGGCGCTCGACACCGTGACGATCGGGTACGATCCGCTCTCGCTGCTGCGCCGACAGATCCGCATCCGTCGACTCGACGCCCGTCGCGCCGAGGTGAGGCTCGCGCAATCCACCGACGGACGCTGGAACTACGAGCGCATCTTCCAGCCGGGCGCCCCGGCTCGCGGGGAGCCGCCCGACAGCGCCGCGGCGGACAGCGCGGCCGTGGCGCAGGGCGGGAGTGCGCTCCGATTCCTGATCCGTGATGCCGCCATGCGAGCGGGTCGCATCGAGATCCGTACTCCGTGGACCGAGACGCTCGAGGGCGAGGCACGGACCCGCGCCCTCGAGGAGGCGCGGGGAGGCTCGATGTGGAACGTGGAGGGGACCGGGGATGGCGAGTACGAGCGCGTGTACCGGCTGGAGGACGCGTCGGGGACCTTCCCCCTGATCCGGGTGGTCGATCCGCCGCGCCCGTTCCGGATCTCGCTCGACGACGTCGCCGGTACTCTGTTCGCGGTGAGCCAGCCGCTCGAGGTCACCCGCTTCGCCGGCGTGGTGACCTTCGGCGACACGATCGACGTGGCCGTGCGCCGCCTGGAGACCCCCGCCTCGAGCGTGTCCGGAGAGGGCTGGGTGGTGGCCGGGGACCCCCTGGAGTACGGCTTCGAGCTCGAGGCCGATCCGCTTGGATTCGAGGATCTCGCGTGGCTCCCGGTGCCGGTGCCCGCCGCGGGCGGCGGCCCCATGCACATCGGGCTCTCGACGCGTGGCGCGATACCGGTCGTCGATGTGACGGACGGCTCGGCGCGCAGCGAGGACACCCGTATCCGGGGTGGCTTCCGGCTCGTCCTCGAGGAGACACCGCGCTTCGAGCGGCTCGACGCGACGCTCGACCCCCTGCGCATCCGCTGGTTGGATGAGCTGCTCGATCGGCCGTCGATGGTCGACGGTCGGATCACCGGAACGGTGACCGGATCCGGGCGGCTCGACCGCCTGCAGATCGACGCCGACGTGTCGCTCGCCGACCTCGAGGGCGAGGTCCCCCCGTCCCGCGTGCACGCGACCGGCGGGGTGTCGATGGTCGAGCCCTACCCCCTGAGCGGGCTTCGGCTGGAGCTCGAGGCGTTCGAGCCGCGCTGGGTCGGGGTGCTCGGGTTCGAGGCGCCGCTGGACGGACGCCTGGATGGCTCGGTGACCCTCGATCGCCCGGGGGGAGGGATCCTGTCGGCGAACGGCCAGGTCGCGCACCGCACTCCCGCCGGCGACGTATCGCGGGTCGATGGCGAGGCGAAGCTGGACTTCGAGCAGGGCTCGATCATCGACGTCGACGTGACGGTCCGACCCCTGGCGCTCGCTGCGCTGCGGCCGTTCGCGCCGGATGTGGATCTCGTGGGGACCGTGAGCGGCCCGATCCGCGCCCGGGGAAGCCTGTCGGATCTGCTCGCCGAGGCGGACCTGGAGACGGCGCGCGGCCACCTGACGTTCGACGGACGCTTCGGGCTCGAGGGCGATCCCAAGCGCTACGATGCCCGGGTCGAGGCCTCCGGCATCGACCTCGAAGAGTGGATGGAGAATGCGCCTTCCTCGCGGCTGGCCGTGCGCGGGAGGGTGGTGGGCCAGGGGGTCGAGCCGGGGATGCTGGAGGCCGACTTCGACATGGACATCCTGCCCTCCGTGCTGCAACGGGCAGAGCTCGACACGAGCCACGTCCGCCTGCACGTGGCGGACGGCCTGGCCCGCATCGACACGCTGATCCTGCGCTCGGATGTGGGATCGGTGACGGGACGGGGCAGCTTCGGCCTCGCGGAGGATCGGGAGGGGGCGCTCCAGCTCGAGGCGCAGGTGCCCGACCTGTCGGAATGGAACCGGTGGTTCGCCGAGGAGATCCCCGGCGGGCGGGCCGCCGACGAGGGGCAGCTCCTGTTCGAGGACTTCGCGGCCGCCATGGCGACCCCGGACGAGGAGGCCGCCGTGGAGGGCCTGCTCGGACGCCTCGAGGGCCGGGGAGTCCTGCAGGGCTCGATCGACCACTTCACGATCGAGGCGTTCGTCGAGGCGAGGGACGTTCGCTTCAACGACTCGGGCGCCGACTCGCTGACGGCCCGCGTGGCGCTTGCGGCCCCCCCATCGCTCGACGCCATCGACGCGCGGGCGACGGCGTGGGGGGTGCGGGTGCGCGGCATCGCGCTCGATTCGCTGACCCTCGATGTATCGCGCACCGAGCCCGGTCCGATGGCGGTCGGCATGTTCGCGGACCGCGACTCCACCGTCGAGCTGTCGACCGGAGGGCGTCTGGAAATGCGGGCGGGGGCGTTCGACGCCCGGCTCGACAGCCTGGTGGTGGGGCTCGGCAAGGTCGGCTTCTCGCTGCTGGACCCCGCGCGCATCGCGTATTCGGATTCCGCCCTCGTCGTCGAGCGCGTCGCCCTCGAAGGGCCCCTCGGCCGCTTGGAGGCCGATGGGACGATCCCCGCCGGGGGCCAGGGCGACCTGACGGTGAAGGTATCCGGATTCCGGGTCGACCAGCTGGCCTACCTGTTCTCGGACGCGCCCGAGGTGGCTGGGACCCTGTACGCCGACGGGACGGTGGGCGGGACGCTGTCCGCGCCGCGCTGGCGGGGGAGCGCGAGGATCCTCGATCCCGGCATCCGCGAGCACCGCTACAGCGCGCTCGAGTCGAGCTTCGACTATGCGGACCGCCGTCTCGAAGGGTCCGTAGACCTGTCGCTGGACGGGCTGCGTCTGGCGCACGCCGAGGGCAGCCTGCGAGCCGATCTCGCGCTGGGGAAGGTCGAGCGACGCCTGCTGGACGAGCCGGTGGACATCGAGGTGCGCGCCGACAGTCTGCCGCTGGAGATCCTCGAGCTCAAGGTGCGCGGCCTCGAACAGATCGAAGGCTTCGCCCGCGGCTCGGTCACCCTCGAGGGCGAACCGGGCGAGCTCCGCTACGGGGGAGCCCTCGCCATTCGGGGAGGCGCCGCCCGCGTCCCCGACCTGGGCATCCGGCTCGTCGGGATCGTCGGCAGCGCGAGCTTCCGCGGCTCCGAGGCACGGGTCGACTCGCTCGAGGTATCGTCGGAGGCCGGTGGGAGCGCGAGCGTGCGGGGTGTCCTCGACGTGAGCTCCCTCTCCAACCCGGCGCTCGATCTCGAGCTCTCCGCCACCCGCTTCCAGGCGGTGTCGCGACGCGACATGACGCTGGCCGTCGAAGGGACCGGTCACCTGGGAGGCCACTTTCGCAGTCCGCTCCTAGAAGGGGACTTCGGGCTCCGGGACGGCGACATCCAGCAGGACGAGTTCCTCCGGGAGCAGAGGGTGATCGATCTCAGCGACCCGACTTTCTACAGCCTGCTCGATTCCGCCGCGGTGGGAGAGCGCCGGCTGCTGGACCGCTTCCGGAACCCGTTCATGGACAACCTGGTGATCGACGCGAGCGTCGATCTGGGTCCCAATCTGTGGCTGCGCTCGCCGCAGCTCGACGTGGAGCTGGTGGCCCAGGATCTCGAGGTGCACATGGATCGGGCGCGGAATCAGCGCACCGTGCGGGGGATCGTGGAGCTCCCGCGCGGCACGTACCGCTTCGACCGCATCCGTCCCTACGTACAATCACTCCGCATCACATCGGGCACCCTCCAGTTCACCGGCGGCCCCGACTTCAATCCGAACCTGTCGATCAACGCCGAGTATCGGAATCGGACCCCCGAGGGCCCCGTGGTCATCGAGGTGCATATCGGTGGGACGCTCCAGAACACCCAGCTCGCGCTCACCAGCAACCCACCCATGAGCGACACCGATCGTCTGTGCTTCCTGGCCGTCGGCGCTCCCTGCTTCGCGGCGGCCGACAACCAGCTCGGCCAGCGGCTGGCGCAGGAGGCGGTGCTCGGCACGTTGAGCACAGGGCTCTCATCCGCTCTCGTCGGTTCGACCGGACTGTCCTACTTCAACCTGCGCTCCGTTGGGACGACGCGCGGTTCCCAGGTGGCAGGCTCGCGGAGCCTGTTCGACCAGACCGCGGTCGAGTTCGGCTGGTACGCCAGCGAGGAGGTGTTCTTCTCGTTCTCGCAGCCGCTGGGTGGCGGGGCGCCCCGCGCGACGCTCGAGTGGCGCTTCTCGCCGGTGTGGACCCTCGAGGCCCGCACGGCGAGCCGGCTCGACGAGCGTCTCTTCGGTCTGACCCGCGGCAGCAACCTGGCGAACGACCGGACCTTCGGGCTCTTCCTGTTTCGAGAGTGGAGCTACTGAGGTGACAGGGGCGGCCGGCCTCGGGGATCCGGATGGCGAGCGACGGCCCGCGGGCGTATCCTCCCGCTCGCGCCGAGAAGCCCGTCGAGGCTTCCAATGAGACGGGAGGTAAGGCCGTGAGCCCGCGACCGCAGGCTTCGTGAAGAGCTACCCCTACGCCGACCGGGAGCGCTTCCTGGTGCTGCTGAACGCGCACGCGAGCGGCGGATTGCCGGATGCGCTCCGCCGCCGGCTGGGGGGGGCCTTCGCGGCGCGATCCGTCCCGTTCGACATCGTCGAGCCCGCGGATGCGGAGGAGGCGCTGCGGGTCACGCGGATGGCCGCCGAGCGCGGGTACCGCGCGGTCGCCGCGGTGGGTGGAGACGGAACCGTGGGCATCGCCCTCAAGGGAACGGCCGGGTCCGGCGTCCCGGTCGCCATCATCCCGTTCGGGACCGGGAACCAGCTCGCGCTCAACTTCGACATCCCCAGCTCGCTCGAGGACAGCGTCCGCGTGGCGGTCGAGGGACGGGTGGAGCAGGTGGACCTCGGACGCGCGAACGGCGAGCAATTCGCGCTCATCGCGGGGGCGGGCCTCGACGCGGATGTGATGGCGGCCGCGACCACCGAGCTCAAGAACCGGCTCGGGTTCGCGGCCTACCTGTACAGCGGGCTCAAGCACATCATCACCCCCCCCAGCGCCGACTTCCGCATCGTCGCCGACGAACGCGAGGTGAAGGTGCGGGCCTCGATGGTCCTGCTGGCGAACGCCGGGCAGCTCGGTGCCGGTCCCCTCCCGGTCGAGGTGTCCGTCGCGCCGCGCTCCTCGTTTCACGACGGGCTCATCGACGTGTGCATCTATGCACCGCGGAACCTGCCCGAGGTCGCCCGCATGCTGTGGCGCGTCGCGCGGCGTCAGTTCGCCGGCGACGACCGCATGATCTTCCTCCAGGCGAAGAGGGTCTTCATCGAGTCAGACCCGCCCGTCGCGATCCAGATCGACGGCGAGCCGCGCGGAGAGACGCCGATCGAGGCCGAGATGGAGCCGCTCGTCGGACGGATCCTCGTGCCCCGGTAGGGAAGCGCGTCGGGCGAACCGGCGGGCGGGCCCGACCCGCCGGACGTCCGGCGCTCAACGATCGGACCTCCCGTAGATCAGATACGGCGCGCGCAGCCGGCGGAACGCGTCCAGCCCGGGCTCCCACGATGCGGCGATCTCGTCGGGATCCGCCCCGTCCTCGATCGCCGTGCGCAGGTCCGCGCTGCCGGCCAGGCGGTCGAAATGCCGCGCGTTCCACTCCCAGCGCTCCCCCGACAGGTCGCGCGCCTCGCGCAGCGCCGCCACGGCCGTCCGGACCGGGTCGTAGACCTCGCGATCCAGCACGGTGAAGCGGACCCCGTGCACCGTCACGCCGTCGAACTTCCCATCCGTCGGCTGCCGGGGGACGAACGTCGCCGGATCGATCCGCACGCCGGGCAGCCTCCGCAATCGGAGCCGCTCCGCCAGGGCCTCCGCATCCAGCCACGGGGCGCCGATCTGCTGAAACGCGGCCGTCGTCCCGCGGCCGACCGACAGGTTCGTCCCCTCGAACAGGCACGTGCCCGGGTAGTGTGCGGCGCTCTCGAGCGTCGGGATGTTGGGCGACGGTCGGATCCACGGCAGCCCGGTCTCGTCGAACCACAGGTCGCGCCTCCACCCGTCCACGGGCACGACGTGGAGCTCGACCTCTATCCCGAACTCGCCCACGTACAGAAGGGCCAGCTCGCCGGTGGTCATGCCGTGACGGACCGGCACCGGGAACATGCCCACGAAGGTGGCGAACGCCGGATCCAGCACCGGTCCCTGGGCGGCGCCGCCGATCGGGTCGGGCCGGTCGAGCACGACGAAGGGAACACCGGCGGCCCCCGCGGCGCGCATCGCCGGCGCCATCGTGGATACGTACGTGTAGTAGCGCGCTCCGATGTCCTGGAGATCGAACACCAGCACGTCGAGCTTCGCGAGCTCCTCGGGCGTCGGAGCCCGCGTCTCGTCGTACAGCGAGTAGACCGGGAGACCGGTGGCGGCGTCCACCTCGTCCTCGATGCGCTCGCCCTCGGGGGCTCTCCCCCGGATCCCGTGCTCGGGCGAGAACAGCGCCACGAGCTCCGTCCCCTCGAGCCCGGCGAGCACATCGATCGCGCTCCGCCCATCGCGGCTCACGCCGCTCTGGTTCGTGATGAGCCCCACCCGGCGCCCGACCACGAGGTGGGCCGAGTCGGTGACGAGGACGTCGAGACCGGGACGGACGACGGCCGGGTCCGCGTCGGGCCCGTCGCCCGTCGCCCGTCGCTCCGCGGACCGCGGGTGGCACGCCGCCAGCGCCAGCCATGCCAGCGCGAGGCCTCCCGCGACCGGCGCTGGTAGCCCCCTCCGGCCCCGCATAGCTTGATGCCGCATGGCCGTCAGAGTACCGGAGGCTCGGAGCGGGGGACAGCGGGTCGTGTGGGGGTCGATCGCGTGTCTGGGGCTCCTCGCGGCGTGCACGGCCACCCCCCCGCCGCGCGCCGGGGCGCCCCCCGCTCCGAGGGGCATCGACGCTCCGCTGTCGGCCGAAGCGCGTGACTGGGTGGAGGAGACCGTCGCCGCGCTCGATCTCCGGCGCCGTGTGGCGCAGCTGGTCATGGTGTGGATGTCCGGCGGCTACGCATCGGTCGATGACGAGGAGCAGCGGCGCGTCGCCGCGCTCGTGGATGACGGGGTCGGGGGCCTCGTCATGTCGGTGGGGACGCCACTCGACTACGTCTCGCGCCTCGATCGCCTCCAGGAGCGGGCGCGCGTGCCGCTTCTCGTGGCGGCCGATTTCGAATCGGGCCCCGGGTACCGTCTGGGGGGGATCACCGCGCTTCCGTCGGGCATCGATCTCGGGGGGGCCACCGTGCTCCCCGCCTCGATGGCGTTCGGGGCCATCGACGACGAGGACGCGGTCCGGGAGGCGGGGCGGCTGACGGGCCTCGAAGCGCGCGCCCTCGGCGTCCACCTGAACTTCGCGCCCGTCCTCGACGTCAACAACAATCCCGCGAACCCGATCATCAACACGCGCTCGTTCGGGGAGGATCCCGATCGGGTGGCCGCGCTCGGGGCCGCATACATCCGCGGCGCGCACGAGGGCGGCCTGCTCGTCACGGCCAAGCACTTCCCCGGGCACGGCGACACGGGCACCGACTCGCACGTGGCCCTCCCCATCATTCCGGGGGACCGCGAACGCCTCGACCGGCTCGAGCTCGTTCCGTTCCGGCGCGCGATCGAGGCCGGAGTGGACGCCGTGATGACGGCGCACGTGGCCGCCCCCGGGATCCTCGGGGAGGGGGCCCCGCCCGCCACCCTGTCGCCCTATTTCATGACCCGGCTCCTGCGCGAGGAGCTGGGCTTCGAGGGCGTTCTGTTCACCGACGCGCTCGACATGGGGGCCATCGTGGAGGGCTACGGGGCCGCCGAGGCGTCGGTGCGGGCGCTCGAGGCAGGCGCCGACGTGCTCCTCATGCCGCCGGACCCGCGGGCGGCGATCGACGCGGTCGTCGGCGCCGTCCGCGAGGGCCGCCTGTCGGAGGCCCGGATCGAAGCCTCCGTGCGGCGGCTCCTCGAGATGAAGGCCCGCGCGGGCCTCCACCGCTCGCGGCGCGTGGATGCGGAGCTCGTCACTCGGACGGTGGGGACGTCCGGTCACCTCGCGTTCGCCGACTCGATGGCGCGACGCTCGATCACCCTGGTGCGCGATCTGTCGGGGATGGTGCCCATCGACAGCTCGAGCAAGCGGCGCGTGCTGTGTCTCACGTTCGCACGCGACGGGGACGTGACGGCGGGGCGGGTGTTCGACTCGGTGCTCGACGGCGCGCTCGAGGTGAGGCACGCCCGGGCCGGGCCCGGCGGCGATCCGGCCCTGCTCGACTCGCTCGCCGCCGCCCTGGACTCCACGGACGTCCTCGTGGTATCGGCCTATGTCGCGCCGCGCAGCGGAGCGGACCCGGTCGAACCTCCGAACGATGTATCGCGTTTCCTCGCGGTCGCCTCTCTGAGCGGCACGCCCGCGATCCTCGTCTCCTTCGGGAGCCCGTATCTGCTGTCCGCCTTCCCCGACGCGGCGGCGTATCTGATCGCGTGGAGCGGCGCGCCGGCGGCCCAGCGCGCCGCGGCCGACGCGCTCCTCGGGCGAGCCCCGATCCGGGGTCGGCTCCCCGTCTCGCTGCCTCCGCTGTACGCGCGCGGGGATGGGCTGCGCCGTCCGGTGGACCCGTCGGCGGCCGACGTCGAGACGACCGGACAGGGCCCGGCCGAGGCGCCTTCCGCCGAGGTCGGGATGGACTCCGCGGCGCTGGCCCGCGTGGATGTGCTGCTCGAATCGGCCGTCGAGGACTCGACGACGCCCGGGGCCGCGCTGGCGATCGGCCGACACGGCCGCCTCGTGCGGGTGCGCGGATACGGGACGCTCGATTGGAGCCCCGGCTCGCCGCCGGTCACCGACTCGACCCTGTACGACCTCGCCTCGCTCACCAAGGTGATCGGCACGACGACCGCGGTCATGTGCCTCGTCGACGAGGGGCTGCTGGAGCTCGACGCGCCCGTCGGGGACATCCTTCCGGAATGGTCGGAGGGCTGGAAGCGCGAGGTGACGATCCGCGACCTGCTCCTCCACCGCGGCGGTCTCCCACCGTTCCGGCCCTTCTGGCGCGAGCTCCGGGGACGCGAGGCCTACCGTGCCGCCATCGCCGCCCTGCCGGCCGATTACCCCCCCGGAACGCGGACGGTGTACTCGGACCTGGGGTTCATCACGCTCGGGTTCGTGGTCGAGATCATCACGCGCACGGACCTCGACCGGTTCCTCGAGCGTGTGATATTCGGTCCGCTCGGGATGCGCGACACCGGCTTCCGCCCACCGGCCTCGCTTCGCGACCGGATCGCGCCGACGGAGGTGGACACCGTGTTCCGCCACCGTCTGGTGCACGGCGAGGTGCACGACGAGAACGCGTACGCGCTCGGAGGCGTCGCCGGCCATGCCGGCCTGTTCTCCTCGGCGCGGGATCTCGCCCGGTTCGCGACCTGGCTGCTCGAGGCCGCGAGGGCTGGACGCGGACTCGGGGCGCCCCCGGCGGCCCCCGTCGCGTTCCCCGACCCCGCGACGGTGGACTCGTTCACCCGCCGCGCCGGGCCCGCGTCGAGCCGCGCGCTCGGATGGGACACGCCCACCACCCGCTCGTCCGCCGGTCGCTTCCTCTCCGCGGGCTCGTTCGGGCACACGGGGTTCACGGGCACGAGCGTGTGGGTCGACCCGGAGCTCGACCTGTTCGTCGTGCTGCTCACGAACCGGGTACACCCGACGCGCGAGAACGCGAAGCACATCCCCCTCCGCCGCGCCGTGCACGACGCCGTGGCGGCGGCGATCGCGGACGTCCCGGTCCGACCTCGCGATGCCGGGGGAGGGACCGACCCCTGACCCCCCTCGACCTGGCCGTCCTCGTCCTCTATCTGGTCCTGGTCACGGCATGGGGATCATGGCTCGGGCGCGGCGCCCGCTCGGCGGAGGACTACTTTCTCGGGGGGCGCGACCTGCCGTGGACGGCGGTGCTCCTCTCCGTGGTGGCCACCGAGACCAGCACGCTCACCTTCCTGTCGATCCCCGGTGTCGCCTACACGGGCACGCTCGGCTTCCTGCAGATCGCGTTCGGCTACGTCGTGGGGCGCATCGCGGTCGCGGCGTGGCTGCTCCCGGCGTACCGCGAGGGACGCCTGCGGACCGCGTACGAACTTCTCGAGCGATGTTTCGGGATCGGCACCCGCCGGCTCACGTCGGGCATCTTCATGCTCACCCGCCTGCTGGCCGACTCGGTGCGGCTGTTCGCGACCGCGATCCCGCTCTCGCTGGTCACGGGCTGGTCGCTCGCCCTCTCGGTGGTGGTGATCGGAGGCGCGACGTTCCTGTACACGTACGCGGGGGGGATCCGGGCCGTGGTGTGGGTCGACGCGGCGCAGATGGGGCTCTACCTGGCGGGCGGGCTCATCGCCCTGGCGGTCCTCGGGTCCACCGTGGCGGGAGGGTGGGGAGAGATCCTCCGGCAGGCCGGGGCGGCGGGGAAGCTCCGGGTCATCGACCTGTCGTTCGATCTCGGCCGTCCGTACACGCTGTGGGCCGGTGTCCTGGGCGGCGCCTTCCTGACCATGGGCTCGCACGGCACCGACCAGCTCATCGTGCAACGGCTGCTCGCCTGCCGGGACCTGCGCGCCAGCCGTCGGGCGCTCGTCGGGAGCGGGCTCGTCGTCCTCGCCCAGTTCGCACTCTTCCTTCTCGTCGGGCTGGGGCTGTGGGTGCACTTCTCGGGCGTCGCCTTCGAGCGCTCCGACGAGATCTTCGCGCGCTTCATCGTCGAGGCGCTGCCGCCGGGGGTTCGCGGGCTCCTCATCGCCGCGGTGTTCGCGGCGGCCATGTCCACGCTGTCGAGCTCGATCAACTCTCTGGCCTCGACGACGGCGTACGACTTCTGGAGCGCCACCCGCCCCGGGGCGGACGAGGCCGCCGTGCTTCGGGTCGGCCGTCTCGCGACCTGGGCGTGGGCGGCCCTGCTCACCCTCGCCGCGATCGTCTTCATCCCGCTCAGTCGCTACGGGGCGGCCGTCGAGATCTCGCTCGGGATCGCGTCGCTGGTGTACGGCGGGCTCCTCGGCGCGTTCGGGCTGGCCCGCTTCCGCCCGGACGTCGGCGCGCGCGCAGCGCGCGTCGCGCTCGTCACGGGGATCCTGGGCGTCACGGCGGTATGGGTGTTCGCCCGCACGCTCGTCGCGTGGCCGTGGTACGTCCTCCTCGGGACCGCCCTCACGGCGGCGACCGGAACGCTCCTCGCGAGCCGGGAGACGGGGGCCGGGTGACCGGGTTGCACCCCCGCGGCCGGCGCCTCTACGATGCCGGGCTATGGCGACTCGAAACTCCCTCATCGTACGCGGCGCCCGCGTGCACAACCTGCGCGACATCGACGTCGCGATCCCGCGCGACAGCTTCACGGTCGTCACCGGGCTCTCCGGCTCGGGCAAGTCGTCGCTCGCGTTCGACACGATCTACGCCGAGGGCCAGCGGCGGTACGTCGAGTCGCTGTCCGCCTACGCGCGGCAGTTTCTCGGCGTCATGGAGAAGCCTGACGTCGACCAGATCGAGGGCCTGTCGCCGGCGATCGCCATCGAGCAACGGACGGCGGGTGGCAACCCGCGCTCGACCGTGGGGACCGTCACCGAGATCTACGACTATCTGCGTCTCCTGTGGGCACGGGCCGGCACGCCGCACTGCCCCTCCTGCGGGAGACCGGTCCGCGCGCAGTCGAGCTCGCAGATCGCCGCGCGGGTTCTGGGGTGGCCCGAGGGCGCCCGCATCGAGGTGCTCGCCCCCCTCGTCCGGGGTCGCAAGGGCGAGTTCCGGGATCTGTTCGAGCGGGCCCTGGGAGAGGGATTCGTGCGGGCGCGCGTCGATGGGGAGCTCGTCGACCTGAGCGATCCGCCGACCCTCGATCGCCGGCGCAATCACGACATCGCGATCGTCGTCGACCGGCTGGCGGTCCGGGCCTCCGACCGCGAGCGACTGGCCGACTCGATCGCCACGGCGCTCCGCATGGCCGAGGGTGTGGTGGAGATGGACCTGCACGGCGACACCGACGCCGGCGGCGAGCCACGCGCGGATGACGGTCCCGACGTCCACCTGTTCAGCGAGCACTACTCGTGTCCATCGTGCGGGATCTCGATCCCCGAGCTCGAGCCCCGTCAGTTCAGCTTCAACTCCCCCTACGGGGCGTGCGAGGCTTGCGACGGGCTCGGGGTACAGCGCGAGCCCAACGCCGAGCTCATCGTGGGCGACGATCGCATCTCGATCCTCGAAGGCGTCCTCCTGCCACTCGGGACCCCCTCCGGTCGCGCCCGCCGACACTCCCTCCCCCGGCTGGCGAAGAAGCTCGGCTTCGACCTCAACACGCCGTGGGGCGGGCTCGACGACGAGCAGCGCCGCGCGATCCTGTACGGCGATTCCGACGTGGGCTGGGAGGGCGCCCTGGCCGCCGTGCTCCGGCGGTATCACGAGACCGCGAGCGAGCAGGTGCGCTCGAGCCTCGACGAGTACATGACGCTGTCGGCCTGCCGGGCGTGCGAGGGGGCGCGTCTCAGGCCCGAGAGCCGGGCCGTGACCGTCGAAGGCGTCCGTCTGCCCGAGATCGTCCGCCTGCCGGTGGTCGAGCTCCGTCCGCGGCTCGCCGAATGGCTGGCGCGGGCCCGCCGCGATGACGGCGCCGGGGCGGAGGTGCGCGCCCCGATCCTCAAGGAGGTCGTGGAGCGGCTCGAGTTCCTCGAGCGAGTCGGACTCGGCTACCTGACCCTGTCGCGCTCGGCCGAGACGCTGTCGGGCGGCGAAGCGCAGCGCATCCGGCTCGCGACCCAGATCGGGAGCCGCCTGGTCGGCGTGCTGTACGTGCTCGACGAGCCCTCGATCGGTCTCCACCCCCGCGACAACGAGCGGCTCCTCGGGACGCTGCACGCGCTCCGCGACCTCGGGAACACGGTGCTCGTCGTCGAGCACGATGAGCAGACGATCCGGAGCGCCGACCACATCGTCGACATGGGGCCGCGGGCCGGACGGAACGGGGGCCGGGTCCTGGTGTCCGGGGACGTCGACGCCCTGCTTGCGTGCGACGCCTCGCTGACCGCGGCCTATCTGCGTGGCGACCGCCGGATCCCGCTGCCCGAGACGCGGCGTCGGCCCGGCGAGCAGGGGTCGCTGACCGTGCGCGGCGCCTGCGAGCACAACCTGCGCGACATCGACGTCGAGTTCCCGCTCGGGCTGTTCATCTGCGTGACGGGCGTGTCGGGCTCGGGGAAGTCGACGCTGGTCGAGGAGATCCTGTACCGGCGGCTGGCGCGCGACATCTACCGCTCGAAGACCGTCCCGGGGGCGCACGAGACGATCGAAGGCCTGGACCGGGTCGACAAGGTCATCGACGTGGACCAGAGCCCCATCGGACGGACGCCGCGCTCCAACCCGGCGACCTACACCGGGGTGTTCACGCCGATCCGCGACCTGTTCGCGCGTCTGCCCGAGTCGCGGATCCGGGGCTACCAGCCCGGCCGCTTCAGCTTCAACGTCAAGGGCGGTCGCTGCGAGGCCTGCCGCGGCGACGGCCTCGTGAAGATCGAGATGCACTTCCTGCCGGACGTATACGTGCCCTGCGACGTGTGCCGCGGGAGACGGTACAATCGCGAAACGCTCGAAGTTCTGTACAAAGGCAAGAGTATCGCGGATGTGCTCGAGATGAGCGTCGACGAAGCCCTGGAGTTCTTCGACGCGGTGCCCGCGATCAGGCGCCGTCTCCAGACGCTGTCGGACGTGGGGCTCGGCTACGTGACGCTCGGCCAGTCCGCCACCACCCTGTCCGGCGGCGAGGCGCAGCGCGTGAAGCTCTCGTCCGAGCTGGCCAAAACCAGCACGGGGCGAACGGTTTACATCCTCGACGAGCCCACCACCGGGCTCCACTTCGAGGACATCCGCCTCCTGCTCCGCGTGCTCCACCGCCTGGCCGACCGGGGGAACACGATCATCGTGATCGAGCACCACCTCGACGTGATCAAGACGGCCGACTGGATCATCGACATGGGGCCCGAGGGGGGGGCCGCAGGCGGCACGGTAGTTGCTCAAGGTCCCCCGGAGCGCGTGGCCTCCGTGAACGAGAGTCACACGGGTAAACACTTGTCCCCATTGCTCGAAGGGGCGGTGGGGGTGGTGGCCGGGTGACCAGATGATTCACACGGAGGTCAAATCGTTCAGCGGCCTTGACGCGTCCGGACGGTCGTGCGATACTCGAAACTCGGGAAGGGTGGGGTATGGGCCTGCCTCGAGAGACACACCGAGTTCATTGCCCGGTCGTCACGGACTTCGACTTCGGTCGGTGTGGTCCCCTGGAGCTTCGTCGGGGTGACGGAGTTTCCCGGGGGATTGCCGGAGGAGATATAAAGCGTTATAGGCAGTTGGACTTAGGGGCCGGCAGCCCTTGACCCTATTCGGGATTGCCGGTATGTTCAGCCCGTTTTGGGCCGGGGTGTGGTGCATCAGAGTAGGGTTTTGTAGGCGGCCGAAAAGGGACCGCAACGAGTCAGTCACCACCCGAAGGACTTCATCCCTGAGGAGGAGTGAATGAAGAAGGTTACGAAACGGCTGCTGGTAGCCTGCGTTGCGGCCCTGTCCGCCGCCGCCTGCCAGGACCAGATTGTGATTCCGCAGCCGCCACCGCCGCCACCGCCTCCACCGGGAGTCGACGCGACGGTGACGATCCAGGGCCTGCGCACGATTCCGGGCAACGCGCCCGTGAATCCGACGGCGGTGTTTGGTGACATCAACGTCGTCCTGAACATCGCCGAGGGCGACAACACGGTCACCCAGGTCGACGTGGTGCTCGATGGCACTCCCATCGGGTGCACGTCGATCTCCACGAACCGCACGCCGGACGAGGGCGTCCGTCTGTCGCAGGGCGCGGCGGATGTCGTGGAGTGCTTCTTCAACTCCGACGACGTGCTCGGCGCCTGCGTGGGCGAGCAGCTCGACCCCGCGAACGACAACGGGACGCACACGCTGGGAGCCCGCATCACGCTGGATGACGGGACGACCCGGACGGCGAGCAACGCGCAGCAGATCACGCTGGCCAACACCAGCTTCATCCTGCTGGCGGTGGTCGACGAGCCCGTGACCCCGGTCGTGGGAGGCAGCGGTCGGCTGTACCACGGTGGCGACGACATCGTGTTCGGCGCGTGCCCCGTGTCGTACAACGGGACGACCGTCGGGTCGGTGAGCGTGGTCGGAACCGACAACGGCGGCGCCGCGACGAGCTGCGACCAGGACCAGGGCGGCGCGACGTTCGGCGCCTGCGGGTCCGTGGATCTCGGTTCCGGTGCCGGCGCGGTCAGGACCGACGCATCGCCACCGTTCACGTACACGGCGGCCGCGTCCAACAACGACGCGTTCGACTCGGGCTCGGGCGATGCCGGGACGGGCGTCGAGGACCTGGGCACCGGCGCGGGCCACACGCTCAGCGTGACCGGCTCGGTGTTCGCCGATGACGGCCTCAACGTCACGACGGAGTTCGCCGGCGGGTTCGGGAGCATCACGGGCTTCTACATGGACTTCACCCCGCCGCGCGTGAACTGCAACGCCGGGTGCGCGGCGTTCACCGCGTCGGAGATCACCATCAGCGAGCCCGCGGCGGGTAGCTCGACGGCGCTCACCTGGTATTCCGAGGGCAACTTCGGTCTGTCCAACGTGCAGGAAGAGGGCGTGGGCTGGAGCTTCGGTGCGGGCGGCTCGATGGACGTGGGCGACTGCTCGGACACGGACAACAGCGACGCCGCCGACGCGACGGACTTCGTCCCGCTGTTCAGCGATGTCTCCTCGATCGACGATGTGGACGAGGAGGACTGGGAGCTGGGTGGTGACGGGTTCGCCGGCACGGACTCGGGCGACGACTGCCTGCTCGGCGAGCTCCGCTCGTTGGCGGACAATCTGACCAACGCGACCCGCCTGGCGGATCCGGGCAGCATCCCGGCCCAGATCCAGACGCTGACGGCGTTCGGGAAGGACGCGACGCCGGCCGACATCAGCAACCCGCAGCCTGCCGCGACCATCCTCGTGCTGAACCCGGATGCGAACGCGAACGGCATGGTGTGCGCGGACGCCGGTGACTGCACGCTGATGCTGGACGCGCTCGATCCCGATCTGGCGAGCGGCGATCCGGGCAGCGGCGTGAACGAGACGGGTTGCGACCCGTGCTCGAACGTCACGTCGGAGATCGACGACGGGCCGGGATCGACCAACGACGGCGAGACGCTCGACGTGAGCAACAACGGCACGCTGACCTCGGTGGACGAGGACTTCGTGATCGACCTCACGTCCGGCTCCGGTACGTTCCCGCTCGCCGATGGGGCGTACGAGATCACCCTGACGGCCGAGGACAACGCGACGCCGGCCAACGAGGCGACGTACACGTTCGCGTTCGACCTGGACGACACGGCTCCGGGATTCGGCGCCCTCAACCCGGCCCCGGTCGGGAGCGCGGGCACGGACGCCAGCGCGATCGTCATGACGATCGGTGGTACGATCAGTGATGCCCACATCATCGACACCGCGAAGCTGTCGGTGTACGTGGACGGGAGCGACAACATCGGAACCGGTGCCAACAACACCTGCGACGCCGCGACGGACTTCAAGCTCAGCGTGACGGGTGGCGACATCGATCGTAACGATGTTGACCTCACGGATGGGACGAGCTCGATCTCCTTCAACGAGTCGTTCACGATCACCCAGCCCGACGCCGCGTCGCGCACGCTGCGGTATTGCTTCGTACTCTCCGCGGAGGACGAGGCCGTGCTGAAGGACGGCACGGACACGGGCAACACCAGCTCGTTGAACACGGCGGTCGACGTGACGTGGAACGCGGGCTGAGCACGAGAGCGGTTCGGGGCCGATAGGAGCCTCCTCGCGGAGGCTCCCG
>Ga0307444_1000219_pt1 | contig 29689 bp, 22 predicted proteins | sample SalMarSW160340MG_FD_202145 | JGI IMG/M metagenome (GOLD analysis project Ga0307444, IMG submission 202145) | Salt marsh sediment microbial communities from the Plum Island Ecosystem LTER, Massachusetts, United States - SW1603-40 | ecosystem: Environmental > Aquatic > Marine > Intertidal zone >...
CCGCGCTCTCCGGGAAGGAAGGCCCTTTCGCATACCACGTTGTCCAGATCGTTTATCAGGCGGTATACCGTCTGAAAACCGAGGTTTGACATCCCCACATGGTAGGTGTTGGGATAGGTCAACGCAACGGAGATCTTGCCCCGCCAGTCTTTTCTGATGGTGCCCGTCTCTGCCGCCAAGAACGCTGTGCGGGGGCCTCTGGTCTTGTGTGACATGGATTTCCGTCATTCATTCCTGCAGCCCGTTGTCCACAACCGGCTGTCAGGTACAATGCTGCACAGACGACGGACGAAGCAATGGTGACCCCTGTCTGTTCGCGGCGACACAACGCAAGATTTCACGAGCGGGGCTCAGTCTGCTTTTCGTCGCATGAAGGTGGGCACGTCCAGATCATCTTGATCCAGGATGATGCCGCGATAGCCCCTAAAGCGACCGCCACTTGCCTGGCCAACGGCTCTTTCCTGTCGGATGAAGGTCGGCTCGTCAAGGTCTGACGCCCGTGTCAGGTCTGCCTCCGTGATGTCGCGCACTTTGCCTGACAATTTGCTCTCCCGCCGGTCCGCCTCAGACTCGAGCCCGGTGGCTATGACCGTGACCCGGAGTTCTTCCCCGATACTGTCATCCAGGACCGTGCCCCAGATAATCTCCGCATCATCGCCGGCCTCGCTGCAGATACGGTCTGAGGCTTCCGCCATTTCGGCCATGGTCAGATCCGTGCCACTCGTAATGTTCATCAATACGCCCCGGGCTCCGCGGATGGAAATGTCTTCCAAAAGGGGATGAGATATGGCTCTTTCAGCTGCTTCCAGTGCCCTGTCCTCTCCGCTGGCTATACCGGTCCCCATGAGGGCCATTCCCGCCTTGGACATGGTCGTCCTGACATCAGCAAAATCCAGGTTCACCAGGCCCGGCATCATGATCAGGTCTGTGATCCCCTTCACGGAGTGGAGGAGGACCTCGTCCGCCCTCTTGAACATCTCCAGCATCGTGGCGCTCCTGGATGCCAAACCACGCAGCCTGTCGTTGGGGATGGTGATCACCGTGTCCGCCACTTCCTTAAGGGCATTCAAGCCGTCTTCGGCCTGGCTCATTCTCTTCTTGCCCTCAAAACTGAACGGCTTGGTTACCACAGCTACGGTGAGGGCGCCTACCTCCTTGCCGACCTGCGCAATGACTGGCGCGGCACCGGTGCCAGTGCCCCCACCCAGCCCGGCGGTGATAAAAAGCATGTGGCTGTTTTCCATCGCACTTCGGATCGTGTCCAGACTTTCCATGGCCGCCTGGCGGCCGATTTCGGGATTGGCTCCGGCTCCAAGACCCTCGGTCAGTCTCTCCCCCAACTGGATATTGACCGGCGCCTTTGAAACTTCAAGGGACTGGACATCCGTGTTGGCCGATATGAACTTGACCCCTTGAAGCCTTGACGCAATCATGTTGTTGACGGCGTTCCCGCCGGCCCCGCCCACACCGATCACCTTGATTTTCGCCGATTTTTCGCTCTCCACAAAACTAAACATCATGGTTTCCACCTCCTGTCTCTTTCTTTGTCCGTTCAAATGATCTCCTTGAACCATCGCTTCATGCGTGCCATGACACGATTAAAAATGTTCCTGTCTCGAATCCTGAACTTCCTCCTGGGCTGGGTTCTAGCGCCATAGAGGACCAAACCGACGGCCGTGGCGTACATCGGGTTGTTGACCACATCAACCAACCCCCTGATCCCCATGGGCCTCCCGATCCTGGTGGGAAGGTCGAAGATAGCCTCGGCAATGTCCACCACACCTTCCAACAAAGAAGATCCTCCGGTGATCACAACCCCGGAAGTGATGACATTCTCCATGCCCGCCCCGTAGACCTCTCGATTGATCAGGTTAAAGATCTCTTCCACCCTGGGTTCCAGAATCTCTGCCAGGATCTGCCTGGAAAGCATCCTGGGTTTCCGTCCACCCACACCGGGCACCTCAACGGTCTCATCTTTGCCGATATTGCTCGAAAGACAGGTGCCGTATTTCACCTTGATCTTTTCAGCCTCTGTCATGGGGGTTCTCAGACCCACCGAGACATCATTGGTTAGATTGTTTCCGCCCAGAGCCAGCACCGAAGTGTGTTTGATGCTTTTCCCCTTGAAAACGGCCAGATCCGTCGTGCCTCCCCCAAAGTCAATCAAGGCCGCACCCAAGTCTCTTTCTTCCTTGTTCAGAACCCCTTCACCCGAGGCAAGGGATTGGAGCACAATATCGGACACATCAAGCCCGGCACTATTGGCACACTTGATCAGATTGTGAGCCGAGGTGACCGCGCCGGTCACAATGTGGATTCTCGCCTCCAGCCGGACCCCGGACATACCAAGGGGATCCTGGATTCCATCCTGTTCATCCACCATGAATTCCTGGGGAAGCACGTGAATGACCTCCCGGTCCGGGGGAATAGCCACTGCCCGCGCTGCGTCAATCACGCGGTCAATGTCCTTCTGGGTGATCTCGTTGCCTTTGACGGCAACGATTCCGTGGCTGTTGAAACCCTTAATGTGGCCCCCGGCGATGCCGGCGTAAACCGATGTAATCTCACAGCCCGCCATTAACTCCGCCTCTTCTATGGCCCGCTTGATGGAATCCACGGTCGATTCGATGTTGACGACCACGCCTTTGCGCAGGCCCACGGATGCATGAGTCCCTATGCCCACGATATCGATCCCATCTGGATTGATCTCACCCACCACAGCGCAAATCTTTGTGGTGCCGATATCCAGCCCCACAATAAGTTCTCCATCCCCCTGCACTTTCATATCTCCTTTCGATAGGACACCCCCAGGAGAGATACACCTCCCGAAGGCCTCACCACCACGCGTTCTAAATCGTTCAGATCGATGCACGCAATGTCCAGCAACTCATCGCCCCGCCTGAAATAAGACATCATGTCTCGCAGTCGATTAAACTTTGACTCGTAGTCCCCGAAGCCCAGCTCGATAGCCAGACCCTTTTCAAAACCGAAAACGGTCAGCCCGGTCTCCGGGTCTGCGTGAATATTGTGGATGGCGTCAAGAGGCAAGACACTCCCGTGAAGCCGGCTCAAACGCAGCACCTCTATGATGGCCTTGAATACACGGGAACGGCCCTGGCCGCCCAGATCAACATCTGAAAGCTTAAGTCCGGTTACGACCGGCACCCTGATCCGATCCGATGGCTCAACAGACTTGAACACCTCCCCGGTCTCATCCAGATAGAAAAATCGCTTGAACTTCAACATGGCTATGGGTACCCGTTCCCTCACTCGAATACGAATCGAAACGGGTAATTCCCGCTGCACCTCTGCAGCACGAACCCAAGGATCGGCCAGGAGCCTGTGCCGGAGCAACCTCAGGTTCATGCCCAATATGTTGTCGTGGAGCTTTACGCCGCACTGCTTCAAGATCGTCGATGTTGAGAGTCTATGGTTTCCCTCAACGGTAATCGTCTGGGCGTCAAAGTAGGAACTCTGTGTCAGGGCATCATGGCCCAGGATAAAGAGCAAGCTTGTCCCGCCCATGGCAACAGCCACAAGCAAGACCTTCATGCACACAACACAACGTCTTACGATCCGCTCTTGTTTTCGTGCACGGCTGTTCTTATAGTAGTTCTTGCGAACCCGCTTCCTGACCAATAATCATCACCTCCGGCTCCAAGTGAACCGCAAACCGATCGAATACCATGTCCTGCACCCGCCCCATGAGTGCAAGCACGTCAGAAGCCTTGGCATCTGCTTTGTTCACAATAAAATTAGCATGTTTTGTTGAAACTTCTGCACCCCCCTTGCGAAGCCCCTTCAAACCGGCCCTGTCAATCAGCTCTCCTGCCGAGACATCTGCCGAGGGGTTCCGAAACATCGACCCGGCGCTGGGCAAAGACAACGGCTGCGTCAACCGCCGTTTCCTTTGCATGTCGAGGGCCTCTTGCCGAAGGGACTCACGATCTGATCGTTCCAGCAGAAATTCAGCTCCCAAGATGATGCCACTTTCTTCCAGGTTCAGTCCCCTGTACGAAAAGTTGAGCCGCGCCCTGCCCAAGGTCACCATATCGCCATGCTGGTTGAGCAAAGACACGGAATTCGTGGTGTCCGCTATACAAGCGCCCCAGGCCCCTGCGTTCATTCTCAGTGCGCCACCCACGGTTCCCGGGATGCCCAGTGCGAAGTTGAGGCCTGCCAGGCCGTGGTCAAGGGCATACCTGCCCAGTTTGCGTACCAGGACACCCGCGCCTGCCATGATCTGCACTCCACCGTCAGGGTGAGGCTCCGAGCCCTGCCGCATGGACTCAAACCCGTTGGCGAGCTTGAGCACAAGGCCCCGTATGCCCCCGTCCCGGACCAAAAGGTTGCTCCCTGCCCCAAGGATCATGAACGGCAGGCCCCTGTCCCGCGCCCATCTTACCAGGTCCCTGAGCTGTTGATCCGTTTTCACGGTCAGCAAGGCATCAGCCGGCCCTCCGATGCCAAAGGTCGTATGCCTGGACATGGGTTCACCAAAGGCAACCTGTGAGCCAAAATGATCTCTGAGCCACTTCTTGTCTGCGTCATTCATCGCTGGGTCGCTCATTCAGCAACCTTTCTCCCACCTGCCACACATCACCTGCGCCCAGGGTCAAGAGGATGTCCCCTGCCCTCAAAATGCCCTTCAGATAAGATACGGCACTGTCGTGCCCGTCCTGGAACACGACATCCTTGTGGCCGTGAAGACGAATCCCATCGTAGAGGCTTCGGCCGTCTATCGCTTCGATGGGGGGCTCGCCGGCAGGATAGATTGGAAGAACTACCAAGCTGTCCGCCTGGTAAAATGATCGCGTAAAGTCATCAAAGAGCGCGGCCGTCCGCGAGTAGCGATGAGGTTGAAAGACCACCACAAGCCGGCGGCCCGGCCAACACTGACGCGCCGCTTCAAGGGTCATCTTGATCTCCGTGGGATGGTGTCCGTAGTCGTCTACCATCGTGACGCCCCGCACAGATCCCGTTACCTCCAATCTCCGCTGGACCCCTTCCATCTCGCTGAGCGCATCCACAATCGTCTCAAAGGGAATCCCGAGTTCGAGGCCAACCGCGATGCTGGCCATGGAGTTGTATACATTGTGCAGGCCTGGCAGATTCAGCTCCACCCAGCCCCGGGGCTTCCCATGGTGGAACAAGCGGTATCGGCTTCTTAATTCTACAAAGCTGACATCCCTGGCTTCATAATCTGCCTGAGACGTAAGGCCGTAAGTGATGAACCGTTTCTCAATCCGGGGGATGAGGTCCTGAATCCCCTCGTTGTCCAGACACACCACGGCCATGCCGTAGAAAGGCACCTTGTTGATAAAATCAAGAAATACCTCTTTGATCTCTTTGAGATCCTGGTAGAAGTCCAGGTGCTCGGCGTCAATGTTCGTAACCACTGCAATGGTGTGAGACAGCTTGAGAAAAGACCCATCGCTTTCGTCTGCCTCGGCCACGATGAATTCTCCCTGGCCCAAACGGGCATTGCTGCCGAGGCTGTTCAGTTTGCCGCCGTTGACCATGGTTGGATCAAGGCCCCCTTTCTCCAAGACAGAGGCAATAATCCACGTGGTGGTGGTCTTGCCGTGGGCGCCGGCCACAGCAATGCCGTACTTAAGGCGCATCAATTCGGCCAGCATCTCACCTCGTGGGATGACCGGCACCAAGGCCTTTCTGGCTGCCACCACCTCGGCGTTCTCCGGCCCCACTGCAGAAGACACCACCACCACGTCCGCCCCCTCAATGTACTGCGGGCTGTGGCCTTTGAACACACGCCCGCCAAGTTGTCCCAGACGCCTGGTGATATCCGTTGACTTGAGATCTGAACCGCTGACTTCGTAGCCCAGGTTCAAAAGGAGCTCCGCCATACCGCTCATGCCGATTCCGCCGATTCCCACAAAATGAATATGATACGATTTCTGATACATATGACCACTAACTCATCACCACCAACCTGCGGCATTCATCCACAATAAACTCTGCAGCGTTACGACGACCCAGGGCTTCGGCCCCCATGGACATGTCCTGCAACGCCTTGGGGTTTGATATGTAGTGATCTATTCTTGCGGCCAAAAGTTCACCGTTCAGGTCTTGTTCACGGACCACCTCTCCGCCGCCGGAATCAGCCACGTACCGGGCATTCAGCTCCTGGTGGTTGCTGGCGGCAAAGGGAAATGGAATGAAGATGGCGGGCTTGCCCACGGCTGTCAACTCAGCGATCGTCGTCGCCCCGGCCCTGCAAATGACCAGGGCGGCGGAGCGGTACATCGTGGCTATGTCCTGGAAGAAAGGCTCCACGGTCGCCTCCATCCTGTGCCGCTCATAGGCACTGGCAACCCATGACGCATCTCTGGGTCCCGTCTGATGGATAAAGCTCATGCGAGCGGGTTCTTTTAGATAATCAAGGGCCTCTACCACTGCGCAGTTGACGGCATGGGCCCCCTGGCTGCCACCCAGGACCAGGACCGTAAACGGGTCGGCGGTCCTGTCGACTGCCTGGACGGCAAGGAGCTCCCGTCGCACCGGATTTCCTGTCACGACTGTTTTCGAGGGCTTGAATATGGCCAATTTGTCCGGGAAGCTGATGAATACGCGGTGGGCAAAACGACCCGATATCCGATTCGTCAGCCCTGGGATGAGATTCTGCTCATGGATCACTAATTTCTTGCCCATAAGCCTGGCGGCCAGTGCCACTGGGCCCGACGCGTACCCGCCGACGCCGATGATGATGTCTGGATCAAACCGCCGGATGATTCCCACGGCTTGCCAGAACGCCTTTGGCAGCCTGACCAATGACCGAAGCTGTCGCCACAGTCCTCGTCCCTTAAGACCCTGTGCCGGAATACCCACGTGATCAAATCCTTTCTTTGAAAGTGTAGATCTCTCCAAGGCGTTGTCCGTCCCGACAAACAGGATTGCTCCTGCCGGCTCTCTTATCTTAAATGCCTCAGCCAGGGCTATTGCCGGAAACAGATGCCCACCGGTACCGCCCCCGGCAATCAGAACCTTCATGTCAGGCACCCCGCCGGGCTGAGATGTTCATCAATATCCCGACGGTCGCGGCACTCATGATCAGCGACGTCCCTCCATAGCTGACAAAGGGAAGCGTCAATCCCTTGGTGGGCATGAGCCCCAGTGCCACACCGGCGTTAATACAGGCCTGCAAACCAAGGCTCGCGGTCAACCCTGTAGCCAAAAAGGTGGCAAAGAGATCACGGGCCCTCATGGCAATCAAGATCCCCCGCCAGAAGATCATGGCGTACAGGGCCATGACCAGGCCCACGCCGACCAGCCCTAATTCCTCTCCCACGACAGAAAAGATAAAGTCTGTATGAGGCTCGGGGAGGTAGAAAAGCTTCTGGTAACCATTGCCGATGCCTGCCCCAAAGATCCCCCCCGAGCCGAAGGCCATCAGAGAATGCACAATCTGATACCCGGTGTCACCCTGATACGCCCATGGGTTCAGGAAGCTTAGGAATCTTTTCAGACGGTATGGCGCATGGATCATCATGTAATACGCAAGGGGCACGGTCGCCCCCAATGATACGAAGAGGTAAGACACACGCACCCCCCCGACAAAGAGCATAATCCATACGATCAGGGCGATCATGGCCGCCGTTCCGAAATCGGGCTGCATAATAAGCAGGATGGCGAAGCAGGCAAACAGAATGGCATGGGGGAGAAAACCGACGCTGAATTCCTTTATCTTCTCCTGCTTCTTGCTCAGAGAGTAAGCCAAATATATGATCAGGGCCAGTCGCGCGAATTCTGATGGCTGAAATGACACGCCGAAGGCTCGCAACCACCGTTTAGCCCCCCCTGCCGCCCGACCAACGCCAGGCAGATAAAGGACGACCAGCGACACAAAGGCCATGCCGAGAATCGGATATGCCAAGGCCTTGTAGACAGAATAAGGCACGTGCCGGCAGCATACGAGCACCAGGATCGCCACCAGCGCGTGCACGACCTGTCTGTTGAAAAAATAGGTGTCACTGCCGAAACGCTTCATGGCCACCATCGAACTCGCACTGTAGACCATCACCAGCCCCATCCCCAGTAGCATGAGCATGCCTAGAAGGAGGACATGGTCATAGCCACGGCCATGTTGTATTTGTTTATCCCTAGTCATTGATGGACCCGTAAAAAGTGTTTTGCGAACGATATTGAGCATTTTGGGAAAAAGGCACTTGAGATATTCAGCGTCAAAAAATGGTAACTGTTTGAGGGCGTTAGCCCGAGTTTTAGCATTTTAGCTGAATGTCTCAAGCGCCCCCAAAATGTTCACGGAGTGAGTAAAATCGACTTCTTACGAAACCATCAGTCATTGGTCACTCGTCACCGAGGTTCCGCACGGCCCTGCAGAAAGCCTCACCGCGTTGGGCATAATCGGTGAACATATCAAAGCTTGAACATCCCGGTGACAAGACGACCACGTCTCCCCGAGTCGCCGTTTGTGCGGCTGAATGAACCGCCTCCTCAAGGCTTGCCGCCTCCTGAGAATCCGTTGCACCACCGAGCTTGTCCAGAATCTTCTCTCTGGCCTCTCCAATGGCAATGAGCCGCTTCACCCGCTCCTTGATCAGGCCCCTCAGCACGGTGTAGCTGCCGCCCTTGTCCCGTCCTCCCATGATCAAGATCACGGGCGCGTCAAAACTCTCAAGGGATCGCATGACTGCTCCCACATTCGTTCCTTTGGAGTCGTTGTAATATTGCACCCCATGGACCGTCCTGACGTGTTCGAGCCTGTGATGCAGGCCCTTGAACGTGTTCAGGGTTCTCTGGATGGCTGATTCGTCAGCGCCCGCTGCCAGGGCCGCCAAACTGGCAGCAGCGGCATTTTCGAAGTTATGCACGCCCGTCACCTTGAAATTCGCAAGGCTCAACGTCATCGGGGCCCTTCCCGGAACCCGGCAAACCATCTCACGACCCTGAAGCTTAACACCGCCCCGTCCATGGGCGTTCACGTTGAAATAGAATTTCTGGGCCCGAATGGCCGACTCAAGAGACTGTGTCGACGGATCAGCCCTGTTTAGAACCGCAACGTCCGTGTTGTCTTGATTCTCAAACAACCTCCCCTTTGATCGGACGTATTGTTGAAAATCCCTGTAACGATCCAGGTGATCCTCGGTGATGTTCAAAAGAACACCCACTTTCGGCCTGAAGCTTTCCATGGTATCGAGTTGAAAACTGCTGATCTCAGCCACGATCACATCGGCACGGCCGCCTGAATCCACGTAGCCGATCAGGGGGGCTCCGATATTGCCCCCCACAAACACCTCAAGACCAGATGCCCTTAGCATCTGCCCGACCAGGTGAGTCGTGGTCGTTTTGCCATTGGTGCCGGTGATGGCCACAATCGGTTCACGGATATGTCGAACCGCCAGCTCCACTTCACCGATGACGGCAATCCCCGCCTTCCTCGCTTCCTCAAGGGGCCCTATGGTATGCGGCACCCCAGGGCTGACCACGATAAGATCGGCCCCTGTAAAAGTCTCCGCCCTGTGCGGCCCAAGCTCAAGAGACACGCCCATGGCCCTGGCTTGCTCTGCGCAGGGGCCAAGCTGATCTTGTGTCAAAAGGTCGGCGGCTGTGACCCGGGCCTCCTGATTCTTCAGGAAGCGCGCTGTCGCAAGCCCCGTCTTGGCCAGACCAACCACCAAAACCTTTTGGTTCTTCAAGTTCAAACCTGTATTCCTAGAATTGAAGCTCCCTGTAGCAAGCTACAGGGAATCTTCGACCGTAAGGAACGCTGACCGGCTATAAAAAAACTGATTTTCTTCCTCACCGGGAAGCCCCGCCCTTTAGGGCGGGAGAGGCTTCACTGTTTTAGATACGCTCGCTAACCCCGCGGCAAGCTACGGGGAATGCGCTCGCTTTCGCGGTTCAACGGCCTACCGCAACTTCAAAGTGCTGAGGGACAGGAGTGCCAAAAAAATCGCGATAATCCAGAATCTCACGATGACTTTCGGCTCAGCCCATCCTTTTAATTCAAAGTGGTGGTGGAGGGGGGCCATCCTGAAAATACGGCGCCCGTTGGAGACCTTGAAAAACCCCACCTGGAAGATGACGGAAAGGGCCTCTACCACAAAGATCCCCCCCACCAGGGCCAGCAGAATCTCATGCTTCGTCATGACCGCGGCCGCGCCCAGGGCGCCTCCCAAAGGCAGAGAACCCACATCCCCCATGAACAGCTGTGCCGGGTACGTGTTGTACCAGAGAAATCCCATGCCGGCCCCCACGACGGTGCCGCAGAACACAGCCAGCTCTCCGCTGCCGGCCACATACTGAATCTGAAGATAGTTGGCCATCTTGACGTGGCCCGCTACGTAGGACAATACCACGTAGGTGGCTGCCGCCACGATCACCGGGCCGATGGCAAGACCGTCCAGGCCATCGGTCAAGTTGACGGCATTGGAGGTCCCCACGATGACCAGCGCGGCAAAGAGGATGTAACCCCACCCCAGGTCAGGGTTGATCCCCTTGAGAAATGGGACACTCACATGGGTGTCGAAATCCGCCCTGGCGTAAAGAAGTCCACCAACGATCAACCCGATGAAGACTTGGGCCAAGAGCTTGGTCCTGCCCCGCAGCCCCTGGCTCTGCTTCTTTCGCTCCATCAGGCAGTCGTCTACAAACCCGATGGCCCCATAACTGATGGTTACGAGGAGCACTATCCAGACAAAGAAGTTGGTCAGGTTACCCCAAAGCAGGGTGGCGAAAACAATGGCAAACAGGATCAACAGCCCCCCCATAGTGGGGGTGCCCGTTTTTGTCGTGTGAGTCGGCGGACCCTCCTCCCTCACGTACTGGCACACTCGGTGCTCCGTCAGTTTTCTTATCACCCACGGCCCAAGGACCAGGCATATCAGCAGGGCCGTGAGGCTGGCATAAATAGTCCGGAATGTAATGTAGCGAAATACATTAAGCGCCGAAATCGTCGTATGAAGCGGGTAGAGTAAGTGGTAGAGCATAGTTTACCGGTTGTGGGTCATGGATCGTCTCTCATTGATGGATTCGTAAAGAGTCTTTTGTGACCGGCTGGCCGGTTTGTGTCCGGAGCCCTTCAACGACCTTCTCCATGGCCATCAAGCGCGAGCCCTTCACCAGGATCCAATCGCCAGGACCCAAGCGCCCCTTGACGGCCTCTACAATTTCATCGTGGCTGCCGATGAAGATCCTTCCAGGATCCATGCCGGCTCCCGTGGCCCCTGCTGCCACAGCCCCTGCGAACTCGCCCGTGGCATAAAGGCAAGCGGTGCCCGCCCGGGTCGCCAGTATACCAAGCTCTCTGTGGGCGCTCTCGGCGTGCTCACCCAGTTCCAACATGTCTCCTGTAATCAAGACGCCCCTGCCATTGCCCTTCAGGGATCGAAGGGTATCAATCGCGACGGCCATGGAGCCTGGATTGGCATTATAAGAGTCATCAATCAGGTGAACGCCCCCCGGCAGGGTCAAGATCTCCATACGCCCCGGCATAGGGACCATCGTCTCCAAGCCCTTCTTCACCTCCTCCATGGAGAGCCCGAGTTTATACCCCACGGCCGCTGCAGCCAACGCGTTGTAAATGGCAGCCTCCCCGGGAATTGCCAGGTGCACGCGCACGGACTCATCGTACCAGCATAAGTCAAACGAACAGCCCGACAGCGATTGAGATACAGGCGTGGCCCACACCTCAGCCGAACTGTGAATCCCGAAGCTCACCACACGCCCCTGAAACCGCTCCGCCAGCCGACAAATCCTCTCATCATCAATATTTAGGACGGCCGTCCCGTCTTCACCCAAGGCTTCAAGGAGTTCACCCTTCGCCTTCATGACCCCCTCTATGTTCTTCACTCCTTCCAGATGGCCGGCTTCTACGTTGGTGATCACGCCTACCTGAGGCTCGCAGATTTGGGCCAGTCGGCCGATCTCGCCGGGATGATTCATGGCAAGTTCCACAACAGCCCATTCATGGTCTTCCCTCAAGCGAAACAGGGTAAGGGGCAATCCAATCAGGTTGTTGAAGTTGCCCGCCGTTCTTAACACAGAAAAAGCCTGATCCAATACGGCCGCTGTCATCTCCTTGGTGGTTGTCTTGCCGTTTGTGCCCGTGATGGCCACCACCGAGACCTTGCTTCGCCTACGACGGAAGGCGGCCAGATCGCCCAGGGCTTTGAGGGTATCCGCTGTAGCCACCCGGCACCGGCCTTTTCCGGCATCAGGTGATTTGGTGGCCACATGCGCCTCGCTGACCACAACACCCGCGGCCCCTCTATCAAAGGCATCCCCCACAAACCGGTGTCCGTCATACGATTGTCCCGAAATGGCCACAAAAAGCTCGCCAGCCCCGATGGTGCGCGAATCCGTGGAGATGCCCTCAAAGCGGGTCGTATCATCGCCGGAAATCAGGCGCCCTCCCGTGGCCTCCAATACGTCCGATATGCTCCAGGTATTTCGGTCAGCCATCATGAATTACCTGACAACCTCCTGAGCGCCTTCTGTACCTCAACCCGATCATCAAAAGGGATCGTCCTTCTGCCGACGATTTGATAGGTTTCATGTCCTTTGCCCGCCACCAGGACCGTGTCTCCGCGACGGGCCACACCGAGCCCCAGTGCAATGGCTCGCCTTCTGTCCGGCTCCACCACATAGCCTGCCGTATCAAACCCCTTTGCCAGTTGCCGGGGTTCATATCGGTGGTCTCTCACAGAAGCCGTGCCGGCCATGATTTCCGACAAGATGGCCGCTGGCGCCTCGCTGCGTGGATTATCAGACGTCAGTACCGAAAGGTCACTCAACCGACCTGCAGCGGCTCCCATCATGGGACGTTTGTCTCGATCCCGGTCCCCGCCACAGCCAAAGACGGTGATCACCCGACCGGATGTGAGTCGTCTTAAAGCGGTCAAAACGTTTTCCAGGGCGTCCGGCGTGTGGGCATAATCTATATAGACGGAAAATCCCGCCCGGTTGGCCACGGCCTCAAGACGGCCCGGTACCCCTTTAAGGCTCTCTATCCCCTTTTTCATGGTGGAGACAGGTAACCCCACGGCCGTTGCCACACCCGCGGCGGCCAAGATGTTATATACATTATGGCGCCCTACCAAGTGCGAGGTGAAATCAAAAAAGCCGTCAGGGGTCTTCACCCTGCCAGACGTGCCCTCTATGGTCTCTTGAATACCTTCAGCCCGAATCTCACATCTTTCGGAAAGCCCCACTGTCAAACACCTGGCAGAGACTTCTGGGGCAAGCTCCCGGCCCTTGGGATCATCCCAGTTGATGACCGCCGTGGCCTTTGCCTGCTTCGACCCGGGCCGCAGGCAGTCGAGGCAAAGCTTTTTTTTGCATTGCCAGTAGGTTCGCATGTCTCCGTGATAGTCGAGATGGTCCCTTGATAGGTTGGTAAAAACCCCCACGTCGAATTCACAGAACGCCACCCGATCCAGATCAAGGGCGTGGGACGAAACCTCAAGCACTCCATGGGTGACGCCGCTGTCGACCATCTGGCGGAGTATCTGCATGAGGTCAAGCGATTCTGGGGTAGTCACCGGACTGGCAAACGTTTGCCCTCCAAATCGGTAGTTAATGGTGCCAATAACCCCCGCGTTCAAACCCGCAGCCTTCAGGATGGCTTCGACCAGGTATGACGTCGTCGTCTTTCCATTAGTGCCGGTAATGCCTATGATAAAAAGTTCGCGCGACGGATGTCGGTAAAACGTTGCAGAAAGAGCCGCCAGGGCCCGTCGGGCATTTTCAACCTGCACCACGCTAACGGCCGGCCGGCCGGACCAGCGTTTTTCCGTCACAACAGCCAAGGCCCCTCTTTGGACGGCATCGTCGATATAGGCATGTCCGTCAGTCTGCAGCCCCTGCATGGCGACAAAGAGCCCACCCGGCTTCACGCGCCGGGAATCATAATGGATGGAATCGATGCGCTGATCCTGCAAGCCGATAACGTCCTTCACGACCAAAGCGTCCAGGAGCGATCTCAGTTTCACCCCATGGGTACGGCCTCCCTCGATGCCCTGATGGACCCAGCGGCGTCATCAGGCGTCACCAATTCAGGAGGGATCTTCAAATGCTGAAGGGTTTCTCGGGCAATCCGCCTGAACGCCGGCGCTGCCACAACCCCGCCGTAATGCTGCCTCTTAGGCTCGTCTACGACGACCAGGATGGCTACCTTAGGATCTCCGGCAGGCACATATCCCGCAAAGACGGCTATGTATTTATCCCGCGCATAGATCATCTCCTTGGGATCAACCTTCTGGGCCGTACCGGTCTTTCCTGCAACCCGATAACCCCTCAGGGCGGCCTTCACGCCCGTGCCCCCCTTTGCCACAACCCTCTCGAGCATACGGGTCAAACTCCCTGCCACTTTGGATGAAATGACCCGTCGCAGTTTCGTGGGGCCAAAGCGCTCCATGAGATGTCCCTGTCGGTCCATCACTCCTTGAACCAGATACGGTTTCATCAGGACCCCGTCATTCGCCACGGCTGAGACCGCGGCTGTGAGCTGTAGGGCCGACACGGAAAGGCCCTGTCCGAAACAGGTCGCCAAGGCATCCATATCCGACAAACGTTCGAGAGGCTGGAGGACCCCCGGGCTCTCACCCGGGCAGTCAACGCCGGTCCTGACTCCAAAACCGAACCCCTCAAGTTTCTGATACAAGTATGTTGATCCGATTTTTTGTCCAACCTTGGCCGCCCCGATATTGCTGGAGTATTTCAAGATATCTCGAAGCGACAGAGAGCCATAGGCATGGACGTCATGGACGATGTTCTTGCCAACCTCATACCGCCCCTGCTCACAGAAAAACGTGGAACCAGGCGTACAAAGCCCGGACTCCAGTGCCGCGGCGGCCAAGAATATCTTGAAAGTGGAGCCGGGCTCAAAGCAATCCGTGATCGCCCGGTTTCTCCAGTACCAGGATTTGTATTGTCCAAAGGAGTTCGGGTTGAACTGCGGCACATGGGCTATGGCCAGAATAGCCCCGGTGGCGGGCACCATCACGACCGCCATGCCTGACTTGGCTTCAAATCTCTGCACGCTCTCGGACAGGGCCTCCTCGGCAACATACTGGATGTTCGTATCAATGGTCAGAAGCAGGTCGTATCCGTCCTTGCGCCCTGGCAAGGCGGCCTCCATTTTAAAGGGGCGGCCGAGGGCGTCCTTGAAGACGGTCCATTTGCTCTCGCGGCCGCTCAGGACGCTGTCATAAGAGTATTCAATCCCTTCCAAACCCGTCCCGTCCGTGCCGCAAAATCCGACGACTTGTGCGGCCAGGCTTCTCATTGGATAAAATCGGCGGCTTTCTGCGACAAAATCGACCCCTGTTAAATTCAGTGCTTTGACTGCCGAGGCCTCTTTTGGGCTTGCGTGACGCTTGATCCACACAAACCCCTTGCTGGAAGCGAGTTTTTGAAAGATGGGCTTTTGCTTCAGCTTCAAGGGCCGCGCCAGTGCCAAAGCAGTCTGCCTTGGGGAACGAATGCGCTTGGGGTAGGCGCAGATGGATGATACCTCGCTGCTGACGGCCAACTCCTTATGGTTTCGGTCATAGATAGTGCCCCGCCTGGCGCTCCCGTGAAATGCTTTCTTAACCTGTTTTTCGGCCTTTTGAGAAAGTTCGCTCCCACTTAAAACCTGTAACTGGACAGCACGGCACAGGATGAGCCCAAAACAAAGGGCCAAGGTCGCGCCAACGACCACGATTCGAAAGCGAATCCACTTGGTGGTCTTCCGCTTCTTTGTGCTGCGAACGCTCATGGCATCACGAACACGTGTCCTGGATCAGGCATCGTCAGGCCTCGGTTTTCCGCTATGCCCCTAATCCGCCCCGGAGATCTCAAGAGTGCCTCTTCGACCTCAAACTTGTGCTGCAGCGCTATTAAGGTCTGCTGCTGCCGCCTGGCTTCCGTGATTTCATATCCCGTGTGTACATATTGCACGCGACACCAGCTGTAGACCAAGAGCTCCGCCATAAAAATCACAATCAGTGCGACCCATACGGCCATCAAGGAATGGCGCTCTTTGCCGCTCTTTCGTTTTCTCATCGTGCCTCACCTCCAAGCCTTTCCACGGCCCGAAGCTTGGCACTGCGAGCCATGGGATTGGCTGTCACCTCGACAGCACCCGGCTTCACAGGCCGTTTGGTGAGAATACGCACCCGAGGCCTCTTCCCACACACACACACGGGAATCTCAGCGGGACATTCACAGCCACGGGCAAGGGCCCTAAACTGCCTTTTCACAATCCGGTCTTCCAGGGAATGAAATGAGATGACGCAAAGCCGTCCTCCCGGGTTTAAAAGATCAACCGCATGCCCCAAAAACATCTTCAGGCCGTCCAGTTCCTTGTTCACCGCGATCCTTAACGCCTGAAAAGTGCGGGTGGCGGGGTTGATTCGTCGTGGACGATATTTGCCTGGAATGGCTGCTTTCACAATGTCGGCAAGTTGTAAGGTTGAACGAATCCTGTCCTGACGGCGGGTCCGGACGATGGCCCTGGCAATGCGCCTGGCCCATGGCTCTTCTCCATAACGGGCGATGAGATCTGAAAGTTCTTTTTCTGACAACTCGTTGACGATTGCCTCAGCCGTTTTTCCGTCCTCTGGATTCATACGCATGTCCAGCGGCTCGTCACGCATAAAGCTGAAACCACGACCGCTTCCTTCCAGTTGGTAGAGGGAAACACCCAAATCTAACAGAATCCCGTCAACGCCCTTTGTGGCTGCGCGCGAAAGAATCTGCGGAAGATGGGTGAAGTTGTCGTGAAAGATTTGAATGTTGGGTTTAAACTTACGGAGGGATTCACGGGCCCAGGCAACGGCATCAGGATCTCGGTCGATGCCGATGAGCCGACCATCTGGAGCAACGGCTCGCAACATTGCTTCGGCATGGCCACCTCCCCCCAAGGTTCCATCCACATAAGTCTTGCCCGGCGAGCAGCGAAGATAGTCAATGACTTCCTCGACCATGACTGGGATATGGCGATATCCCATGGCTCTGTCCACGTTAGAGCCCCAGTGCGGCGACCTCGTTTCTCATGTCCTCTTCCTTCAAATCACTCCGGAACCTGTCATCCTCCTGGAGCCAATTGTCTCGTGCCCATATCTCAAAATGGTCCAACACGCCCACCAGGACAACTTCTTTGCTTAGCTCAGAGTACTGGCGAAGGCTTGGCGGAATCAGAATACGTCCCTGTTTGTCAAGGGGACACTCGAAGGCCCCTCCTATGAAAACCCTCCGGAAGCGCCGCATATTGTCACTTTTTTCAGCCAAGTCCAGGATCCGCTGTTCAATCTTGTGCCACTGTTCAAAGGTGTAACCGAATAAGGCGCCATCCATCTTGGAGACCATGACCCCGTCCACCGTGCTTTGCTTCAACACATCTCGAAATCGGGCCGGTATGATCAATCGACCTTTGGAATCCAGATGATGAAAGGAGCTGCCCCGAAACATGTGTCCTCGCCTCTTCTTGTATCTACCACTTTAAACCACTTTGCTCCACCTATACGTTGATTTTTTAAATGTCAAGCAAAAAAAGCAAAGAGAAGTTACAATTTTTTGAATGATCCGTACCTATTAAAACACAAGACACAAGATGCACCGGGGTGGTTTTCTTTCGAAGTATGTACCATCCTCACCATGTAGTATGACCACAATGCCGGTGGCGCCATATAGAGTGTCCAGCCCCTTTGAGCCGGTGTTACGGCCACAGTGAACAAACTGAAAAAAGGCCAGGGGCCAAGCTACCGGTGGCGTTGATACTTTTCCACCATCGTGTTGTGCTCGGACAGGGTACGGGAAAAGTGGTGGGAGCCGTCGTTCTTGGACACAAAGTAGAGGAAAGGTTCTTGGGATGGATAAAGAACAGCCTCAATGGAGGCCCTGCCGGGACTTGCGATGGGGCCGGCGGGTAGGCCGGCGATCTGGTAGGTATTGTAAGGGGTAAAGATTTCGAGATCCTTTCTGGTCAGGTTTCCGTCAAAGTCCCGAATACCGTAGATGACCGTGGGGTCGCTCTCAAGCCGCATGCCGCGTTTAAGACGATTCAAAAAGACAGCAGCAATGACCGGTCGTTCTTCAGGTTTGGCCGTCTCCTTTTCCACAACAGACGCCAGGGTGATCACCTCGTGGACCGTCCGGCCCATGTTACGAGCCCGTTCGGCCCATGCCGGGGTAAAGACGGAGCGGAACTGGGCAACCATCTTCTCTATGATTTCCTGGGCGGTTACCCCTTTGGCGAAATGATACGTCTCCGGGAAAAGATAGCCTTCAAACGTGTCACCATTCACGCCAAGGGCCTTTGTAAGGCCGGGATCGGAAGCTGCCTTCAAAAAGGTTTCCCGTGATACCAGTCCGGCCCTTTCAAGGATTCGGCCGATCTTGAAGATGGTGGACCCCTCAGGGATAACCACTTTATGCAGGAGACCCTTGCCACGCACCAGCGTATTCAGGAGGGCCAAGGGTGGCATAGAGGCCCGAAGTGCATATTCTCCGGCCCGAATTCGCCTCTCATCTCCCTTGACATAGGCCAGCCATCGAAATTTCTCCGGGTGTCGTACCAGTCCAGCCTCTTGGAGTTGGGTCACGGTTTCCGAAAAGCTCTGACCGGGCTTAACCCAAACGATAGCCGTCATGTCTGCCGCCCCGGATGGCGTGGTTGCATATCGATACAGGGAAAAACCTAAACCCGCGGCCACGAGGCAAAGGGCAAAGAAGCAACCGATGATGATCGTCGTTGTTTTCATGCGACGGCCTGTCTTGCAAAACATAGGGGAAACCTATTTGCCGGTCAAGGCATAAACATGTGGAATCACCGCCGGCCGGCGCAACCCTTTACTTGCGGGAGGGATTTGCAGCAAGCCCCTCGACTTGCTCCTGTTACATTTAATGCTCTGCTCCTGTTACATTTAATGCTCTTAGTTGGTACTTATTTTACCCATGTGTAACCTGAGGTGCCCAACTCGTGGGGCCATGATTTTCTTGCAATATCCACTAACCACCTGGAATGTATAATAAAGTTATTAAATGCTACAAAATACTCTGAAGTTGCACAAGTTTTGCATGAATATTGCAGTGTTCATACGGTTTATACATCATAAATAACCTTGGGATTTACATTTGAGCCCCTGGTGATCGAGCCCTCTTCTTGGCCTCGCGGTGAAGCCCGGTCCAGGCATCCAGGCAAAACACCTTCCGAAGTCCAATCCGATTGCTCGTTCTTCGGGGGCTTTTCTTTTCAGGCCCCCTTGCGACAAGAGTCCAAGAAAGACGTGGGGGTGTTCTGATACTCATTTCGGCTATGACGGGTAAGAGTGTCCCAGAAATGGCCACCGAGTGACGCAAATGGCTTTGGACGACGGTAACCCTATGATTTGCACTTCTACAGCTTGTTTCCGGGACACGACACTAGAGTGGGTGGCAAGATCACTTTAAGGAATTGTTGGCCGGCCTGCTTCCCGCAAGCCGGTTAGCCCTGTCCGACACGTCACACGTCAACACTGACGCAGCGATGTCTTGATGACCTCAAGAAGTTTTTTGGGCTCAATCGGCTTGGAAACGTAATCATCCATGCCCGCCTTGATGCAGCGTTCTCGATCTCCCTTCATGGCGTTGGCCGTCATGGCGATGATGGGAACCTCGTGGTTTTGAACGCTGGATTGAGGATCACGGATCACCCGGGTGGCTTCATAGCCGTCCATCTCGGGCATCTGCACATCCATGAGCACCACATCATAGGCAACCGTCTCCAGGGCCTTGACCGCCTCTCGGCCGTTACCCACCGCATCGGAACGGTAGCCCATCTTTTCAAGAAGGCGCGTGGCGAGCTTCTGGTTGACGATGTTGTCTTCCACCAGCAGGATGCGCGCCTTGCGTCTTGCCTCGGCCAGGGTGTGACGCGTCACCAGGGGCGGCTTTTCATCTTCCTTGGCCCTGGCGGGTTCTTTGCCAAGGACCGTCACCAGACAATCGAAGAGCTGTGAGTGCTTGATCGGCTTTGTCAGGTAGGCACTGAACCCGATTTCCCTCACCCGCGCCGCATCGCCCCGCCGGCCCCAGGAGGTGAGCATGACCAGGGGCGTCTGCTTGAGCGCCGGCTCCGCCTTGATGGCGCGGCCCAGGGCTTCGCCGTCCATCTCCGGCATGATCTGATCAAGGATAACCAGGTGGAAGGGGTCTGCGGCCTTCGCAGCCTCGCGCAGCATGCCGAGCGCCTCCCGGGCGCCTGCGGCCGCAGCACAGTGGCAATCCCACGACCCCAGGTACGCAGACAGCACTTCGCGGTTGGTCTGGTTATCGTCTACCACCAGGACCCGCTTGCCCAGGATGTCGGCCGGAAGCACCGGCAGAGCCTCTTGACGTTCCGGTTGTTTTTCAAGGACCGCCGTGAACCAGAACGTCGAGCCCTTGCCCTGCTCACTGTCCACGCCGATCTCGCCGCCCATCATCTCGCTAAGCCTCTTGGAGATGGCCAGCCCCAATCCCGTGCCGCCATACTTGCGTGTGGTTGAGGCGTCTGCCTGGGAGAAAGACTTAAATAGACGGTACAGGCGATCCCGGGGGATGCCGATGCCTGTGTCTGTCACAGCAAAGCGGACCGTGGCGTGCGTGTCGGTCTCTTCGTCCAGCGAGACCTGGATGGCGACCTCGCCTTGCTCGGTGAACTTCACGGCGTTGCTCACCAGGTTAAGCAGTATCTGCCGCAGCCTGCCGGGGTCGCCCTGCAACCACGACGGAACATCGCAGTGTACCAGACAGGCCACATCCAGGCCTTTCTGCTGGGCCCTCTGGGCCAGCATGTCCGAGACGTCTTCCACGGTTGTCCTGAGATCAAAGTCGATCATCTCCAGCTCTAATCTGCCCGCTTCGATCTTGGAAAAATCCAATATATCGTTGATGATCTGGAGCAAAGCGTCGCCGCTCGCGCGCGCCGTCTCGGCATAATCAATCTGTTCGGGGGTCAGTTCAGTATCAAGGAGCAGCCCCGTCATGCCGATGACGGCGTTCATGGGGGTGCGGATCTCATGACTCATGTTGGCCAGAAACTCCCCTTTGGCACTATTGGCCGCATCGGCTTCCTCCTTGGCTCTCAGCACTTCCTCTTCAGCCCGCTTTCGCTCGGCGATCTCTTTCGACACACTCTCAACCATGTGGTTGGTCACATTCTTCAGGGCCTCCAACAGCTCCACCTGGGACGTCCCCGACACCCGGGCATCCAGGTCACCCTTTGAAACCCTATCCAATGTGTCGAAGTGCTCGGCAAGCCCGATGGCAAATTCATGAGACAGATGAACGATTTCCGCCAGGTTTTCGGCGGTCAGATTGACGGTATGTTTTAGCTTAGCAATCAACTCCAGTTTCGAGGTTTCGGAGATCCTGACTCCCGGGTTTCCTGAGGAAAGCTCGTTTAAGGCTTCGAACACGTCGGATAAACCGTCGGCCAGTTCTGTGCTGAGACCCCGGAATTTTTCTTCGCTTTGCCGCAGCGCCTCTTCGGCCTGCTTCCGCTCGGCTATTTCGTCTTCCAGCAAGTCGTTGGATCGCTTCAAATCGGCCGTGCGCGCCTCAACACGTGTTTCCAGTTCGTCGTTGGCCCTCCGGAGCGCTTCCTCGCTCTGCCGTAACGCAGCCTCTGCCCGCCGACGTTCAAGAATCTCATTTTGCAGGTTTTCGTTGGTGCTCTCAATGGCCCTGACCTGGCGTTTGACCGCTTGGGCGATTCTTGCAGAAAACAGGAGGAACACGCTGGTCGAAATAAACCACACGAACAGCATGGTTTGCCAGGCCTGTCCCAGGGCCCTCTCGGCTCTCACGGCCGTTTGATTGGCGAAGACCTCAACGTTTCTTGCCAGCTGCCGCCGGGTGGCGCGAAAGCCCTCAAAAACCTCCGTTACCTGGGCCTCCAGCCTTTCCCGCTCAATTCGCTGCGCCAACCGATCACGACAGAGCGAGAATAGCCCGCCCCTGCCAGGGACGATCGTCTGGTGAACACTGTCGACTTTGAAGCCCTCGCCGAACAAGGCTGTCTCGAAGTTTTTCAGCAAGGTCATGGGCAGGCCATTTGACAGCACTTTGCGTTCTTCCAGATGGCTCATGCCACGCTCCAACCGGTCAAGTGTAGATTTGAACTTATTATCTTTCAGGTCTGCCAGGTTATCGATTTCAGCCTCGCCAAGAAGCCGTTCGCATAGCAAAGAAAGATCGGCGAGCTCTGTCTTGATGATCGGGATATCTGTTACATGGCTCATGTCCGCGATGATTTGCTCGGCAAGCTGGTCGGCTTTAGGGGCATCACCCTGGCGATAGCTGCTGATCAGAATGGCACGTCGCAACCGTTGGCGGCCCTCAATGCTGGATATGGTGGCACGCATCTCTTGCAGGGCTGTCTTGGTCCGTTGTCGGGCAGAAGGAAGATCCGAGGCGAGTTCTTGACTGCGATGATGCCAGTCGAAGCACCGGTCCCAGATCTCTTTGATACCAAATAACTGGCCATCCATCTGATCGAGAACCTTTGACATGTCGGCGCTGGCAACCACGTCCCGGCTGCTGTAACTGTGTACGAGGCGTGTCAAGTCGCTGATCCATGTACCATCCGCGCTCACTGAATCCTTGCTGAGAAGCAATGCCCGCATTTGGTCCCGCCCTTGAACAACGTGGGGGTCCAGGGATGTCACCATTCGGGTCATATCCACCTGCAGGGCATCAAAGTTCTCCCGTTCTGAACGGATGTCCGACATGGTCCAATAGACAATGCCGAGCAAGATCAGCCCGGCACCAAAGCCCAACAGGGTGACCACCCAAACCAGTTTCTTGGCATTTGGCCCGCCTTTGCTCATGACCGGGTCCGTCATGTCATCTCCTTCCAAGTATGTTCCCCAGTTCTTTCCATTGAAACGGCACGGCTCTTCCTCCGCGCAGTATCGTGGGCCAGACGCGGTGGCAGGCTTGATGCTCCTTGGGTCCAAGGTGCAGTCGTGCTCCCAGCCCCATGTCAAACTCACCAAGTCCCTCCAACGCATTGACAACCCCTTCTTTGGTCAAGGGACCCTGGATGCCCTTCAACGCCCGGAACAGAATCCGGGCGGCAACATATCCCTCCAATGACCCAAAGGTCGGAGGGCTTGACGGATTCGAGGCCTTGAGCGCCTTTCGGTATTCACCAACGATGGGCACATCGGAATCAAAATGCGGTACGACCTCCGTGATGATGACCCCATCGCCCTGTTCACCCAGTTTTTCGGCCAGTGCCTCGGCACCCACAAAGGAGACGTTCAGGAATACGGCGTCCAGACCGCTTTGCCTTGCAAGTAGTATGAAGGCGGCGCAAGGATTGTAAGCGCCCACCATGATGACCGCACGGGGCCTTGGATTAGACATGATGATATCAGCCAGGCCGTTTTCCACTGCCAGCGTATTACGTTCATAGCGACTGTGGAGCACGCCGTTTTCATCCTTGAGTCCGTGACGCTGCAGTGCCGTGATCCCACCCACAAACCCGGCATCGCCATAGGCATCTCGTTGGGTGAAAAAGGCAATCTCCTCAGGTTTTACTCCACCATGGACGATGAGACCGTCAACCATGGTCCCTGTTTCTTCAGCGTAGCTCGCACGGTAGTTGATCACATAGCGATCCGGGGGCATTTTTCGCAAAATGCCCGCGCCGGTAAAAGCACCAACGAATGGTGTCTTGCCGGCGTTCGTGATGGGAATGGCCGCAACAGCTGTCGGGGTTCCCACGTTTCCTATGACGGCCAGCACGTGTTCTTCGTCGATGAGCCTGCGCATGTTGGGCGCTGTCCGGGCCGGTTCATAACCGTCATCCAGAGCAATGAGACTCAGCTTGGGCCCATGTATCCCGCCCGTTCGATTGACTTCTTCGATGGCCGCCAAAACGCCGGTCTGCATGTTTATGCCAAGGACGGCCGTTGGGCCCGTCAAGGCGGTTGACATGCCTAGAACGACCGTGTCTTCAGCGGGATGTCTTTGCCCGGCAGGGCATGGCGGCGCACTGACCAGTAGTCCGACAACGGCCAAGGCCATGGATAGGACTGTCATCCGGGATCGCGGATTGCTCATGGAACTACCTCCTGTGACGCATGTGACGCGGTGACAAAGACGCACAGGCACCGATGACTCAACTTCTCGCCAGGAATCATGGAGTCCAGCGTCACAACGACTTCAATGCGCAAACAATTTGTTCTCTTTGAAGCAGGAATCGTGCCGAAATCCTGTATGTACCTATTGTCAATATTTGCAGGTTGTTAGGACCTATTTGTTTGAGTTTGGAAGGTGGGAAAGGGCTCAAGTCGATGCGCGGTTTCGCAACGTGTCAGATTATTGACCCTTGTTAATCTGAGGCAGGCCGTTCAAGGGATAGGAAGGATCGCTGAACGTAGGCTTACTCAGGAAATCACGGTGATCTCATCGGACCCAGGCGTCAATTTTTCGCCACCCTGCTCCGTAACCAGAAAGGTATTTTCCACGCCGACCAACCCGATGTCCTTAAGGCCTTTTTTGGGCTCCAGAGCAAGCACCATGTTCTTCTTGAGGGGAACGTCTGTCTTTGTGGAAATAGCCGGGAACTCATCAATCACCAGGCCGATACCGTGACCGAGGAATGGGACCTGGTTGTCCCCAAAACCCATGAAATTTTCCTCAAACTTCCGTTCCATGACCTCGGTCCGGTACACCTCCTCAAACATTTCGGATGGAACCGCACCCGGTCTTAGTCGACTGCGAACCGCCTCTTGGATATCCAGGCAAATCTTGTGGGCATCCACGGCGACCTCATGGGGACGCCCCAGTGCAAAGATCCTGGTCTTGTCCGTGAAATACCCTTCATGGGCAAAGCCGGTGTCAACAAAGATGGTGTCGCCCTCCTTAAGCCTTCTGGCGCCGCCAAGGAATGGGAATGCCGGAGAAAGCCCCACCAGACCTCCTGGACCCACGGAAGCGGTGGGATAATTGCCTGATTCGCCAAAACTGATGACGCCCGCGAAAAGTTCACTGTTGTAAGTGGCAAGCCTCGCCATGCCCGTGTAACCGAGCTGGAGCATGCGGCCGTGGATAGCGGATCCGAGTTCCCATTCGGTCATGCCCTCCCGGATCATGCCCGGTATATGATCGTAAAGGACCTTGTGTCTCTTTCCGGCTTCGCGAATCAGGCCCACTTCATAATCCGACTTGACCGAACGGATCATGGACAGACTGAGACTCATGTCTTCAAACGCACCCCGGGGAAAGATTTCCGAAATCCTCTTAAAAATTGACACCGGAAGCGTCGCCTCATTCAGTCCCAGCCGGGCGGTTAGGTATCCATGGGTCTGCAGCCAACCCGGAAGCGCTCCAAGGCCCCTGATCCGAACCAGCGTCTTGAGAGGGGTCTCTTTTTCTGCCCGTTCAAGGCTCCGGCGTATGAACAAGGCAGGTTCTCCCCCTGTTGGAACAAAAAGGACGCCATTTTGGATGGTACCGGTGTAATAAAACATATTGACCCCATCCAGGATCATGATCCCGTTCAGGGATCTGGCGGCCAGTGCCTGCTGAAGCCTTGAAATCCTGTGGGAGATTTCATCGGAGGGCACCAGGTCGTAGCTTATGGGGTAGGGCATGGGTTATTGGTCATGATTCATTGATCATTGGGTATTAATCAATGAGAAGTGATAAATGATAGAGGTAGTCTTGTCGCGCTAATTCTTCATCGACGGCTGGCCTGTCGTCTCCAGCACACTCATCCACATATCCCCGGCACAGTCCACCCGCTTTCGCTTTCCCGCGGTCGCCTCCATGGGAATGTGGACAAATTGATTATTGCACAGGCCCACGAGCATCTTGGTCTTTCCAGCCATGCCGGCATGAACCGCGCTTCGGGCCAACAGGCTGCACAAGAGATCATCGTTGGTGTTGGCCGAAACGCTCCGGATCATATAGCTGGGGTCAATATACTTGAGGTTGATTTCCATCTTCTCTTTCTTGAAATAATCGGTAATCGCCGCCTTCAGAAAGAGGCCGATGTCATGCAGACGGATGTTTCCGGAGGCATCGCGCTGTCTGGCTTTGTTTTCAAAAAATCTCTGCCCCGCCCCTTCGGCCACGACAATCACCGCGTGTTTCCTGTGGATCAGCCGCGCCTTCAGGGCTTCAAGGAATCCCGCGGGACCCTCCAGGTCAAGGTCTGCTTCCGGGATCAGGACAAAGTTGACGACCGGCATGGCCAGCGTGGCTGCTGCTGCGATGAACCCTGATTGACGCCCCATGAGTTTTACCAGCCCGATTCCATTCGGGGCACTCGTGGCTTCATTGTGCGCAGAGCGGATGACATTGACGGCGACATCCACCGCTGTATCGAACCCAAAAGATCGGTCTATTAAATAGATGTCATTGTCAATCGTCTTCGGCACACCTATCACACCGATCTTTAATCTTCTCTTGCTAATGGCATCGGCAATCTTGCTCGACGCAACCATGGTTCCGTCTCCGCCAATGGTAAAGAGTAGACGGATGTTCATCCGCTCCAAGGCATCTACAATGCTCTCAATGTCCTGAGGCCCCCTGGAAGAGGCGAGGACCGTGCCGCCGTCTTCGTGGATATTGCGCACAAAGTCTGGCGTAAGCTCTATCAGCTCGTGACCGTATGAAGGGATGAATCCCTGAAATCCGTACCGGATGCCGTAGATATTGTGCACACCATAGTTGTGGTGAAGGGCCAACACAATGCCGCGAATAATGCCATTGATCCCCGGACACAAGCCACCACAACTCACCACGGCGCATCGAAGTTTGCTCGGATCAAAGAATATCTTGCAGCGCGGCCCCGCCCGCTCAAAGGACAGGAGCTGCCCACGCCCCTTGGCAGCCTCTGTCACATGATGTTCAACAAGATTCACCAGTATACGCTCTTCCGAGACAAAGCACGGGGTCCCCATTTCGTTGGCCCTTGTCTCAATGGGGGAGGTAATCTTGGCCGGGCCAAGGGTCGGGACGGACGTCTCGAGAGGTTCCTTGCTTTTCATGGGATGACACCTTCCGATATCAACTTCCGAAATTCGCCGGTCTATACCAGATCATACTTATGGCAAATGGCCTCCACCGCGCGATTTTGACTCGCCGTCGACGGCTGAGTGGCTGAAGCGGTATGGGCATTGGGCAGCACCCCCGCCACATGAAGCATGCGTTTCAAGATAGCCGCAGGGCTGCGTGAGTAAAGTTCATAGAATTCTTCCAGCATCACACCCGTGTCCAGCATCTGGCTTGTATGGTTTGCGTACTGCTGCTGTACGTCATATCGGTTCAGGCAAGACCATGTCACCTCACGCCAGGCATGGGGCAGCAAATTGGCCCCGCCGGCCACAACACCGTTAGAGCTGGGCTGTCTCATGAATGCCACCTCGTCTCCATCATAAAACCTGAAATCCCGACGGTGGCGGACCGCCTTGTGATAATTCATTGAGCGTTTAAACGGGCCCGTGAAGATCAAACCCCGAACTTTCTCGATCTGTGAGACCCTTTTCAAGACACTGGTGCGAATATTGTTATGCTTAATGGGCCTCCTGCGCCGCTCGACCAGTCCAGCATGGTTTGCCAATATAAATCCGATCCCCGTATCGCGGGCCATGGATTCGTACCACTGGGGCAACCCCCGGTTGCTGTGGTAATAGACGGGATAATCTACCCAAAAGAGCCTTCCCGGATAACCTGAACGATCAACAAAGGCCTCTATGTGGGCCAACAGATCACGCGTTGCCTTCATGCCCTGGGAGGTAATAGTAATCAGGACCGGCCATTTCCCCTGGATGATCTCCAGGGCGGTGCATGCCAGTTCCACCCTCGTCTCTGGGCTCAGTACAAGGCCCTCGCCCCAGATCACGTCACCGAGGAGTAAGCCGTCCGCACCCACGCCCGCATGATCAATGAGCCGATCGAGGACCCTCGCGTCCAACATGTCTCCGGTCTTCATTGGTGTCACCAAGGGACAAATCAATCCCCTTGGCAGTTGGTTCCTGTCATCCACCATTGAATTTGAACGCACCCTTTCCCAGGATGTCGTGAAGGTGCAATATCCCTCGCACTTTTTGAATGGGATTAACGATGGGTAAGACCGTAATCTGATTCTTCTCCATGAGGCTCAAGGCCTGCGAGGCCAGGGTATCAGGGCCCAGCGTCTTGGGGCGCTTCGTCATCACATCTTCAACACGACGTTCGTAGATGCTCTCCTGTGTCAAGAGGTGCCGCCGAATGTCCCCATCCGTGATAATCCCCGCGAGGAGGTCGCCCTTTTCCACGACGAGTGTGGCACCCAGTTGCAGGCGATTCATCTCCTGAATCGCGTGGCGCATGGTCTGCCCTTTGTTAACCCGCGGAATGTTCTTGCCTGTGAACATGATCTCCCGAATCTTAAGCGACAGGCGCTGGCCCAGGCTGCCGCCCGGGTGGAATTGTCTAAAGTCGCTCGCTTTGAAGTTTCTCTTCCGGATGAGCGTGACCGCCAATGCGTCACCCACCGCCAAAAGGGCGGTGGTGCTTGCCGTTGGGGCAAGTCCCAGCGGGCAGGCTTCCCGATCAACACCTGCGTCTATCACAATATCGCTCTGCCTACCCAGAGCGGAATCCAAGTGCCCGGTGAAGGCGATTAAGGAACACCCAATGCTTTTGAGGCTGGGGATCAGCATGTTCAGCTCATCGGTTTCTCCGCTGTTCGAAAGGGCAATGATGACATCATCCGAACTGACCATTCCCAGATCACCGTGCATCGCCTCCACCGGGTGCAGAAACAGGGAGCGGGTTCCGGTGCTGTTCAGCGTTGCCACGATCTTTCTGGCCACGATCCCGGACTTTCCAATGCCCGTCATAATGACGCGGCCTTTTGAGCCGAGTATGAGATCGACCATCTTGACAAAATTCTCGTCCAGACGATCTATGAGACCCGCGATCCCATCGGCCTCGATGTGAAGGACCTCTTTAGCCTGGCTCAATATCATCGAACCCGCTTTTGCTTTGCCTTGGTCTGAAATCCGTCTTTGCTTCATAGGGCTTCAGATTCTATATGGTGCAACCTGTTTGGATCAAGAATTATTTGAAACACATCTCATGTCCCTATATATTCCGCCAACATGCCGGAAATGGTATCAGCAACCATCATCCCCTCCATGGTCAATGTGCACCGGTCAGCCAAGACGGAAAGCAGGTCCTGTGCCTCAAGTCGTTCAAGCACCGCGCCGAACCGATCCAGGAAATCCACATCGTATCGTTTTTTGAATCCCAACATGTCTATACCATCAGCAGTCCTGAGCTCCAGGAAAACCGATTCCAGCATCAACTGGCCCCGATTCAACTGCTCACGGCCCTCCACAGGAAGCACCCCTCGCCCCAGGGCCTGGAGGTACTTGCCCAGGCTGCGCTGATTCCACCAGCGCATGGGCGCAAGGAAGGAATGGGCCGAGGGACCCAGCCCCACATAAGGGCCGTGGGACCAGTATTTTTGATTGTGCCTGGCGCGGAAGGCCCTTCCTCGCGCGAAATTAGATATCTCGTATTGCTCATAGCCCCTCTCGCCCAAGAAATCGACCGTAACTTCAAAAAGATCCCTCACCGCGTCTTCATTCAAGGGGCGGAACCTGCCGGCTTTGCGCCACCCATCCAACGGGGTCCCCCCCTCATAGGTCAGCATGTAACAGGACAGGTGCTCGGGTTCATAGTTAGTCGCATCTCT
>Ga0307444_1000220_pt1 | contig 29649 bp, 31 predicted proteins | sample SalMarSW160340MG_FD_202145 | JGI IMG/M metagenome (GOLD analysis project Ga0307444, IMG submission 202145) | Salt marsh sediment microbial communities from the Plum Island Ecosystem LTER, Massachusetts, United States - SW1603-40 | ecosystem: Environmental > Aquatic > Marine > Intertidal zone >...
GCCGGCAGAGTCGATCTCGAACAGATGAGCCACGCCCGCCTCCTCGGCGACCCGCCGGAACACGCCCTCGGCCATCGGCGAGCGGCAGATATTGCCGAGACAAACAAACAGCAGTCGGTGCTTCACCATGGCGGCTCCTTCGCATGAGCGGACGGGCTTCCGCAAGCCGGACCCGCTCCTTGCACGGAGGTAGGCCGCTCCCTATGTTTATCAAGGGCTTGGGGTCTTTCAGACAGTCCGCGAGGAGAGACAGATGGTCGCCTTTGGTGATGCGAGCAAATTGCGGGACGCGGCTTTGGGACGCGAGATCTCATTGCGCGCCTTCGCCGAGCGCGAGCGCAAGGTGCGTAATGAGTTCTGGGCCAAGCTCAAGCGCTTCGCCGGACAGGTCCCCTTCGTCGAGGATCTCATCGCCGCCTATTACTGCGCGATGGATCCGGCGACGCCGATCCGCGTGCGCGGCATGCTGCTCGCAGCGCTCGCCTATTTCATCCTGCCGACCGATCTCATCCCCGACATCCTGGGCGGCCTCGGCTTCGCCGACGACATGGCGTTGCTCACCGCGGTGATCGGCCTGGTCTCTTCACACATCACGCCCACCCATCGCGCCGCAGCCGCACGCGCGCTCGACAAGGAACTTCCCAACTCGGCCTAAAAGGTGCACCCAACGCACCCCGGCAGGGATTTTCCAGCCCTCGGTATCAGCTGCGGAGCCGACGAGCTTTGGGCTCGTTTCATCGTACCCGGCGCTTCGGCGCCAGCCTGAGCCTCGCCAAATTGCTGCCCTTGACATTGGCCAAGCGTGTAGCTCTGTTGAGCCGCCGCCAGCATTGGCTTGAAGGGGGGCCCCGGTGTTCGACTCCGTTGACGTTGGGCAAAGTCGTGCGCTTAGGCGGTCGTCCCTACTCCCGCTAGTGTGCTTCCTCAGTCCTTTGGTGACGTCGGCCATCCCGCGCCTGACGTGGCTCTTTCTTCCACTTCTTGCCTTGTCATTTGTCATGGCCGCGGTCAGGAACGGCAGCAATTGGCGCCAATTGATCAGACCCAACGCCGCCCTCGTGGCCATGCTGCTCGTGGTGGTCTACGTCCTGCTCGGCGCAATCTGGTCGGACGATCCGCTTGCAACGATCACCAAGGGCGCACTGCTCTTGGCGGTGACCGTCCTTACCTTCGCCGCAGTCGCAGCGCTCGCCGAAGGCGACGCGGAGCAACTTCGCCGTGCAGCCTTCGCCTTCGCCCTCGGCGCCTTCCTCGGTGGACTATTCATGCTGTCCGAGCTTCTGACCGAAGGCGCTATCACGCGTGGCTACGCCGAGGCGCTCGCCTGGCTGCGTCCTGGCGAAACAATCATGCATATGAAAGTTGTCGACGGTCGCGTCACGAAGATGAATGTCTCGCAACTCAACCAGAGCATCGCCATCGTCATGTTCAATCTGTGGTCGGGATTGCTGGTATTGCAAACACTCGAGGATCGGATGCGGCGCGTGGTAGCAAGCCTTCTCTTTGCCCTGGCAATCGGAGTTCCCGTCGTCCTCTCGGACCATCAATCCTCCCAAATGGCTTTGCTCTGGTCGATCCCGGCGTTCTTCCTCGCACGGCTTTGGCCAAAGACCCTGTTTCGCGCGTTCGCCGTGATCTGGTGCCTGGGCTTCATTCTCGTGATGCCTCTCAGTTTCCTTTCCTACAATGCCGAGCTGCACCTCGCGACGTGGATGCCAAGCTCGTTCAGGGCACGGATCATCATTTGGGAATACACCTCCGAACGCGTGCTCGAACACCCTTGGCTCGGCATCGGAGCACGGTCGACGCGCGACGAACGAAAGCCTGAAGACTTGTCGGACAAGCCCAAAGGCTTTGTCCATGCGCGCGACACCGCACTTCACGCGCACGATGTGTTCCTGCAGAGCTGGTACGAGCTCGGCCTGATCGGCGTGATCCTGATCGCCATGGCGGGCGCCACGATCGCGCTCCGCATGTCTTTGCTCCCCTTCGAGGTCCAGCCCTTCGCGGCGGCAATCTTCGCGAGCTTCTTGGGGATCGCATCCTTCGCGTGGGGCATGTGGCAGACGTGGCTGATTTGTGCCGTCGCGCTCATGGTCGTCTATTTGCGGCTCGCCGGAGAGGCATACCGGGAGTCCCCAGGGCGGCTCCAGGGGCCCTCACCGCGGAAGCAGACCGACTGAAATATCCTCTCATTCTCCCCTGGCCCCACCCACATCAATGGGGCTGCGGCCTCTCGGTCGTTCGTGCTAGATTTGGGCTTCATGCACCCCACCGTGCTGAAGAGGGATCTCGATGAATCAAGCCGCTCCGGGAATCGGCAAGGCCCAGGACAACAGCCTGGCCCAGCGCGTGGTCGCGCATTGGCTGAAGGAACTGAAAGACGCTCCCACGTTCGACGAGCCTTGCCAGCATCTCTACTACGATCGCGTGTGGCCCGCTGACGTCTATGACGACATCCTGCGACTGCTTCCGGAGCAGAGCTCCTATCAGCCGCAAAATCTCAAGGTGTGGGTCAACTCAGAAGGGATCTCGACGCGCGACCGGTGCCTCCTACCCGAGGCCATCGAAGGCATGGATGCGGAGCGTGCGCAGTTTTGGCACCAGATTTGGCTGGCGCTTACCGCCGAGTCGTTCAAGCGCATGCTGTTCGCCAAGTTTACGAAAGACATCGCGTTGCGGCTCGATAAGAAGCCCGAGGACGTGATGGACACGGAAACCTACGTCAACTGCACCCTGCTGCACGATATCGAGGACTACAAGATCAAGCCGCATCCGGACGGCTGGCCCTCGGTCGTGACGATTCAATTCTATCTTCCGGTCGACATGAGCCAGGTGGATCTCGGCACGTCATTCTACGCCGAGACGCCTGTGTGGCGCCGTCCGTTCGAGGGGCGCTACCGCGAGATCAAGCGCATGCCCTTCAAGCCGAACAGCGGGTACGCGTTCGTAGTCAACGATCTGCCCGGCCGTCGCAGCCTGCATGGTCGTGAACTGATCCAACCCGGCGCTGGCGTGCGCAACACGATGCTTATCCGCTTGGCCGCGGAGGACCACAACCGCAAGCGCGGGCAGAAGGGCTTTTCACCAACCCACAACCTGTTCTGAGGCGAGAAGCGCGGACCCAGGAGGGGTCGTGAGGGTCAAAAGCCGAAAGGAAACTGGCCAGCCAGGACATCTGCTTTTTCACCCGACGCAGACTAAGGGGTCGACGCCTACGCTTGCGGGTTGATGATCACCTTGCCGGTGACCTTGCGCCCTTCGATCAGCGACAACGCCTTCGCGGTCTGGGCCAGCGGGAAGACCTCGTGAATATGCGGTTCGATCTTCCCCTCCTTGCACCAGGCGAGGATCTGCGCCGTGTTGGCGCGATGCTGCTCGGGCTCCCGATCCACGAACGACGTCCAGAACACGCCGATAATGGAGCAGCCTTTGAGCAAGACCAGATTGAGGGGTATGCGCGGGATGTCGCCTGAGGCGAAGCCCAGCACGAGATAGCGCCCTTCCCAAGCCATGGCCCGCAAGCTCGGCTCTGCGGCGGAACCGCCGACGCAGTCGTAGAGCACGTCGATGCCCTTGGGCAATGTCAGCTCTTTGAGCTTCCGTTTGAGATCGACGTCGGAATAGTTCACGCCCTCGTCGGCCCCGTGCGCCTCGGCGAAGGCGAGCTTCTCTTCCGACGAGGCGACCGCGATGACCCGCGCCCCCATGAGCTTGGCGATCTCGACCGCGGCGACGCCAGCGCCGCCTGCCGCCCCGAGCACCGCCACGCTCTCCTTGGGCTGCAAGTGCGCCCGGTCTTTGAGGGCGTGCAGCGCGGTGCCGTAGGTGATGACGATTCCGGCCGCCACCTCGTCGCTCACTCCGTCGGGGATGGGGATTGCATTCTTCGTCTTGATGACGAGCCGCTCGCGGCAGCCATTGCCGCCGATGAACGCCACCACGCGCTGCCCAACCTTAAAGTCGGTGACGCCATCGCCCAGCGCCTCGATGGGCCCTGCGACTTCGGCCCCGGGGGAGGATGGCAGGGGCGGCGAAACTTGGTATTTGTCGCGCAGCACAAGCGTGTCGAAGAAGTTGAGTCCGACGGCGGTGGCCTTGATCAGGATCTCACCGGGCCCCGGACTAGGCTCGGCGACGTCCTCGAGGTGCAAGGCCTGGGGCCCGCCAAATTCGTTGAATTGCGCAACACGCATGAGCGGCTCCTGGAGCTCGGGCGCCGGTGGCCGCAGCTCTTTCTCTCTTTAGGACTGAACGGTTGAGTTTTTTGACGCGGTCTTTTGGCGAGCGCAACCTTTCCGGCCGCCAAACGAGACAAACGGCCCAAAATCCTCGACACAAGGCCGTCCGGCCCCACTTTTGCTCGTAGCCCGCTTGTGGCAGAGAGAGGTTGTGAAACCTCTGCCTCTGAACAAGCGCGGGTATTTCGGCATCGGCGCCGAGGGCATCTCCAAGTCCGTCAATCTCGGCAATCTGCTGCGTTCCGCGCACGCCTTCGGCGCAAGCTTTGCCTTCACCATCGGCGCCGACGAGCGGGCGCTGGAGATGCGCTCGGACACCTCGCGCGCGGAGACCCACCTGCCCCTCTATCATTGGCCCAGCCTCGAGGAGATGCGACTGCCCAAAGGGTGCAGCCTGGTGGGGGTCGAGATTCTGGGCGAGGCGGCCGACCTGCCGAGTTTTCCCCATCCTTTGCGCGCGGCCTACGTACTGGGGCCCGAGCGCGGCGCGCTGACACCGGCGCTCGTTGCCCGCTGCCAGCACCTCGTCCGCATCCCCACCTCTTTCTCACTCAATGTCGCCACGGCCGGTGCCATCATCATGTACGATCGCCTCCGCAGCCTCGGCCGTTTTGCGCCACGACCGGTCACCGAAGGCGCAGAGGCCGGGGCGCCGGCGCCACATATACAGGGGGCACCTAAGCGCCGGAGGCCGCAGGGTTGACCTTAGGGGCTGATCTAGTGAAGACTGGGGGCATTCATGCTTAACGCTTGCTCACGACACGGGGACGGGGAGATGCGCCGAGCCGTTGGAGCTGCTTGCGTGATCTTGGCGTTATGCACAGCGCCGGCGGTCGCGGAAGAGCAGAAAGTCAACCTCTTACAAAAATACAACGACTGGTCGGCCTACGCCGCGAGCGGCAGCCCCAAAGTCTGCTTTATCGTGTCGCAGCCGAAGGATTCGAGCCCGAAGAACGTGCGGCGGGGCCCGATCTACTTCTATGTGTCCCACTATCCGGCGGAGAAAGTCACCGGCGAGATCAGCGTGAAGATGGGCTATCCCTTCGCACCCGGCGCCAAGGTGACCGTGACCGTCGGCAATGACAAGTTCGAGCTCTTCACCAAGGACGAAGGCGCTTTCGTCGAGAAGACCGCCGACGAGGCCAAACTCCTGGACGCCATGAAGGCGGGGAGTTCCATGAAGGTCCAAGGGCGCTCGTCCCGCGGCACCAACACGAGCGACACCTATTCCTTGAGCGGCATCAGCGACGCGGTCGCTCGCATCGACAAGGAGTGCAGCGGCAGCTAACAGCCGATTGCGCCAGGCTTTTCCAGACCTTGGCATTCTCGGCCCGCCCCATGATATGAGGGGGCATGACCGCGACCACGCTCATAGACCCCACGCCTTCCGAGGGCTCGGCCCGGAGAGAGTCCCTCATCGGGCTCGGCCGCTCGGCGCTCGCCGAGCTCCTGGCCACGCTTGGCGTGCCTGAGCGCCAGCGCCGCATGCGCGTGAGCCAGCTCTGGAGCTGGATGTATGTGCGGGGGGCAACCGACTTCGCACGTATGACCGACATCGCCGCAGGCCTGCGCGCAGAGCTCGCCGCCCACTTCACGTTGGCGCGGCCCGAGATCATCACCGAGCAGGTCTCCGTCGACGGCACGCGCAAATGGCTGCTCCGCCTCGACGACGGCAAGGAAGTCGAGACGGTCTATATCCCCGAGGAGGATCGCGGCACGCTCTGCATCTCCAGCCAGGTCGGCTGCACCCTCACCTGCACGTTCTGCCATACCGGCACGCAGCGCCTCGTGCGCAATCTCACCGCGGGCGAGATCGTCGGCCAGATCATGCTCGCCCGCGACCGCATCGGCGACTGGCCCGGCGCCGTCCCGCCCGATCCGCGCGGCCTTCCGCACACGGAACGTAAGATCACCAACGTCGTGCTCATGGGCATGGGCGAGCCCCTCTACAATTTCGACAATGTGCGCGACGCCTGCGCCATCGCCGCCGATGGCGAGGGCCTGTCCATTTCCAAACGCCGCATCACGCTCTCCACCTCCGGCATCGTCCCGGAGATCCCGCGCTGGGGCGAGGAGGCCGGCACCATGCTCGCCATCTCGCTGCATGCGGTGCGCGATGAGTTGCGGAACGAGCTCGTGCCCATCAACAAGAAGTGGCCGATTCGCGAACTGCTGGAGGCCTGCCGCAACTATCCCGGCCTCTCCAACGCCAAGCGCATCACCTTCGAATATGTGATGCTGAAAGGCGTGAACGATTCCATCACGGACGCGAAAGCCCTGGTGCGGCTGCTGGCCAAGATCCCGGCGAAGATCAATCTCATCCCGTTCAACCCGTGGCCGGGCGCGCCGTATGAATGCTCCGACTGGGAACAGATCGAGAAATTCGCCGAGGTGGTGAACCGGGCCGGTTACGCGAGCCCGGTGCGGAGCCCGCGCGGCCGGGACATCATGGCGGCTTGCGGTCAGCTCAAGAGCGCGAGCATCAAGCAGCGCGCGAGCCAGCGCATTCCGGCATAGGCCTAGCCGCGCTTGGCGAAAGCGAGCGCCGTCTCCAGCCGGTCGTTGCCCCAAAAGAGCTCATCGCCCACGGTGAAGGACGGCGCGCCGAACAGCCCGCGCGCTTTCGCCTCTTCGGTCTGCGCCCGCAAAGCCTCTTTGATTTCTGGCCCATTGGCGGCCGCCATCGCCCCATCCGCATCGACGCCGAGGCCGTCGACAATGGCGCGCAAATTCGTCTCGTCGGAGATGTCCTTCTGCTCGGCGTAGTTTGCGGCAAACACCGCCCGCGTGAATGCGGGCGTCCAGCCGTCCTTCTCGCCCGCGAGCGCGAGCCGCGCCGCTTTCAATCCGTTCTGGGGAAACCGCACCGGCGGCAGCTTGAGCGGCAGACCGTCCGCTTCGCAGACGCGCGCGAGATCGCGCCACATATAGCGCCCCTTGGCCGCATAGATGTTGAACGGCGAGTCGTTCCACCCGAGTTCCTTGAAGATGGGCCCGAGCAGGAACGGCCGCCAGCGAATGGTAACCCCCGCATCCGCCGCCAGCGGCTCGATGCGCATGGCCGCGGGATAGGAATAGGTGCTGGCGAACTCGTACCAGAAGTCGATGGCGGGCATGATGCGAGGTCCGATAGGTTTGAGCTTCTCTTATAGAGCCGGCGGGGGCTCTACGTCAGCGGAAGGAGTAGGGACGGCGTGATCTTACGCTATGTCTGGCGCGCGCTGGTGGTTGTGGTGGCGTTCGGAATCGCCGCCACCGTGGCGCTTGCCGTTCTATTCGCGCTCGGCTCCATGTGGGTCGGCGATGAGCTGCGTGCCGCGGCGCCCCACGATCCGCTCTTCCGCCACGGTGGTGCGACGGCGTTCGGCGTCGTGCTGTTCGTCGCGACGGTCACGCCCGCGATGACGGCGCTTCCAGGTCTAATCGCGGCCGTGGTCGGCGAGGTGCTGCGTATCAGGTCGTGGATCTATTACGTGCTCGCCGGCGGCGCGTCGCTCGCCGTGGTCCCGATCCTTGCCGGTGCGGCGGAAAGCGGCGCGCCTACAGCTCCGGCCGGTGAATATCTGACCATCTTCGCGGCGGCCGGCTTTGCCGGCGGCTTTATCTATTGGCTGCTGGCCGGTGCCCGGGCCTGAGCGGCAGCCCCATGCGCTCGCGCGCCAACGCCACGAGCCACGGCTGCGGCGTGTAGGTCGTCAGCATCTTCCGCCACGCCTGCTCGCCACGGCGCTGCCAACTCTTCCGCAAGGCAAACCCGCAGCCCTCGTCGGCCAGCATCTCCCGCACCTTGGCTCCGTGCAGGAGGCTCAACGTCTGCCCTAATCCTTCGCGTGCCATTGCCCGCCCTTCCTTCTCGTATCTCTCCCGCGTCATGCCCGAACGCCGCCATCGCCGTGGCGGTTCCCCGGGTTCGCAAAATCAATCTCTCCGACCAGGCTGGCATGGTCCGCGGCCCCTCGCCCTGATGCAGATCATGATTGTCACGCCATCCACGCCATGCGACTTTTCCAAGGGGCCGTCATGAATTGGCCGTGGAAACTTCGTACCGGCCACACAGAACTGTCGTGAACGGCCGCTAGCGTCGGCCATAAAGCTTGGATTTTCGGGGGTTTGCCGTGGCACGCGGCTGGTTGTTTGCAACGGTTGGGCTGGGTCTTGTTTTGGGGCTCGTGTTCGCCCTCTACCCCGTTATCGACCTGAAGGTCGCGAGCCTCTTTTTCGATCCCCACAAGGCGAAATTCCCCATTGCCTACGGCTATGCATGGAACACCGTGCGGGAGCTGGCCAACTGGATTCCCTTCCTGCTGCTCGCGCCTGCCTTATTCGCGCTCCTGCGCAAGATCGTCTTTCCCGGCTCGAAGATGCTGATCGCCCCCTCGGTGGTCATCTACCTGATCGCCTCGTTCGCGATCGGTCCCGGCCTCGTCTCCAATTTTCTGCTGAAGGAGCATTGGGGGCGCCCGCGTCCCAATAGCGTGCATCAGTTTGCCGGCCCCGCCGACTTTGTGCCCTGGTGGCGGCCGGGCGGCGAATGCAAGCGCAATTGCTCTTTCGTGTCGGGCGAGGCCAGTCAGGCCTTCTGGGTGGTGGCGCCCGCGTCGCTCGCGCCACCGCAGGTGCGGCCCATCGCCATGGGGTCGGCGGTGGTGTTCGGCACGGCGGTCGGCGGCATGCGCGTCGTCTTCGGCCGCCACTTCATCAGCGACATCATCTTTGCCGGCATCATCACCATCGCCATCGTCATGGTGTTTTACCGTCTCCTGATCGATCCCGTGAGACGCAATGACGCCCGGCTCGAAAAGGCCATCGAGCAGACCTCCGTGGCCTTGCACCGTGCTGGCGGCGCGGTCCTCGCCCGCGCCGGTACCGCCCTGGCCCGCGCCGGCAGCGCCTTGCGCCATACCGGACAGCACCTGCACAAGCGGACGATCTGACGTTCCGTCTTTAGACGACCGAGATCTCGTCACCGCACTTGATGGCGCCCTCTTTCAGCACAGCGCCGTAAACGCCGGCATAGCCTTCGTGTTTGGTGCTGATGTGCCTCAGGATCTTGGGCGCGGCCGCGGCGGTATCGGGATCGAGCGTCACCATCTTGCAGCGGGGGTCGCGTTCCAACGGCGTGAAGACGACCTTGTCGCCGACCTGCAATCGCTTGCCCACCAGCGTGTTCTCGTAGAAGCCGGGCATATCGTTCTCGCCGTGCCAGGTCACCATGAGGTTTGGGCGGAAGCGGCGAATGTCGACCTCCATGTCCAATTCGCTGCCAAGTTGCTTGCAGGTATTGCTGGAGAACAGGGAGAGAGGGCGGCAGTCCACCTGGCTCTTGCCACTGGAAAGGTGGACTTTCAGCGGGGCATCGAAGCGCTTCCGGAGATGCGAGAGGAAGTCGTCGGAGTCGATATCGAAGACGTCGCCCTCGGGGGTCTCGACCTCGACGGCAAAATGCTCGGCGCTCGGAAAGAGAGGGGCGATGCCGGGCGCCAGCCCTTCGAAGTCGGCCAGATTGTCGGGAATGGTCGGGCCGTCGTTCTTGAAGCGGGGGCGATATAGCAGGAAAGGCTCGTCGTCCCGGGCGGTGAACCAGGGAAACGCCTTTTCGCCGTCCTCTTTGATGACCCCATAGACACGGTCGCCCATCACGCCGCCGAAACCGACGAACACGCTGTCGACCTCTTCGCCGCGCATCCCTTTCACGGGATAGCGCCAGATTGCATCGATGCGTCCGATTGCAGTCATGAGAAGCTCCTCTCCTTTCAGCTAGGAGCAAAGCGGCCGAAGGTCTGACCTCTAGTCGTCATAGCTGAGCAGGATTTCTTTCGTTAAAGGGATAGACTGGCAGGCCAGGACGTAGCCGGCTGCCAGATCTCGCTTGGAGAGCGTGAGATTGCACAGCATGTTCACCTCTCCCGTGACCAGGAGGCCCATGCAGGTCCCGCAATGACCTTGCCGGCAGGAGTGGGGGACGTCCTTCAGAGCCGGACAAGCGAGCATGCTGTCCAGCAACGTCGTGCCGGGCAGGTAGGGCACCTTGGTCTCGACGCCATCCAGTCTCACGGAAAATTCCACGGCGTCGGGCGGTGCAATTTCAGGCATCATGAGCCGATGCTATCCCATCCGGGGTACTTACTAGAGTATAAATCGCCCTACCATCATGATGGTAACGGCTCTTATCTCGTCTCCGACCATACTTATACTCTCGTCCAACGAGACACATGAAGTTTAGCAGGCGTCTCTCTTGAGAGAATAGGTCAAGAAGGCGCATCCGAAACTGCCATGCCCTCCAGGATGAGTGACAGTGGTCCCAGGCGACGCGGTTCCGCGCCGAACCCGCCGTGCCGAGAATGTCTCCGAGCGCGACGCCCGCGATGTTGCCGCCAGGTGCGCACATGAACGGGCCTCAGGCGACATGGATATGCCTTCCATTCTCCTTTCTCCGTTCAGGCCCACTTGCGCAAGCGTCTTGCCTGCCTATAGTCGCGCCGAGTCGACACCCTGGCCCACGAATAAGATCCGAAGGCCCGCGCGAGGCCGCATCCCATGACGACCGACATCAAGAAGGTGGTGCTCGCCTATTCCGGCGGGCTCGACACCTCGATCATCCTCAAATGGCTGCAAGAGACCTATTCTTGCGAGGTCGTGACCTTTACGGCCGATCTCGGCCAGGGCGAGGAGCTGGAGCCGGCGCGCAAGAAGGCGGAGTTGCTCGGCATCAAGGAGATCTTCGTCGAGGATCTCCGCGAGGAGTTCGTGCGCGACTACGTGTTTCCCATGTTCCGGGCGAACGCGCTCTATGAAGGCGTCTACCTGCTCGGCACGTCGATCGCCCGGCCGCTCATCGCCAAGCGGCAGATCGAGATCGCCAAGGAGACCGGGGCCGACGCCGTCGCCCATGGCGCCACCGGCAAGGGCAACGATCAGGTGCGCTTCGAGCTCACTTATTACGCGCTGAACCCCGACATCAAGGTCATCGCGCCGTGGCGCGAGTGGGACTTCGCCTCGCGCAGCGACCTGATCGCGTTCGCCGAGAAGCACCAGATCCCCGTGGCCAAGGACAAGCGCGGCGAGGCGCCGTTCTCCGTGGACGCGAACCTGCTGCACTCCTCGTCGGAAGGAAAGGTGCTCGAGGACCCGAACGTCGAGCCGCCGCCTTACGTCTATCAGCGCACCATCGCGCCCGAGGATGCGCCCGATAAGCCGACCGTCGTTACCATCGGCTTCAAGCAAGGCGATCCCGTCTCCATCGACGGCAAGGCGATGTCGCCCGCCACCCTTCTAACCAAGCTCAACGAGCTCGGCCGCGACAACGGCATCGGCCGCGTCGATCTCGTGGAGAACCGCTTCGTCGGCATGAAGTCGCGCGGCGTCTACGAGACGCCCGGCGGCACGATCCTCTATGCCGCCCATCGCGCCATGGAGTCGCTGACCCTCGACCGCGAGGCGATGCACCTGAAAGACTCGTTGATGCCGCGCTACGCGGAGCTCGTCTATTACGGCTTCTGGTTCTCGCCGGAGCGCGAGATGCTGCAAGCGCTTGTGGACAAGAGCCAGGAGAATGTCGAAGGCGAGGTGACGCTCAAGCTCTACAAAGGCAACGTCATCGTCATCGGACGCGCGAGCCCGAAATCGCTCTACTCCAGCGAGATCGTCACCTTCGAGGACGACGCCGGCGCGTACGACCAGAAGGATGCGGAAGGCTTCATCAAGCTCAACGCACTCCGCCTGCGCCTCCTCGGCAAGCTCCGCCCGCACTAGTTGCTGAGTCTCGACATTCAAACGGCCGTATTGGCCATCTTTGGGCCCGTTCGACTCTGCCCTGCCGAGAAATTTGCGCGCCTTCTCGTATGGCGGCGGCGGAATGACAGCCTGAACGCCAGCAAGGTCCGCCCTAGCACTGCCTTCAACTAGCGCCCTCGCGCTTGATCGGGCATCATCCACCGCTCTGCAGAGGGATGCCCCATGGCTTGGCCCGACACTCGCCTTCTCGATCTCTTCGGCATCGAACTGCCGATCGTCCAAGCGCCCATGGCGAATTCCACGGGCATCGAGATGGCCGTCGCCGTCGCCCGCGCGGGCGGGCTCGGCTCTTTGCCGTGTGCCACAATCAGCGCGGACAAGATCCGCGAAGACGTCGCCGCGTTCCGCGCGCAAGCGGGCAAGCCCGTCCATCTCAACTTCTTCTGCCACACGGAAGCGCCGCCCAACCCGGAGAAGGATCGCGCTTGGCTTGCACATCTTGCGCCTTACTTCGCCGAGCTTGGCGTCGAGCCGCCGCCTCTGCCGCTTCCCGCCGGCCACCCGCCGTTCGCAGCGGAGGAATGCGCCGTCGTGGAGGAATTGCGGCCCGACATCCTCAGCTTTCATTTCGGCCTGCCGCCCGCGCCGCTCCTCGCGCGTGTCAGGGCCGCCGGCTGCAAAGTCCTCTGCTCGGCGACCTCGCTCCGCGAGGCCAAGCACCTCGCCGATCACGGTGTCGACGTCATCATCGCACAGGGCGCGGAAGCCGGCGGTCATCGCGGCATGTTTCTCGAAACGGATGTCGCGACCCAAGTCGGCACCTTCGCGCTCGTGCGGGGCATCTGTGAATTGACCGTCGTGCCGGTGATCGCCGCGGGCGGCATTGCCGACGGCCGGGCCATTGCCGCGGCCTTCGCGCTCGGCGCATCCGCGGTGCAGATCGGCACCGCCTTTCTGCAATGCCCGGAGGCCTACACGCCACCTTTGCACAGGTCGGCGCTTGCCGATCCGGGGCGCGAGACCGCCATTACCAACGTGCTGACGGGGCGCCCCGCCCGTGGCGTCATGAACCGCTTCATGCGGCAGCAAGGCCCCATCAACGATGCTGCGCCGGATTTCCCCCGCGCCCGTCCCGCCATTGCGCCGCTCCGCGCCAAGGCGGAAGCCGAAGGCTCGGGCGACTTCTCGCCGCTCTGGTCGGGCCAGGCGGCGAAGCTGCCGCCGCCGATGGGCGCCGGCGCGCTGACCCGTATGCTCGCCGAGGACGCGCGCTCTACTCTTGCTCGGGCATGATTACCGCATCGCCTGGCATCTCTTCGAACACGCTCTCCTTCACGCCGAAATTGGTGGCGAGCAGAAGATCGGGCGTGCCGGCCATCCACGCGGTGATGGAGACCGATTCATACGTGCCGTTGTTGAGCACGATGATGACTTCGAGATCGTCTTTGCCGGTGTTCTCGATATAGTGGCCGTAGCCTTGCGGCACATAGCCGACATCGCCTGCAGCGAATTCGTCCAGACGCGCCCGGCCGCCCGAGCCGAACACCGTCATGCGGCCGGTGCCCTTCAACCAGTACTGCCACTCCGCCGCGTTGGGATGCCAATGCAGCTCCCGCATGCCGCCGGGCGCGATCGTGAGGAGCCCGCCGGTCATGGTCGTGGAGATGGGAAACTCGATCTCCGAGGCGACGCGCATCTCGCCGCCGGGGAACGGCTCGGGCGCTTGCGCAAGCATGCGGTAGCGATGGGTCAGCGGCGGCGCGTTCAGCGAGCCGGGCGTGGGGTCCTCGGGCAAAGGCGGCGGCACCGGACCTTTGGCGATGTAGACCTCGTGGTCCGGGAAGTTCGCGAAGGCGGAAACCGGCAGGCCGAAATTCTTGGCCAGCACCTCGTGCGGCGTATGCCCGAGCCAGTCGGTGATCGAGAACGTGCCGAACTCCGAGAAGTAGCCGTTGTCGAACACGAGGATGAAGGTGCAACCGCCTTCGAGCCCTTGGATCGAATGGCCGTGGCCGCGCGGGAAGTACCAAACATCGCCCTCCGCGAAATCCACGACCTCGGCCTGATTTTCCGGATCGATCGTGGTGACGCGCGCGCGGCCGGCGATCATGTAGGCCCACTCGGCGGCGTTGGCGTGCCAGTGCAGCTCACGTACCGCGCCCGCCTCGAGCGTCATGTAGACTCCGGCCAGCTTGTCGGACACGGGGAACTGGACGACGGTCGCCTCTTTGGCCGTGCCGCCGTCGAACTGTTTGGTCGGCGCCGCGCCGAGCGCGTAGCGGAAAGACGGAAGCTCAGGTCCCGCGAGCGGCGCGGGTGCCGGCCCATAGGGCGGCTGCATGGTTTCGCTCATGATTAAGACCCCTAGACCGGCTGAAATGGCGCGGGAAGTTCGCCATAACTCGGGCGGCGCCGCAACGATTAGCTACGCGCCGGGGACTTTTCTTAGACACTTGGAGAGGTCGCGCCGGCCCTTAGAGCTCGATGGTCACCTTGCGGGTATCGCCGAGATTGGCCTTGGTACCGAACAGCCGCGCCTTGGCGAACTGGAAATCGGCGACAGCGGAATTGGCTGGACCTTCCCACATCTCAGCGCGCCACAGCTCGACCCGAATCAGCATCAGATTGGGATCCTCCGGTCCGCTGAGCCAGCCATCTTGTTGGCGGTCCCAAAGCCTCCGCGCGTAGTCGACGTCGTCGATGACAAAGGCTTCCCCGGTGAGGGCGAGATAGACGCTCTCACTCGGGTAGACGAATGTCAGATAGACCTCCGGATCGACCTCGATCTCGTCCTCCCGCAAACCGCGCCGGTCGGTCAGGAAGCAGATCACGTTCTCGTCCCGCTCGGGGAGCGCTTCCATAGGACGTACGCGTAACCCGTCAGAGAATTGCGTGGCCATCATGCACACGCGCGCTTTCTCGATGACGTCCCAAATCCGGTCGATTTGGATCTGCTCTTCTCCGGTCATGGCTCGGGAGCCCCCTGTGTTGACGCTGTTCCCGAGCATCGCGCATTGCATCGCAAAATACCGCTTAGGCGCATGATCTAGGTGAAGAATTTGCTCTCGGAAGCAACGCTAGGTTGCGCCTTCGGTGGGCAAGGCTCGCGGCGATAGGTATCGTTTTGCGCCGGGTCGGCCGAAAGCCGGGCGGAAGAACCCGATCGAGGGAGACCGCGGGTCCCGCGCCAAATGAGCCGATAGCTTCTCTATCCCTGGGTGAATGCCTATATGCTCGGGGACAGTTCATCCAACCGACGGCACCTTGTCATGCGCTGGTCCCTGAATGTGGGCGCGATCGGCGGCACCGCAATCCGCATCCACGTCACCTTCGTCCTGTTTCTCGTTTGGCTCGCCATGGTCTACTACCGCCAAGGCGGCGCGGATGGGGCATGGCAAGGCACAATCTTCATCGTGCTCATTTTCCTTTGCGTCCTGCTACACGAGCTCGGCCACGTCTTTGCCGCGCGCCGCTATGGCGTCGAGACACGCGACGTCACCCTATGGCCCTTTGGCGGCATCGCCAGCATGGAGCGCATGCCCGAGAAGCCGTCCGAGGAGCTGATCGTGGCGGTGGCGGGTCCCGCCGTGAACGTCGTCATCGCCGGCGTGCTGCTCCTGTTTCTGTGGCCGCATCTCAATCCCGACAATCTCGCCAAGCTCGAGGACCCGGCCGTGTCGCTCGGCGTCAAGATCGCCGGCGCAAACATCATCCTCGTCCTGTTCAACATGATCCCGGCTTTCCCCATGGATGGCGGGCGCGTGCTTCGCGCGCTCCTTGCCATGCGCATGGGCAATGCCCGCGCCACCGAGATGGCCGCCACGATCGGCCAGGGCTTTGCCGTTCTGTTCGGCGTGCTCGGCCTGTTCTACAATCCGATGCTTATCATCATCGCCGTCTTCATCTTCCTCGCCGCCTCCGGCGAAGCGACCCAAGCGAAGCTCCGCTCCGTCGCCCAAGGCACGCTCGTCTCCGACGCGATGATCACCGCGTTCGAATCCTTGCCCACCTCCGCCAGCGTGAGCGACGCCGCCGATGCGCTGATCCGCACCACCCAAACGGAGTTTCCCATCGTCGACGGCACCGGCCGGTTGCGTGGCGTGCTGACCCGCGATGCCATGATCAAGGCCCTGAAAGAGCGCGGTCCGCACACGCCCGTGCTGGAGGTGATGCAAGGGGACATCCCCACCGTGCCGGCACGCGCTAAGCTCGATTTGGCGCTCCGCTCGCTGATGCAGAAGGGATATCCCGCTCTGGGCGTCACCGGCGCAGACGGCAAGCTGGTCGGCCTCCTCACCGTCGAAAATCTCGGCGAGATGATGATGGTGCACGCGGCGCGGCCGGAGACCGAAGCCGGCCCCTGGGGCAACCCGAACCGGTAGGCCTGAAAAACGCCAGCCAAGCCCGCGCCAGGCTGAAGACCGGGACGCCAAGCGCGTCATTGTGGTCTAACGGAAAATCATTATATTGCGCCGCAACAACAGCCGCCCAGCGGCCGAAAGACACCTTCCGACATGAAGCTCCGTAACATTGCCATCATTGCCCATGTCGACCATGGCAAGACGACCCTGGTTGACCGCCTGCTCCAGCAGTCCGGCTCGTTCCGCGACAATCAGCGCGTGGACGAGCGCGCCATGGACTCGAACGACCTGGAGCGCGAACGCGGCATTACCATCCTCGCCAAGGCCACCTCGATCCTGTGGGACGACGTCCGCATCAATATCGTCGACACACCGGGCCACGCCGATTTCGGCGGCGAGGTGGAGCGCATTCTGAATATGGTGGACGGCGCGCTGGTGCTGGTCGACGCGGCCGAAGGCCCGCTGCCGCAAACCAAGTTCGTCGTATCGAAGGCACTCAAGATGGGGCTCAAACCCATCGTCGTCATCAACAAGGTCGACCGCGCCGACGCTCGGCCGGACGAGGTGCTGAACGAGGTGTTCGATCTCTTCGCCGCGTTGGACGCGAGCGAGGAGCAGCTCGACTTTCCGATCCTTTATGGCTCGGCCAAGGAGGGCTGGATGGCGGAAAGCGTCGACGGCCCGAAGGATCAAGGCATGCGGCCTTTGTTCGAGCTCGTGCTGCGTCACGTTGCGTCGCCCGCAATCGAGAAGGGTCCGTTCCGCCTGCTCGGCACCATCCTCGAAGCGAATCCTTATCTCGGCCGCATCGTCACCGGCCGCATCACCTCAGGCACGATCAAGCCGAACGATATGGTCAAGGTGCTCGATCACGACGGCCGGCTTGTCGAGCAGGGCCGCGTGTCGAAAGTGCTCGCCTTCCGCGGGCTGGAGCGTGTCGGCCTCGACGAGGCGGCCGCGGGCGATATCGTCTCGCTCGCCGGTCTGCCCAACGCGACCGTCGCGCACACGATCTGCGCAACCGAAGTGGACGCCCCGCTTCCGGCCCAACCTATTGATCCGCCGACGCTTTCTATGACTTTCCGGGTCAACGATTCGCCGCTCGCCGGCACCGAAGGCTCGAAAGTCACGGGCCGCATGATCCGCGACCGGCTGCTGCGCGAGGCGGAGGGCAATGTCGCCCTCAAGGTGACGGAATCCGAGGAACGCGACTCCATGGAGGTCGCCGGCCGCGGCGAGCTTCAGCTCGGCATCCTCATCGAGACCATGCGCCGCGAAGGCTTCGAGCTTTCCGTGTCGCGGCCCAAAGTGTTGCTGAGACGGGACGGCGGCCAGTTGCTCGAGCCCATCGAGGAGGTGGTCATCGACCTCGACGAGGAGCATGCCGGCGCCGTCGTGCAGAAATTGTCCGAGCGCAAAGCCGATCTCATCGAGATGAGGCCGTCCGGCGGCGGACGCCAGCGTCTCGTGTTCTACGCGCCGACCCGCGGGCTGATCGGCTACCAAGGCGAGCTTCTCACCGACACGCGCGGCACCGGCATCATGAACCGGCTGTTCCACGGCTACGCGCCCCACAAGGGTCCGATCCAAGGCCGGCGCAACGGCGTTCTGATCTCGACCGACCAGGGCGAGGCCGTGGCCTACGCGCTGTGGAACCTCGAGGACCGCGGGCCGATGATGATCGATCCCGGCACGCGCGTGTATCGCGGCATGATCGTCGGCGAGCATACCCGCGACAACGATCTCGAAGTGAACGTGCTCAAAGGCAAGAAGCTCACCAACATTCGCACGACCTCGAAGGACGAGGCGGTGCGGCTCACGCCACCGATCCGCATGGCGCTTGAACGCGCGCTTGCCTATATCGACGACGACGAGCTGGTCGAGGTCACGCCGAAGTCCATACGCTTGCGCAAACGGCATCTCGACCCGAACGACCGCAAGAAGGCCGAGCGCCAACGCCTCACCGAGGACGTTGCTTAGTCGTCCCGCCCGAAACGCACAACCTGGGATAAAGACGACGACTCCTTTGCCGAGCGCATCGTTCCTGCGCTAGGCTCATGTCATGTCCGTCGATGTCGTTCAGGTTCGGCCGGCACGGCCAAAGGACGCCCCCGCCCTCTCCTCCGCCTATGAGGAAGCATGGCGGGGCGCTTATCAGGGCATCATCCCCCACCTCTCGCTCGAACGCATGATCGCCCGCCGCGGCTTGCGCTGGTGGGAAACCACACTGCGCAAACGACCGTCGCTGTTGGTGCTCGACTTCGGTGGCGAGGCGGCAGGTTATGTGACGTTTGGCCGCTGCCGGTTGGCGCGGGCGCCTTATCAGGGCGAGATCTTCGAGCTCTACCTCCACCCGAACTATCAAGGCCTCGGCTTCGGCGAGCGGCTGTTCGACGCCGCACGCACCCGCCTTGGCGAGATGCGGCTAAGAGGCCTTCTTGTTTGGGCACTTGCCGACAACGAGGCGGCGACCGGCTTCTATCTCCAGCGTGGCGGGAAGCCCGTAGCGGAAGGATCCGAGACCTTCGGCGAGACATCATTGCGCAAAATCGCCTTCGCTTGGGCCTGAGCGCTTTTACATCTCGTTTACCGCAACCGTTCGGCGCGCCTTAACGACCTTTCCTTAGGGTTGCAAACTTCTCGTGCGGCCTATGGGAATTCACGCAAATGACAGAAGTCGGCGGTCGAGATCGGTTGATAATGGCCGGTCTGGTGGTCCTGGGTCTTTTCACTGTCGTTGCCGGCGTCTTGTCTGGCCGATCGACGATCAACTATGTGCTTGGCCGCGATGCGCGCGAAGCCGCACTGACCTGGACTCGTGGCATCGACGACCGTCTGCGCCAGTCTGGCATACCGCAGCGTGTGCTCGATGAGAACGTGCACGTGCTGAACGAGGCGGGCCTTCGCAATCTCTCCGAGAACGCCGGCGCAAACATCACACTTCCTGCCGATCCAAGTTTCAGCGCGGACGGGTTCGGCCTAATCGATGGCCTCGACCGGATCACCCGCGGCTGGCTGCTGAGCAATATCGACAAGACAAAAGGCGAGTTCGTCAGTCGCCTCGACGGCTTCGCCGTTCTGTCGCCCAAGGGCACCGCGCTCGCCGTCGGCGGCAACCTTTCCCCGGAAGCGCTCGGCGCTATGCTGCGTGAAAGCGACATCAAGGAGGCGCTGGCCCGCACATCAAGCGAAGATCGTGTCGAACTTGCCGACCTTCCCCACAAGAGGGATGTCAACCTTGCGCTGGTTCCCGTCATGGAGGATGGCAAGCTCGCCCGCGTCTACGCCTTTACCGTCGACCAGACCGCGGCCGCCTCGCTGACCAATGTCGCGCTCACGGTCGTCACCCTGACCACCAGCCTCCTGATCGTCATGGGCTTCTCCGTGCCGGCGGCGATCGCCTCGCGGCGCATCCGCGAGCGCTGGCACGCCGAGGACAAGATTCGCTTCCTCGCCATGCACGATTCGCTGACCGGCCTGCCGAATCGCGTGCAATTCAATCAGCATCTCGAACGCGCGGTCGGGCGTGCCAAGCGCCACGGCAACCTCATGGCGGTATTCTGCCTCGACCTCGATCGCTTCAAGGACGTCAACGATACGCTCGGCCATGCCACGGGCGACTCGCTTCTGGAGGAAGTCGCGGCGAGGCTGAAAGAGAATGTGCGCGATGTCGATCTCGTCGGCCGGCTCGGTGGCGACGAGTTCGCCATCGTCGCCGAGGAGCTCGATACGCCCGAGGACGCCATGCGGCTTGCCCGGCGCGTCTGCACCGCGCTCGGCGCTGGATACCAGGTGAACGGCCACGAGGTTACCACCTCGGCCAGCGTCGGCATCGCGCTGGGCCCCGTCGACAACGATCGGATCGACAGTCTCTTGAAGAACGCCGACCTGGCGCTCTACCGCGCCAAGGAGGACGGTCGCAACACGTTCCGTTTCTTCGAGCCGGCCATGGACGCGGCCCTCCAGAAGCGCCGGCGCCTGGAGAACGATCTCAGGAACGCTCTGCGCAAGAACCAGCTTTATCTCGACTATCAGCCCCAATTCGGCCTGGAGAACGGCAAGCTCACAGGCTACGAGGCGCTGGTGCGCTGGTGGCATCCGTCCGAAGGCGAGGTCCCGCCCACGACCTTCATCCCCATCGCCGAGGAGACGGGCCTCATCGTTCCGCTCGGCGAATGGATCCTCAAGACGGCGTGCGCCTATGCCACCACCTGGCCGCTCGACACCAAGCTCGCCGTCAACCTCTCACCCGGCCAGTTCAAGACGCAGGACGTCTACGGCCTCGTGCGCCGCGTCCTGGCCGAAACCGGGCTCGAGCCCAACCGGCTAGAGCTCGAGATCACCGAAGGCATCATCTTGCAGAACACCGAATCCGTCATCGAGACCCTGACGAAGCTCGATCGTCTCGGGGTCTCCATCGCCATGGACGACTTCGGCACCGGCTATTCGAGCCTCTCCTACCTCACCCGCTTCCCGGTGAAGAAGATCAAGATCGACCGTTCCTTCATCGATACGCTCGGCTCGAGCCCGCAGACGAGCGCCATCGTGTCGAGCATTGTAGGCCTCGGCCAGTCGCTGCACGTGACCATCACCGCCGAGGGCGTCGAGACCGAAAGCCAGGCCGCCATGCTCAAGAAATGGGGCTGCGACCAGGTGCAGGGCTACTACTACGGCCGTCCCGAAGCGGAAGTCTCCGAAGACGAAGCAGGCGACACGCCGCTCGATCGGCCCCTCGTCGCCTAGTCAATCCGGTCCCCGTCGGGACCGTATAGATGGATGCGGTCGTTCGCGCAATCGAACCCCCGCGCCAGAGTGTCGGCCACCTTCCGCGCCAGGGCGTTCGCGTTCGGGTTTCCCGTCGCGGTCACATAGCCGACGTGGCAGGCATCCGTCTTGCCGAGCTTGGTGATGACGAGCGTTGAACCCTCCCCGTTATCGGAATCCCAGCGGAAGCGGAGAATCGTGGCGAACGGCTTGCCGTCCGCCAGCCGCCATTCCAGAGTGTCGCCGATCGTGTTGAACTGCGGCAGCGTCTGCTCGGCTGCCGTCTGCTTTGCAGCGTCGGGCCCGTAGGACACGAACATGCGCAAATCGCCTTCGGCCACGCGCACCTCGATTCCGTCATAGCCCGTGCATTTGGAGATGCCGCCAATGCCGCCGGCATCGAGCGGCGTGGCGTCCTTGCAGGCGCTTTTGTCCAGCTTCGTATAGGCGCTCGAAATCTCCTCCGCCGCGGCCCCAGAGCTCAGGAGCGGCACGGCCAGGGTTGCAGCGAGAAGGAGGTGCGGCGATTTCTTCATCGGCCTTTTGATGCAGATCAGATCGCCCTTTCGTCCGCTGCGGGACTTGTGAGCGGCCCTTCGGCAGCATAGAAGGGCTCGGGGGGAGCCTTGGAGCGCCTTTCTATCACGGCCCAGGCTCCATCGCATCAAAGGTGGCCGGTTCGCCATGAGTGACATGAGAATCGCCGTGCTGGGCGCCGCCGGGCGCATGGGCCAGGCGCTGACCCGTGCGCTGGTGGAGACGCCGGGCTGTGGGGTCGCCGGCGGGCTGGAGCCCAAGGGTTCACCGGCCGTCGGCCAGGACATCGGCACGGTCGCCGGGCTCGACCCGCTCGGCGTTGCCATCAGCGACGATCCGCTTCAGCTTTTCGCCCATGTAGACGGTGTGCTCGACTTCACCACGCCCAAGGCGACGGTTGAGTTTGCCGCCCTCGCGGCACAGGCCCGTATCGTCCATGTCATCGGCACGACAGGCTTCAGCGACGACGAGCTCGCCAAGATCGAAGCCGCCGCACGTCATGCCACGATCGTCAAGGCGGGCAATATGAGCATGGGGGTGAACCTCATGGCCGCGCTCACCGCCCGCGTGGCCGAGACGCTCGGGCCGGAGTTCGACATCGAGATCCTCGAGATGCACCACCGCCACAAGCGCGACGCGCCCTCCGGCACCTCGCTCATGCTCGGCGCCGCCGCCGCCGAGGGACGGCGCCTGTCGCTGGCCGAGAAGAGCGTCCGGACCCGCGACGGGGAAACCGGCCCGCGGCGCGAAGGTGATATCGGCTTTGCGGCGCTTCGCGGCGGCGACGTGGTCGGCGAGCATCGCGTGATCTTCGCCGGGCCTGGTGAGCGCATCGAGCTCACCCATATCGCCTCCGACCGGGGGATTTTCGCCCGGGGCGCCGTCAGGGCCGCCCTCTGGGCCCGCAAGAAGCCCCCCGGCCTCTATTCCATGGCCGACGTGCTTGGTCTGTAATGTGCTCGTTGATATCTCACGCATCACCATTGGCAAGATGATGGGCAACCGCCTAAAACCTGTGTCCGCACTGCCGGAAAGTGGCCCTAAAGAGAGGCGATGGTGGCGCCCGCTTTAACCTTCCTTTCCTATACTGGCCGGTGCGCCCAAGGCCCCCTCGGGGCCCGCCGGGCGTCGTTCGCACAATGACAGGGCGCCTCACAAGCGACATGCTCCAGAAGGCAAGCGACAAACCCGGGAAACCCGAGAACGTCCTCGTGCTGGTCCGCCACGGGCAGAGCGAGTGGAACCGGCTCAATATGTTCACCGGCTGGAAGGACGTGGGCTTGAGCGAGGAAGGCGTCACCGAGGCGCACCGCGCCGGCGCTCTCCTGAAGGAAGAGGGGCTGCATTTCGACAGCGCCTTCACCTCGACGCTGAGGCGCGCCCACAACACCCTCGATATCATCCTGGATGAGCTCGGCCAGGGAAAGCTCCCCACCATCAAGGCTGCCGCGCTGAATGAGCGCGACTATGGCCAGCTCGTCGGCATCAACAAGGAGGAGGCGCGCAAGCGCTTCGGCCACGAGCAGGTGCAAGTCTGGCAGCGCTCTTATGACATCGCACCTCCGGGCGGCGAGTCGCTCAAGGACACCGCTGCGCGCGTTTGCCCGTTCTTTGACAGATGGGTCGTACCGGAGCTGCAAGAGGGCAAGAACGTGATTCTCGTCGCCCACGGCAACTCGCTGCGCTCGCTCATCATGGAGCTCGACAAGCTCACGCCGGAGGAGGTGAAGGAATACTCGATCGCCACCGCCGCGCCGGTGATCTATCGCCTCAATGCCGATGGCAGCGTGGCGGAGAAGCGCGACCTCGCCGCTTAGGCCGGGCTCGCGTTGCGCGCATTGCGCAGTGCCGCGGAGAGGGCCGCGGCGAAGTCCTCGCGCTCCGGATCGGTCAGGAAGCTCGCGAGCACGAGGCGTTCACCGTGACTGGCGAGGGAGAGTTCCGACATGCGGCCGACCCGCTCCACGAGGCTGAGCCGCACCCAATACGGATTGAAGCTCCAGGATTGCGAGCGGCCGTTAGGCGTGACCCGCGTCACCGTGAGCGCCTCATGGTTCAAGTCCACCGTCTCGTAGATGCTGAGCGCGCGGAAATTGAGCTTGAAGGCGGCATAGACGAGAGCCACGTCGAGCCCCATGAAGCCCACCACCGGCCACGCCCCGATGAGATAGAACAGGAGCCCCGTCCCGAACGAGACCGCACTTATCGCGCCCATGAGCACCATGAAGCCCTTCGGTCCGAGCGAGCGGTGGGGCGTCAGCACAGCGCTGAACTGTGCCTGGTCTTGGGCGGGCATTCGGGCTGAAAGCCCTTGTGAGGGGACGGGCGGCTCTGCCATAGCTGGAAAGCTAATACACTTCTGGCGGTAGACAAGGTCTGTGACGGTTCTATCTAAGCGCGCAAAACCGGCAAAGGCGCCGCGAGGGGGGAAGAAAGCTCCGGGGTCACGGCTGACGAAAGCTCAGATCGACGAGCTTTTCCGGCGCTTCCACGCCGAGGATCCGGACCCCAAGACCGAGCTCCACTACAAGGACCCGTTCACCCTGCTCGTCGCCGTCGTGCTGTCGGCGCAAGCGACCGACGCCTCGGTGAACCGCGCCACGCCCGGCCTGTTCGCGGTCGCCGGCACGCCGAAGAAAATCGTTGCGCTCGGCGAGAAGGCCGTCACCGAGAAGATCAAGACCATCGGGCTATACCGCAACAAGGCGAAGAACCTCGTCGCGCTCTCCAAGAAGCTCATCGAGGAGCATGACGGCAAAGTGCCGGACACCCGCGAGGTGCTCGAGACCTTGCCCGGCGTCGGACGCAAGACGGCGAACGTCGTGCTCAACGTCGCCTTCGGTCAGCCCACCATCGGCATCGACACCCACGCCTTCCGCGTGGCCAACCGCACCGGGCTCGCGCCCGGCAAGACGCCGCTGAAGGTCGAGGAGATCCTCAACCGCATCGTGCCCGACCGCTACAAGCATAACTGCCATCACTGGCTGATCCTGCACGGCCGCTATGTGTGCAAGGCGCGCAAGCCCGAATGCTGGCGCTGCATCATCGCCGACATCTGCCTGTTCAAGCCCAAGACGCCCCAGCCGAAGACGCCGGCGCCGAAGACGCCGGCGCCAGAGACCTCCTCGCCGGGCTGACAGCGTCGAACCGCCTCAGAATCGTCCGCGCACGGTGCTTTTCGCGTCCCCGTGCAACCTTCCATTGGTCATTTTCAACCATCTTCCCTCCGGGACCTGCGGGCGAAAGCAGGAGGGGGATCTAGTGAAACGCGTACCAGCCTTCTTGGCTCTGGCTGCGGTCGCGGCCGCGATGCTGGGGTGCACGACCACGCAGAAAGTCGTGAGTGGTGCTGCCGTCGGCGGCGGGACCGGTCTCTTACTCGGCGGTCCGGTTGGCGCAGCCGCAGGCGCGGCCATCGGCGCCGTCGCGGCGCCGGTCGGCTCGGCCGCCCTGTCTGCGGACTAACCAACTGCGTTTCATTACGAAATTCTGATCAAGCAACCGGTTGCGGCGCGACGCGCAGGCCTGACTTCGCCGCGAGCCGCTTGAACATGCGCACCATGAAGCCCGTGGCGAAGAGCGGCGTCACGAGGTTCAGGATCGGCACCGAGGCGAGCCCGGCGATGATGAGGCCGCATAGAAGCACCGTCAGCTGGTTGTCCTTCCGGAACCGCTTCGCCTCCGCCACGCTCATATGGCGCATGGCGGCGAGCTCGAAATATTCCCGTCCGAGCAGATAGCCGTTGCCCACATAGAACGCGATCAGGTTCACGCCGGGAATGAGCAGGAGCAGCAGCGCGAGCACGTTCACCGCGAGCACCACGAAGAAGAACTTCACCGCGAGCCACGCCGCGTACATCGCCGGCAGTTCGCGCCCCGGCGGATCCTGCGGAAAGTTGGTGCGCTCCACCGTGGCGGCGATGTCGTCGAGATAGAGGCCGGCGATCAGCGAGGTGACCGGCGGGATCAGGAAGACCGACCCGGCGACGAGCGCTAAGCCGCCAAGCCACTCGATCGTCTTCTCAATCCAGCCGGGCCACGCCACGAAATGACTGAACGACCACTCCGCCGCCAGGATCAGGCCTGCGAGGAGCGCGATTGTGAACCCCACGCATTTCACCATCACCGCCCGAAACGGCGGCGTGAACAGCTGTTCGAAGGCTTGACCTGCGGCGGCGAGCATGACGTTGTCCCTGAGCTATCGGCACCGGGAATATAGTGGCGCATACGCGTGACGCCAGCGCCGGACGCCAAGTGAAACGCCTGAGGGAAGAACGGGGGACCCGCGACCAAATGGCTGAAAAAACCTATGACGTAGTCGGCATCGGCAACGCCATCGTCGACATCATCGCCCGCTGCGATGAGGGCTTCCTCACCAAGCACGACCTCGACAAGGGGTTCATGCGCTTGATCGATGCGGATGAGGCGGGGCACCTTTACGAGGCCATGGGCCCGGCCATCGAGCGCTCCGGCGGATCGGTTGCCAACTCCATCGCTGGCCTCGCCTCGTTCGGGGCCAAATGCGGCTTCATCGGCCGGGTCGCCGCTGACCAGTTCGGCGGCATTTTCCGCCACGACATCCGCTCCCTCGGGATCGCCTATACCACCGAGCCGGCCGTCGACGGCGCCCCGACCGCCCGCTGCCTCATCCTGGTGACGCCGGACGGCGAACGCACCATGAACACGTTTCTCGGCGCGAGCGTCGATTTCACGCCCGACGACATCGACACCGACATGATCGACGCCGCGAAAATCGTCTATCTCGAAGGCTATCTGTTCGACAAAGACGCGGCGAAAGCGGCGTTCCGCGAGGCCGCCCGCCTCGCCAAGGCGAGCGGCGCCAAGGTGGCGCTCACCCTCTCGGACCCCTTCTGCGTCGACCGCCACCGCGACGATTTCCGCAAATTGGTCAAGGAAGGCGCCGACATCGTCTTCGCCAACGAGAAGGAGATCACCACGCTTTACGAGGTGAATTCCTTCGACGAGGCAGCCGATGCCGCCCTTCAGGATTGCGAGTTGGCGGTCCTGACGCGCTCCGAAGCGGGCTCGATGATCGTGGGCGCCGGCGAGAGCGTCGAGGTCCCGGCCGATCCCGTCCACAAGGTGGTCGACGCGACCGGCGCCGGCGACCTCTACGCCGCCGGCTTCCTCTTTGGGCTGACGAAGGGCATGGCGCTCGAGGCCTGCGGCCGGCTCGGCAGCCTGGCCGCGGCGGAGGTCATCTCCCATATCGGCGCCCGGCCCGAAATCAGCCTGAGCAAGCTCGCAAACGACCAGGGACTCTTGGATTAGGCGCGGGACTTGGGGGCCCTTGAGGCTGTTGCCAAACGGCCACGCAAGGCGAAAATCGTGTTGTAGGCCTTAGAGATAGGTCTGTCGCAGGTGATTCCCCTGATATGTTTTCCACAAATGCGCAGAAGCGCTTTGGGGGTCAAGAATGCGGAAATCCTTGTATCTATGTGCGGCGACCCTTCTCGGGGCGGTCGCTTCGGCGCAGCCTGCCGCGGCGCAGGACTACGCCAAGGCGACTGCCGGCGGCACCACGGTTTGGGCCGGCGGCGGCGTCCAGTTCCTGTCCCTTCCTGAAATTCACTTCACCGGCAAGCGGCACGGGACGTCGCTGGATCGGCAACCGAATAGCGAAAACGGCTGGCTGGATTTCGGCGGCTCGACCGGCGCCGGACTTGAGACACCGCTCGGCAATTGGGGCGGCTTCAACGTGACCGGCTCCGTCGATGGCTTCTGGTCCGGTATCCAGAACGACACGCGGACCAGGTGCAAAAGCCAGGACACCCGTTGCGTGGTCATCGACCCGACCGGCGCCAGTGTGTCCAGAAGCCTGCGGCTGAATACCAAGACCGACAGCGACATCGACTACTGGGGCGGCAAGGCCTCGCTGAAATTCGGCACCGGCGCACCGACCGAGGTGAAGCCGGAGATCTACCGCAACGACTATTGGATCGCCGGCTTCGACGTTCGTGGCATCGACCAGGACAACAGGCTGCACAGCTCGGCGGGGACGGTTTTCACCTACAAGGAGTCTCTCGATACCACCTATACCGGCGGGTTCATCGGCTTCGGCGGCGAGTACAGCTTCGGCTTCATCCCGGGCGTCAAGAATGTCGGTGGTCTCTACGACCGCCTCGGCCTGCGGACCTTCATCAATGCGACCGCCGGCTTCTACAACGCGAACACCGACTATAGCGGCCGCTTCACCGGACCGGCGAGCACGCATCTTTCCAAGTCGAGCGACGATTTCGCCTTTATCGGCACGGTGTCACTCGAGACCCGCAAGCAGCTCGGCCCGCGCACCAGCCTGTCTCTGTGGACCGACTACGAGTACATCTCCTCAGTGCCTGATCTGCACTACGCTGGCGCGGGAGGGACCACGCGGATCGAGAGCGACGACGTGTTCGCGACCCGCACCATGCTGCGGTTCAATATCGGCCTTGGCTCCCAGCAACTCTACACGGGCCCCGGGTACTAGCCTTTTCTCAGAGCTTTCGCAGCGCCACGCTCTTAACGGCGTGGTGCTTTGCGCGGCTGATATCAGTGCCCCGCGGCGCAGCTAGGTAGTTTCATCTGCCTCGTTGCCTTTCTGTCACGCCAAACGAGAATTTCGCGGCTGGCGATACGCCCCGGCAATCGACTGATATCCTGCCGGCTCAACACCGGGGTCTCCGAGGCCTCCATGCACAAGCTTGCGCGATTCCTGTCGGGTGCCACCTTGGCGGCAGGGTCCTTTTGCGGTCACGCACACGCGCAAGATCCCTCATCCATCACCGTGGGCGACGGAACCGTCATCTCCATCGGCGGCGGCGCTCAGTTCCTGAAACTCCCAGATATCGACTTCACGTTCTTGGTGAACAACGCAGGCACTGCCGTTCGCCACACGACCAACGACAGCTTCGATGAATATGGCGGCGTGGTGATCGGCTCTGTCGAAACGCCGCTCGGCTATTGGGGATCGACGCCGGTCACAGCCGTCTTTTCCGGTTCCTTCGTCAATGTCGATAACAGCGACCACCGTAATTGCACCAGCACGGCGCGGCTGGCCTGCTTCACCGAGGACATCATCGACCATCCGAATACGAGCGACAGTTTCGGGTTTGGAAGCTTTATCAGCACGACGCACCGCGACGTCGACTTTTGGGGTGCATCCACCGAAGCGCGTTTCGGCAGGCGCCCGGCGCCGCTTCCCGACTCCGGGGGCTACCTCTTCCGCTTCGGCTATGTGGGCGTCGGCGCCGATGTGAGGGGCATCTATCAGGACAACGCCGTGAAGGTCGGCTCTTCTGCCGCCCGCTCCCCCAAGATCAACTATACGGAATCCCTCGATACCACCTATTGGGGCAGCTATCTCGCCGTCGGCGGCGAGTATAACGTCCTGGGCTATCTCGGCATCGGCAAGACTTGGGGACTACGCTCCTTCGTCACGCTGCGAGCCGGTGTCTATGACGCCAGCACGAACTATGGCGGTCACTTCCGAGCATCCGGACCGTTTCCCAATGTCAGCACCAGGCTGAGCCTGTCGGACGACAAGGCGGCCTTCATCGGCGGCGGAAGCTTCGAAACGCGGAAGCAGTTTGGGCCGCGCACGAGCCTGTCTCTATTGACCGACTATGAGTGGTTCTCCTACGCGCCGCAGATGAAATACGTCGACGCCGACGTTCCTTTTGCCGGCGACGTCAACCGGACGCATATTGCCGGCGATGACGCCTTCGCCGTTCGCACGCAGCTCAGGTTCAATATCGGGCTGGGTCCGAAAGCGCTCTATGCCGCGCCTCAAGCTCCGCTTAAGTAGGCACGGGCGAGCGTCAGAGCTTTCGCAGCGCCACGCTCTCCACCGCGTGGTTGGCGCCCTTGCGCAGGATGAGGTCGGCGCGCTGGCGCGTGGGCAGGATGTTCTCTTTCAGATTGACGAGATTGATCGATTGCCAGATCGATAGCCCCGTCTCCCGCGCCTCGTCCTCGGAAAGCGTGGCGTAGCGGTGGAAATAGGATGCGGGATC
>Ga0307444_1000223_pt1 | contig 29405 bp, 30 predicted proteins | sample SalMarSW160340MG_FD_202145 | JGI IMG/M metagenome (GOLD analysis project Ga0307444, IMG submission 202145) | Salt marsh sediment microbial communities from the Plum Island Ecosystem LTER, Massachusetts, United States - SW1603-40 | ecosystem: Environmental > Aquatic > Marine > Intertidal zone >...
CAAAGAGGGAAATCTGTACCCTCCCCTTGACCAGGTTCGTCATGCTCACCCCCACCAGCCTCACGGCATCCTTGGGCCGTATGCCAGCTAGTATCCGCATGGCCAACTCGTAGATCTGGGGGCCGGTCGTGAGGTACCGTTTCAAGGTCACCCTCCGGGAAAAGGTCTGAAAATCGCTGTAGCGCAAGGTCAGGACCACGGTCCTACCCGCATATCCCTCGGTGCGCAGCCTCCTCCCCACCATCTCCGCCAGCAGGAAAACATACCAGGCTATCTCCTCTTTGCCCTGTACGTCTTGATCCAGCGTCATGCTGTGCCCCATGGATCGGGCATCGGGCTCGGTCCCGCAGGGGGCAAGCGGGGCGTCATCCATACCCCAGGCCATACGATGCAGCATCGTGCCGATGAGGCCAAACCTCTTCTCCAGGATGCCGACCGGTATCTTTGCGAGCTGGCCGCAGGTGCGAATCCCCATCTCACGGAGGTAGGTTCCCAGCCTGGGACCTATCCCCCACATCTCTTTCACCGGAAGGTCCTCCAGGAGAAAGGGAATATCCTCGTGCTTGATAATCTGCAGACCATCGGGCTTTCGCATGGCGCCCGCGAGCTTTGCCAACAGCTTGTTGGGGGCAATGCCTATGGAACAGGTGAGCCCAAGCTCCTCCTTGATTTTTTCTTTTATCATCCGAGCGATGCGCTCCGCCCCCCGAAAGAGGGCGAGGGAGCCGGTGACATCCAAAAAGGCCTCGTCAATAGAGTATACTTCCACATCAGGGGTGAAACCCTGCAGGATCTGCAGGACCCTGAGGGAGGCATCAATATACTTAGGGATGTCGGCCTGCACTACGAGGAGGTCAGGGCATTTTTTTGCGGCCTCAAAGAGGGGCATCCCGGACCTGATCCCATAGGGCCTGGCCTCGTAGGAGGCGGCAGCAACTACGGTCCTCTTGCCGCCCCCGCATACGACAAGGGGTTTGTCCCGCAGAACCGGGTTTACCCTCTGCTCCACCGAGGCGAAGAAGGCGTCCATATCCACGTGCATGATCACCCGCGCGTTTGCGCCTTGGGACACCCTTAACCCTCCATGTCGACCCCGCAGAGGGTCCACTGCAATTGGATGGTATGGTAGCATAGCAGATAGGTATTGGCCTTGTCGCTGACGGAAAAAAAGACCAACGTCTCCCTGCCGACTTTATCGCGCCAGATATGGTTGATGCTGGCCACCCGGTGCTCTCTCCCCTCCCAGACAAACCACTCGGGCCTGATGCGCCCCTGGTCGCCGTAGACAACCCCCACTGTTATCCGCTCGGTGGTGGTGTAGTGCATTGTTCTACGATTCCCAATGCGGCCTGGATACGGGAAACTCAGACTCCAGAAACCTGAGGACGGCGACGACCTTGCCGATGATCCTCAACTGAACATCCTCCCGAATCGATAAGGGCTCCATGGCGGGATGGGAGGGTATAAGTTCTATGCCATCGGTCCTGCGGCGGAGCCTCTTTACCGTGGTCTCCCCATCCACCATGGCTACGACAATTGCCCCATCTTCCGCTTCCGGTTGCGGTCGTACCAAAATTAGGTCGCCGTCCTGTATGTGGTCGCCGATCATGCTATCCCCCCGAACCCTGAGCAGGAAAGCGTCTTCGGGAACCACGGAGCCGTCCAAGGCGCAATACCCCTCGATGTTTTCCTCGGAGAGGACCGGCGTCCCGGCCACCACCCACCCGACCAGAGGCACCCAGACGGATCGGACCCCTCCCACGGGCACTATCCCCCTGGAGCGGCCAGGGGCCCTTTTGATATACCCCTTCCGCCCCAGGGCATCGAGGAGCTTCTGCACCCCTGCCGTGCTCTTTTTACCCGTCAGGGCAACCAACTCCCTTACTGTCGGAGGATACCCCTTTTCCCGAACGAACTGCCTGATAAGCGAGAGGAGTTCCCCTTGTCTCCTGGTCAGGTGATCCATGTCTCAAGTGTGGTACAAATGTTCACCTTTTATATCACCAGAGGGGTACGATGTCAAGGACCACCTGAGGGTTGCCTTCCGACGGGAGTTATATTATCGTGAGACATTCCAACATGAGAGGGGCAGTTGAAGCTCGTACGCCACTTGCTCATAGCCGTTATAGTCATCCTCATACTCCTCTTCGCGGGGACGACGGGCTATCGTTTGATCGAAGGGTGGCCCTTCCTCGACGCCCTCTATATGACCGTCATCACCATTACCACGGTGGGGTACGGAGAAATTCATCGGCTGTCGGAGACAGGGAGGATATTTACGGTATTTCTCATTATGTCCAGCTTTGGGGTAATGGGGTATATCGTGGCGAGCACCGCGCAAACACTCATCGCCGGCCAAATCAGAATGGCCCTAGGGAGGAGAAAATTGGAGAAGAAGGTTAAACGGCTCAAGAATCACTATGTCTTATGCGGGTATGGACGTATCGGTTCTTTCATTGCAAAAGAATTTGATGCAGAGGACGTCCCCTTTGTCGTGATCGAGAAAGACCCGGAAAGGATAAAGCAGCTCGAGGAGGATGGTTTTCCCTATGTGGAAGGGAATGCCACCGATGATGAGATCCTCACCAGCGCAGGGGTAGAGCGGGCCACGTGTCTGGTCGCTGCAACCGGCACGGATGCGGACAACCTTTACATCACCCTCTCCACCAGGTCGTTAAACCCCGACATCTATATCCTGAGCCGGGCCGGGGAGGAAAGGGCGGAGCGAAAACTGCTCAGCGCCGGGGCCAATCGGGTCGTATCGCCCTATCTGATAGGTGCCGCCAGGATGCTCAATGCAGTTCTAAGGCCGAATATCGTAGAGTTCGTCGACCTGGTCGTCCAAAGGAAACATTTGGAACTCCAATTAGAGGAGATCACCGTTGAGGACGATTCCAAATTCAAGGGAAAGTCGTTGCAGGAATCGGGGATCAGACGCGAGCTCGGATTGATCGTCGTGGCCATCAAAAAGGCATCGGGGGCCATGTTCTTCAACCCCTCCTCTGAGACCCTCATCGAAAAAGGGGACATCCTCATCGTACTCGGAGAAAAGAAGCACCTGGGGATGCTTGAAAAACTGGTGCAGTCTGCGGAAATGCTCCCCAAAAGAAAATCCCGATGATCATCCACATCACCGTCCCCTATGAAATCCTCATCCAACGTCTCGATGAGCTCATCGGTCTGGGGGTCAATCCTGAGATATATTTTAGCTCTGCCGCCCTGGATACGTGTCGGGACGCGGATGTGCGTCGTATGGGCGAGGCGTTAAAAAAGGCCGATCTCTCCTATACCTTCCATGCACCCTATATGGACCTGGCCCCCGGTGGGGTGGACAGCAAGATCAGAAAGGTCACCCGGGAGAGACTGGAGCAGGTCCTTCACCTGGCCGCCTTGATCAGGCCCAAGGTCGTGGTCTTTCATCCGGAATACGAAGAGTGGCGGCACGGAGAGGCGTTCGATCTGTGGTTTCAGGGGAGTCTTGAGATGTGGAGCCCTTTGGTGAAAGAGGCGGAGAAACTCGACGTGACGCTGGCCCTGGAAAATATCTTCGATGAAGGACCGAAGGTCCTCACAAAACTCCTGAAGGAGATCAACTCACCTCACTGCGGCTTTTGTTTTGACACCGGTCACTGGCTCATATTCAGCAAATCGGATTGGAGAGAATGGATCGAGGCCTTGGGCAATCGATTGGTCGAGGTACACCTACATGACAATAACGGAGAAAAGGACCAGCATTTGCCTCCCGGCGATGGTACATTCGAGTTTCCCGAATTCCTTCACCTCTTGAGGACACAACGACTTACACCCCTCTATACCCTCGAGGTCCATCAGGAAGAGGATTTACCGAGGGCCCTTGAAACGGTGCAGGGATATCTCACAGCCTCGCACAGTACCTAACGCAACCTAACGACAACGCCTATTGCGAATATAGATCTCCTGTTACAGCGGAAGAAGAACCGTGCAGATCAACATCAGAAGGATGGAGAGACCGTTCACTGAGCCATCGTTCAAGCAAAGGTTGAGGAGGTTCCTTCGCCTTTCGGATGGTGATAAGCAGTTCTATCAAGCCTTTCACGTCCCCCCCCAACGCCTCATATACCTGCTGGAGCAGGCCCACCGACGAAGGAAGGTAGCGCCGGTAGGCCAGGACCACGGCGTTGTTTAACCGTTCTATTCGACCTGAAAAATCCTCAGCCGTCAACTGTCTGCTGAGCTCGATCAAGTCCTGTTGCCCGTGGGAGAATATCTCTTGTCTCGTTCTCAATTTCTCTTCTCGAGATATATCTTGAGCATAGAGCCCCTTGAGCGAATCATATAGTCCTTGGAAAAACCCCACCACCACATCCTCATCTCGGGCACGGTCCTGAGCAAAACGGTAGCAACTTGAAGAGGAACCAAACCGCTCCTCGATAAACATTAGGGTGCCTTTCTCTGCGATAAACGAGGCTATCTGTTCGTTGAATTCCGTCTCGTCCTTAAAAAAAACGGTATTATGGACAAGTTCGTGGATGATGATAGTGATAACGACAACGGGGTGGCGCTCCACGACAGTGGAATAGAGGGGATCACTCAGCCACCCCAGCGTGCTGAAGGTGATGGCCTGCTGCAGGCAGGTATCATATCCCTTCTCTTCCAGTTTCCTTATCTCCTTGGTGGCATCCTTCTCGCTGAAAAAACCCTTATATTCCACCTCCCCCACAATGGGAAAACGCCAGGTATAGGGCTCCAGGCTGTCTTGAGGGCAGGCGCTCGCCAGATAGATGAGGGCGTCGCCTTTGACCCGATAGAAGGTCTCATAGCAGTTATCGAGGCGCAGCCCCCATCGCTGTTGGGAGAACTCCTTCACCTCCTGAACGAGGCGAATCCCTTCCTTGATCTCCTCCGAGACTTGCTCATCGCTCAGAACTTCCTGGCAGGGAACACTCCCCCCGAGAATTTTCGCCTCACCCCATGCGAGCTTCCCTATATAGAGGGTATGAGCGCACGAGGTAAGGCAAAGTGGGAAGAGGAAGAGGATTATAATTGAGCGCTTGGAAATCGTGAGATTCATGTCCAGCAAAAAGGGACAGCACCTGGTTGGGCTGCCCCTTTCCCCTGACAAACATATATTCCGGTTTTAATCCTCCAAAACGAAAATAACCTCCATCCTCACCCGGTACTCCAATATCTTGTCGTTCTCGACCGACACCCTAAACTCCGAAACCCGCATACCGGTGATCCCCCTGAGGGTCTTTGATGCCCGTTTGAAGCCCTGTTGAATGGCATCCTCAAAACTCTTGGGAGAACCTGCGATCACTTCTGAGACCCTTGCTACCCTGCTATCTGACATGACCTTCACCTCCTTCCCCTCTCTTGTCTCGCAACATTTTCTGCATATTGTCCTTGAGCGAATCAGTTTATCACTATATACCAGAGACGAGATTTGTCAAGTATGGGTGAAGGGATCCTCGTGTTTTCACCTTGACTCTCCAGGTTAACCACGATATGCATTAGGAGATCTTTGTGATAGTAAGTGAGATGAGTCGTTCTTAGGAGATACTCCTGAAGCGTTACGCAACCATAGACATCGGTTCCAACACCATCCTGATGTTGATAGGCCGGGCGACGGCACAGGGCCTCCTCGAAGTGGTCTTTGATGGGGGTGAGACCACTCGTCTGGGTAGGGGTTTGCAGAAAGGGGGAAAGCTGGACCCCGTGAATGTACAAAAGAGTTTTGCGGTATTGAAGAGATTTGTCTCCCTGTGCCAGAGGGAAAGGGTAGTGGAGATTGCTTGTGTGGGGACCAATGCCCTGCGCATGGCCGCAGATGCCGATCAATTTGTCCACCAGATACAAAGAGAATGCGGTATTACCCCTCGTGTCATCGATGAGAAAGAAGAGGCTATGCTTTCCTTTCTGTCGGTGCAGCAAGACCCCCTCATGCCTCACGACGTCGTGGTGATGGATGCGGGAGGAGGAAGCACCGAATACATCTTCCGCCGCAAAAAAGGCCCCGCCGATCAATTGCACACTATCAGTCTCCCCGTGGGGGCGGTGGGCCTTACCGAGAAATTCCTGCTTCATGATCCCCCTACTAACGATGAAACAATCAAGCTCCGGGACGACATCAAAAAGGCCCTTCGCAGCATCCCCCCTGCCTTAAGGGGAGAATTGGTAGGTATCGGTGGTACGGCCGTTACCCTGGGAGCGATCCAGCTGGGACTCGATGCCTTTGCCCGGGAGGAAATCCATGGTCTACTTCTGACCACCAACGAGCTGAGGACACAGGTGAAGAAACTGCAAAAAAGGGACCTGGCAGCTCGAAAAGCAATCAAAGGCCTCCCCCCTGACCGAGCCGATATCATCCTGGCCGGGGCCATGATCATCCTCTATTCCATGGAGAGACTAAAAAAAGACACCCTCAATATCAGCTCCCACGGCCTCAGATATGGGTTGTTTTATCAGGAATTTATGGGTCATGAATAAGGTTTGGGTTGTGATCAGCGGTGTGTTTCCGCTCGGAATGGTACTAAAGTTAATAGTCAGTGATGAATCGCTTACCTTTCATTGAGAATTCAACGTCGGATCAGAGATGTCTGCTGTATATTCGAAAGATAAGCCTCGATTTCCTCCTTGTGCAAAGCAACATACGCACAGCTTGAAGTGGCTACTTCTTCTTGGACAGATTGCGCTGGCAGATGATTTTGAGCCCCTTGAACACAAGGAGCTTATCCACCTCATGGATGAATGTGAATGATAGATGTTTCTTCTTCTTACCTACTTACCGTGGAAATGAAAGCTAGAGCCACATGGCAAGAACTTCTTCGTTTCGCTCTAAATTCAGGACCGTTAAGTTGTACAGGGGGTCGTTCGATTCCTCCGATATCTCTAACTCCTGCATTGGCAGCCAATTTACGCTCTTGGAGAGGTTTTTAGCATCTACGCGGAGCTTGCGTCCATCCAAAAGGACCAAAACTTCCCCATCTTTCTCTACTGCCGTGAGAATTTCTCGTTCTGCCATGATGCCACCCCGCAGGCATTTAACGTATTAGTCTATAAACAGAATAGTTCAATTATACATCTTATTATATTGTAAAACATAATCTTTTAACAATTCAAGCATTATTTAACAAATATACAGGTTATTTTTTTCTTGTGAGATTGCGTTGATAGATGATCTTGAGCCCCTTGAGCGTTAGGAATTCATCCACCTCATGGATGGCCTGGGACTCCGAGGCGATCAAACTGGCCCAACCCCCCGTGGCCACTACTTTAGGATCGGTGCGGGTCTCCTCCCGCATCCTCCTGACCATCTCATCCACGAGCCCCACGTATCCGTGGAAGATCCCCGATTGCATGCTGTGGACGGTGCTCTTGCCGATGACCCCTTTCGGTTTGAGCAACTCCACCCGCGGCAACTTCGACGCCCGTTGAAACAGGGCCTCCATGGAGATTCCAATCCCCGGGGCAATGGCGCCCCCCCGGTATTCCCCCCGCGCTGAAATAAAGTCGAAGGTCGTGGCGGTGCCGAAATCGACCACAATGAGGGCCTGTTGATAATGCTCGTAAGCGGCCACGGCGTTGACGATCCTGTCGGCACCGACCTCCGTGGGATTATCGTACAATATAGGCATACCTGTCTTAATGCCCGGCCCCACCACGAGTGTCTTGATATGAAAATATCTTTCCGACATCTGTTCTAAGACGGGAAGCATGGGGGGAACCACCGTGGAGACGATCATACCGGTGATTTCCTCAGGTTTGATGCCATGCAAGGCGAAGAGGTTGTTGAAGAGGAGTCCAAACTCATCGACCGTCCTCACCGGCTCGGTCACCACCCGCCAATGATGGAGAAGCTCATCGTGTGCAAAAACCCCACATACCGTATGGGTATTCCCCACATCAATGACAAACAACATCGCTCATCACCCCCTTATGTGTACATCACCTGCCACCACCCTCTTCAGCCCACCCCCTCCCTCTTGTACCAATAAGACCCCATCGTCGTCTATATCAAGGGCTGTTCCCTTGAGCACGGTCCCCATAAAGCTGACCACCACCTCCTTCCCCTCGATCTGAGAGAGCTCTTTCCAGCGCCTCCTGATCTCCCCCCCCCTCCCCTGCACCAGTATCGTGTACCACTGCTCTAAATGTCGGAGCATGGCCTGAATAAGGAGAAGCCTGGATATCTCCCCCCCCAGCGCCTCCTGTAATGAAGTGGCCGTGTCCCGTATGGACGGTGGAAACGAGGTACGGGTCATATTGCAGTTGATCCCGATCCCCACAACAACGAAGTTGATCACATCCATCTCCATGTCCGCCTCCGTGAGGATACCACCCAGTTTTTTCTCCCCTGTCAATAAATCGTTGGGCCACTTGATGGTGGGGATGAGACCTGTGACCTCTTCTATTGCCTCAGCGCAGGCCACCGCAGCCATGAGGGTAATGAGGGGAATTTTAGTCGGCGGGATCTTGGGCCTGAGGATGATGGAAAGGTAGATGTTCGATCCGGCCGGCGATTCCCACCGACGCCCTACCCTCCCTTTGCCCTGGGTTTGCGATTCCGCCAAAACCACCGCACCTTCCTGCACCCCTCGCATAGCGAGGCGAAATGCGACCACATTGGTAGAATCTATCTGAGGAAAAACGTATATGTCCTTACCGAAGCGTTCGGTCCCCAACCCTGCTTGTATCTCCCACTGGGTGGGATGGGCCGGGACAGCGATCAACCGATACCCACGGGCAGGTTTGGCCTCGATCTGATACCCCGCTCGACGCAAAGATCGGATGTGCTTCCAGATGGCGCTCCTGCTTATCCCCAGGGCTGTGCTTATTTCGGCGCCAGAGAGATGCGCCTGCCGATCGCGCAACATCTCCAAAATCCGTCCGGGAGCATCCGAGGTCATCAGCTAACCACTGTGTCGTAGTGGGAAAAGCGCATGGAGAAGGTCCCTCTCCCTTGGGTCATGGACCGCAGGTCGGTGGAATAGCCGAACATGCGGGTCAGGGGGGGGTGCGCTTTGATCATCGCTATCTTCCCCTTTTTGTCGATGGACTCAATAGACCCCTTTCTCGCCTGGATGTCGCCGATCACCTCCCCCATGAACTCCTCTGGTATTATAACATCCAATTCCATAATAGGCTCCAGAATGAGTGGACCCCCTTTCTGGCAGGCATCACGCAGGGCCTGGGCAACCGCCACCTTGAGGAGCATAGGGGTAAACTCATCCTGACTGTATCGGACACCTTTGAGCTGCACCTTGATATCGGTGAGGGGATACCCTGTGAGGGCACCGACGGTGGAGGATTCCCTCACCCCGGCCCTGATTGCCTCAAGATCCTCCAGCGGGATCTCTTCCGGCGGCACTGAGGAGGTGAACTCTACCCCCTTCCCCCTGTCATGGGGCATGACTTCCAGGTGGATCTCAGCGCTGTGCGGTACATCATCAATCACCTTGGAGAATTTCCCTTTAACTTCCGCCGCCTTTTTTATGGTCTCGCGATAGACCACCTGGGGTCTGCCGACATTAACCGCCAGGTTGTACTCCTCCACCAGCCTTTTGATGAGGACATCGAGGTGCAGCTCGCCCATGCCTGAGATGATGGTCTGGGCCGTATCTTCGTCATAGCTGACGTGAAAAGTGGGATCTTCTTCGCTCAGCTTCTCCAAGGCAAAGGGGAGCTTGTCCTGATCCTGGTTGGTCTTCGGCTCCACCGCTACGGAGATGACCGGCTTGTAGAATTCCATCGGTTCCAGCAGGATGGGATGGGCACGATCGCAGAGGGTGTTGCCGGTGGAGGTATCCTTCAACCCCATCACCGCCACGATCTCACCGGCCCGCGCCCGCTCGATCCTCTTGCGCTGTTTGGCGTGCATCTCAAAGATCCGCGCCACCCGCTCCTCTTCTCTCAAGCTTGCATTATAGACGATCTTCCCCGTCTCCAGCACCCCGGAATAGACCCGAATATAGGTGAGCTTGCGCCCCTGATCCATCATGATCTTGAAGGCCAGAGCGCAGAGGGGACCGCTCTCATCACTGCGGCGCTGTTCTATCTCTTTGGTGAGGGGGTTGGTCCCTTCCATTGGGGGGACATCGAGCGGTGACGGGAGATAATCGACAATAGCATCAAGAAGGGGCTGGATACCCTTGTTCCGCAAGGCTGCACCACAGAGGACCGGCACCAACCGGAGCTCACAGGTCGCCTTTCTGATGGCCCGTTTCAACTCCTCTTCGGAAATCGGCTCACCGCTCAAATATTTTTCAGTCAAGAGTTCATCGGTCTCCGCCACCTGTTCCAAGAGACGCTCTCGGTAGTCGCGGGCCTGGCTCAGCATCTCGTCGGGGATCTCAACCTCCTGAAAGACCGCACCCAGCGTCTCCTCCTCCCACATGACCCCCTGCATGGCAATAAGGTCTATCACTCCTCGGAAGGAATCCTCCCCCCCCCAGGGGAGCTGGATCATCAACGGTTTGGCCCCGAGTTTTTCGACCATCTGTTGGACCGCACCGAAAAAATCTGCCCCGACTCGATCCATCTTGTTGATGAAGGCTATCTTAGGCACATGGTATTTGTCCGCCTGATGCCATACCGTCTCCGACTGGGGCTCAACTCCGCCCACGCCACAGAAAACGGCAATGGCACCGTCCAATACCCGCAGCGACCGCTCAACTTCAATGGTAAAATCGACATGACCGGGGGTGTCGATGATATGGATGATATGATCGCTCCACTGACAGGCGGTCACAGCCGACGTGATGGTGATCCCTCGCTCCTGTTCCTGGGTCATCCAATCCATCACCGCGGTGCCGTCGTGCACCTCACCGATCTTATAGGTGCGACCGGTGTAGTAGAGGACCCGTTCGGTGACAGTGGTCTTCCCCGCATCGATGTGGGCCATGAAACCGATGTTTCTGGTCTTGCGCAGTCGCTTTTCTCCCGACATCGTTCCTCCGAACCAATCACCCCAAACCCTTGAAAGATCAGTATGTTGTATCATAAAGCAATGCAGGGGTCAATGAGACCCGCCTATAACCCTCGCCTATTCTTGGAATCTAATGAAACCTTGACTTCTTTCTTTTTTATTTATAAATTTAAGGTAAGCTCTATGCTCAAAGACTAAGGACGAAGAATCAACAAGAAAGGAGGATGACCGATGGAAGAAAAAGAACACACCCATGCACACGTTCACACCCACAACCATGAGCATACACATCCGGGAGGTACCGTCCATACCCATGAGCATCGCCACGAACACGACCACCCCCACGATTACGATAGGCCTCATGTCATAGAGGGGACGCCCACACACAAACACGACCACCCCCATCATGAACAGGAGGCGCACGAACATTCACACTGAAAATAAAAAACTATTCGATTTTCTATTACTCTTTCGTCACCCGTGAACCGTGCTTGTGCTACTGGAAAAAGATACGGTCGTAGAGGTTATGTTCTGATCAATAACGAGGTCATTCCGCGGTGGCTATCTGACCGTCATACCACTGAGCCTGCCGACAAATCCCGCGTAGAATTTTCACCTCTCGGGGGCTGAGGCGTGCCCTGCTGAAGATCCGTCTCAGCGCCGCCATCATACGTTTAGGGTTATTACGATCGAGAAAACCGATGCGCATGAGGCTCTCCTCCATGTGCCGATACATCCCTTCCAGCTCCTCCGAGGGGGCCATGCGCCGGATCTGAGAAGAAGTCTCCCGCTGGCGGGCAGCCAGGAAGAGCTCGTAACAGATGATCATCACGGACTGGGCAAGGTTGAGCGAACCGTACTCTTCGTGGGTGGGAATGGTTACCAGGCGCTGGCAGAGATCGAGGTCTCTGTTGGTCAAGCCCCTATCCTCGGGGCCGAAGACCACGGCCACCTTGTTTTGTTGCATTATCTCCGAAATCTCGTTTCCGAGCTGCCTCGAATCGATAACCCCTTCCCTCCCCTTTCCCCTGCGCCTGGTGGTTCCGATTACCCAGGTACAATCGGCAATGGCATCGACCAACCGGGAAAATATCAAGGCATCGCCTAAAATGTCATGCGCCCGTACGGCCATGACAAGGGCATCGGGGTGCAGAGGGGGACCGGCCGGATCCACCAATGCCAATTCCTGAAGCCCGACGTTCTTCATGGCCCGGGCGACGGAGCCGATGTTCATCATCCCCTGAGGACGAACCAAAACGATTCTCATGTTTTTCATGGATATCCCTCTCCTTATAACCCCCTTGTTTTGTTGTCGACCCTGGCCACTCCCCTCTGCCCATGACGAGTATGATTATTAATTCGTCTCTTCCCTGCAGAGCTTATCTCCACAGACATTATACCCTGGATAAATATCTTGACTAGAGTTTAAAGCTCATATACCTCTACGGTGAGGTATTATCCATGGCTACACTAACACTCCTGGGGACCGTTCATCGTGATCCCCAGGGACTCACAAGACTCGGTAAGGACCTTGCAAGGCTCAAGCCCCACGTCATCAGCCTGGAGTTCAGCAGGTACGGACTAACCTATCGCCGCAGAAGGAAAAAAATCCTCACGAAAAAGTTGTTGCAGGGCTTGCCGGAGATCCGAGAGACCGAGACCTTGAGGATAGCCGATCTCAAGGGCCTCCTGAGGTCCACCGGGATCGGCGGGATCGCGGCCCTGATCGACCTGCCCTTCGAATACAAAGGGGCTAGATTTTACAGCCTGCGTCACGGCCTACCCCTCTATTTGCTTGATCTATCATCCTCTTCCCGTCGGCTCCTGAGCCATATCGATGAACTCCTCTCACCGAAAAACCTACAGAAGGTCATCACCTTTGAAGCCACGCCCCTCCAAGAAACGGTCACGAGGGAGTATAAACACGCCGAGAAGCTCTTGTTCACGGAAGGACAATCGCCGTGGCTAAAGCTTATCTCTACGGATGAGGATTGGGAGAAGAGAGAGAGAAGCATGGCCGGCAGGATCAGAAAGATTGTAGCGGAACATCAGGGGCGTCATATTGTCCATATCAGTGGGTGGCAACACCTCTTGACCAAAAAAGGAACACTCTTCAATCTCCTCGAGGACCTGACACCACAGAGAATATTGTTGAATTGCCCTCTCTGATTCACCAAAAAGCAAACAGGAAAGATTTTTTCGCGAGGCACCGTTAAAACATCCATTTCAAAAATTTCTTGACAAATAAGGGCAGAATTGATACATACATGACACTTTCAGCCATAGAGAACCCGCTTTAGGTGGTTCTGAGGCGGGTTTTTTTATATCTTATCCAGAAGGGAGGTGATAACCATGGTTTGTCAAACTATAAAGGCAGGGGAGGAGTGCATCTTCATGGGGAAAAATGGTTGCGCCTACAACGGAGGAACGTGTCATCCTATAGTTGAGCAATGCAAAGGGTGCGACCGTATCGTTGAATATCCCACAGGCCTCTATTGCAATAGCTACAGCGAACCTCGACTGAAATGGGTCAGTGGCACCTGCAACTTGGCAACGCATGCCAAGAAGGTACAAAATAACAACGGTACCGCAAAGAAGATAAACCCCTTGAAGGCCTCCAAGCGGAATAACGCTCGAAGCTCACAGTAAGGAGGGGTTATGCAACGCCGACAACGGGGATCATTAAATGATGATCCCCGTGCTTTTTGAGGTATTGACAAAAACGAAAAGAATAACTTATTGTTATCTTTGAGCGGGCATAGCTCAGTTGGTAGAGCACAAGCTTCCCAAGCTTGGGGTCGCGGGTTCGAGTCCCGTTGCCCGCTCCAAATATTTTATAACAAAATATTAAATAATAATAAATGCTTATGATATAAAACCTAATACTTGTACTTGTTCTTTTATTCCTGTAATAATCATTTGATAACAATCTTTTGGTTCACCACCTTCATCTAACATGCTTCCCCTACGTCCTCTACCCCTAGTGTGCAATACATACCTCAGCGTACACGCGCACCCTTATGCTCGCAAGTATGATTACGTTTGAATTTTTGCTAAAATTTGCTATTATATATTCATTGCTTTTGAGATAAAATTTTGTAATTATTCCGTCCTCTGTCGAAGATTCCACCTTTTTGCGGCTGGGGGGAATTTGTGGTTGACACTTCATTATGATGGATTGCTAAAATAACTTTACCATTAAATTAAGGGGGGAGCATGCTTAAGCGACGCAAGACCAGACGGCGGACTAAACGGTTGGAAATTGCTGTGCCCCTGCATATCAAACTGCTCGGTATGAGCAAAGATCCCCCTACAATCGAAACAGCTACAAGAAATATCTCCCCGGTGGGCCTATCAACGGAACTGCAGGTAGCCTTAACGAACGGGGTTTTTTTTATACGGGAGGGAGAAAAACCGATAAACTTGGTTCCGTACCTCGCACTGGAAAACAAAGAGGTAATGTTGCAAATAACTATACCTCCCCACAAAGAACAAGTCAGGGCACGAGGGAAGATTATATGGTATGACTTTGGCGCACGGGAGGCTTCGCATTATCTTGAAGCGGGCATTTTCCTTAAAGAAATGGAAGCCGAAGACAAAAAAAGGTGGGTAGAATTCACAAGGAATACGGTATTAGAATCGGGTAAGATATGGAGATATTTACAGATTGTGGGGATCTTTACCTTTATAGCCGGAACAGCCGTTTTTATCGCTGGCTTTCTCAGTAATGTTCCGACCACTGCAAAGATCGGTATGGTGCTCTCCCTTATCGGTTTAATTGGCTCAGTTACAGCATGGTGGCAGCATCGTAATGTTATGCTCCTTAAAAGGTCTAAATTCACTACTACATAATTCACAGAAGTCTTTTGGAAGTTTTTCACGGTGTACCGCAAGGAAATAAAAAACTTATGGGTTGACAATACCTAAAAACCACATTAGCATTACGTAACTTTGGGTAGGTTAATACCTAAAAAAAACCTCATATTCTGAAAACGAGATATGAAAAGGGGTATTCCAAAATATCTTTATATCTAGCCTCTCAAGGTGTCTCTTGCCACCTCGAGAGGCACCCATCGCGTACCACTTCTTCTATGGATAAATCCTGAGCGTAATGGCAGTATGGAGGGCCTTTTAAGGTCTACCACATACGTGAGATATTAGTCATTAGAGGAAAAGTTTACAGGTTATGGGAAAGAAACATACGATATTGCTCATAGATTCCCATGTCGCAGAGTACTATCAGTCACTTATCGCCTCTGTAACAAACGAGTACCTGGTAATAGAGCGAAGTAAACACAAAGCCTGTGAATTTTTCTTTCACAACCATGTCGATCTTGTGCTCATCGAACATACACCTGATGACCCCTGCACGGACTTACTACAGGTCTTAAAGTTCGTCGCCCCTTCAGTGCCCGTTATCATCATGACTGCTTACGGTTCCGAGGATCTTGCAGTTACCGTATTTAGATACGGTGCGAGCGACTATCTTAAGAAACCGTTCAAGATAGCTGAATTGCAACAGAGCATTGAATCCGCTTTAGGCAGAAAATATGGGTGGGAGAGGGAAACGCTTAATCAAACAATGGATGGGATAAACAAGGCGATACGATATATCAATGGAAATTATTGTCTACCCCTCAGACTTACCCACGTTGCCCGTGAGGTTGGCATGAGTGTTTCTTGCCTTGAGCGGACATTTAAAAAAACACTGGGCGCCACATTCTCCACGTATCTCAATAAGGTCCGAATTGCCCGAGCAATACAGATGCTCGAAGGGAGGAGCGAGTTTTCGATTAACGAAATAGCCTTTGCCTGCGGTTTTAGCAACCAGAATCACTTTACCAGGTTGTTTAAAAAGATGACCAAAACGCGCCCACGAGACCTCAGAAGGGCTTTGATAGAAAACAGACCCTCGGCTTAAACAAATATTATTTCCCTCTCTCTTTTTCTTCGCCTCGGCTGAATTCTTACGAGCAACCCCTCGCGGCGAGGTGCTGATCCCGATAAGGTATTTGAACAGGTCCAAAAGAGGGAACAATAGATTGCGAAGTGATCCTGAATTCAGGCAGCGATACTTTTTCCTACCTTTTTCAATTGTTCCTCGGCTTCCTGTACGATCCGTTCAATGACCTCTTTAGACGAGGATATATCGGTAATGCCGCCCACCGACTGTCCGGCAAATAAAAACCCTTCCTTTTCATCTCCCTCATTGATCGCCTTGAGATGATGGATCGCCCCATTTGCGGAGCGGGCTTGGATCAGCAGCCCCTTCCCCTCCTCAGATGTCATCATGCTCCAGCTGAGGCCGACGAATTTCCCGAACGAAAGATTCAGAATCCGCTTGACCTCCAAGGCACTCTTCACCGATTGCAGCAGCGGGAATCCCTTCGTCATCATGGCCTCAGCGCCAGGGCTTTTTAACGCCCTCCCCGGCATTCCATCGAAGACATCGCTGTACAAGGTATCTTGTTCGGTCGCCTTGAGACAGAGTTGCTTGAAATTCTCGTGGACATTACTTTCCTTTGTCAGCATAAACCGCGTGCCCATAGAAATCGCATCCGCTCCCAGTACCAAGGCTGCGGCCAGCCCCCTGCCGTCATAAAACCCTCCTGCGGCGATCAGGGGGATCTTTACCTGACTGGCCACGAGGGGGATCAAGACCATCGAGGTCGCCACATCTCCGTGTGCCGCTGCCTCGTGGCCGGTTATGGCGAGCATGTCGCACCCCATTTGCGCCGCCCGCACGGCGTGTCTGGCAATGGCGATAGTTCCCATCACCTTCCCTCCATAGGCGTGTACTTGATCGATGAACCAGGGTTTTCCCAACGAATAATTGATGATGGGGACCTTTTCATCTATGGCGACCTCGATATTCTCCTTCGCCCCAGGGCCAATCAGGATCTGGTTTATCCCAAACGGTTTGTCGGTGAGTTTTCTGATCTCCCGAATATTTTTGCGCGTTTCCTCAGGGGTACAGGCAGCGGTGGCAAAAATACCCACCCCCCCTGCGTTGCTCACAGCCGCTACCAGTTTGGGGGTCGTAACCCAGTTCATTCCAGCCAGCATAACGGGATGCTTTATACCCAGCATCTCCGTGAATCGAGTCTTTAACATAGTGTCCTCCTTTTTATGATTTCTACTTTTTATTTTCCTTTGAATACAGGCTGCCGCTTCTCAAGAAAGGCCTTGGAACCTTCAATATGATCTTCCGTTTCCGCACAAACCATGAAGGCCTGGGCATGCCACTCCATATATTCAGGCAAAGGCAAATTCATCCCTCTTCGAACCCCCTCGATCGCCAAACGGACGGAGATGGGCGGTTTCGCAGCTATGTTATTGGCCAATTCCATCGTTGCGTCCATTAACTGCTCATGCGGCACCACTTTGTTGACCAAACCGATTCGCTCCGCCTCTTTCGCGTCGATGATATCCGTTGTCAGGATCATCTCATACGCCTTCGCGGTCCCCACCAACCGGGGTAGAAGAATCATGGCGGCGTCCGGAATCAAACCCACCCGGAGAAACACCTCCCCGAAACGAGCCTTTTCCGAGGCGATCCGCAAATGACACATGAGGCTCATATCACACCCGTAACCGACGGCTGCACCGTTGACCGCTGCTATGGAAGGTTTGTTGATTTCCACCAGGCGGTGCGCTCCGCCCATCGAATGCCTCTTCCTTTGCACGATTTGAAGCCGGGCTTGCTTTTCTCTCCTAAGATTATCTTCGGGGTCCAAAAATATATTCTGCACATCGTCCCCGGAACAAAATCCCTTCCCGACGCCGGTGATCACAATCACCCTTACGTTATCATCTTGGTCAGCATCGGTGATGGCCTGCTCTAACTCTTGATGGGTAATCATCGTCAGGGCATTCATCCTCTCAGGCCGATTCAGAGTAATGATAGCAACCTGACCCTCGATGCTATAGAGAATCTCCTTAAATGCCATATTCCCCTCCTGTGGGCCATGGGATGAAGATCTTAGCTTAAAAACTCTCCACCCCATTCCCCAGAGAAATTTTTATGGATTACGTGCCCGCCTCACAAGGCTCGCGGTGTTCAAAGATGATGTAAGGTTGTTTTGAAGTAAAAGAAAAAGGATCCTACCCTTCTTGTCACCTATTCCCATACATCCGCTCATAGTACTCTAGATATTCTCCGGTTTTGATCCGCTGCCACCATGCTTGGTGCTCGACATACCACGTGACGGTCTTCTTTATCCCTTCTTCAAAAGACACCGTGGGCTCCCAGCCCAGGTCTTTTTTGAGTTTGGAAAAATCCATGGCATATCTGCGGTCGTGCCCGGGCCGATCCTTAACGAAGCGAATCAGGGATTCCGGTTTCCCCACAATTTCGAGGATGGTCCGGACCACCTCGAGGTTTGTCCGCTCGTTTGCCCCGCCGATATTGTATACCTCCCCGCTTGTACCGCGGTGGAGGATGACATCGAGGGCTCGACAATGGTCCTCGACGTATATCCAGTCCCTGACATTGAGCCCATCACCGTAAACAGGAAGCTCTCTATCCTCCATGGCATTACTAACCATCAAAGGGATCAGCTTTTCAGGGAATTGATACGGCCCGAAGTTATTGGAGCAACGAGTGATGATGGCTTCAATCCCGTAGGTCTTGACATAGGCCCTCACCATGAGGTCTGCAGCGGTCTTGCTCGCGGCATAGGGGCTGTTGGGAGTGAGATAGGTGGTCTCGGTAAAATAACCATCAGGGCCGAGGGAACCATAGACCTCGTCGGTGGATATCTGGATGAAGCGGGGTACTTTCTTCTCTCGCGCCCCTTCCAATAAGATCTGGGTACCCAAGACATTGGTCCGCAGAAAAAGATGGGGGTCCTCGATGCTCCGATCGACGTGTGATTCAGCCGCAAAGTTGACGATACAATCGATGCGCTCATTGTGCAGGATCCCCATAACCTGTTCTCTGTCTGCGATATCCCCCTTGACAAAGACAAGGTTGGGTTGATGCGCCACCTCGCAGAGATTATCGAGGTTGCCGCAATAGGTCAACTTGTCCAGGTTGATGATGCGATAATTTGGATAGTGGGCCAGGACATAGTGAATAAAATTACTGCCGATAAAGCCGCAGCCGCCGGTTACCAGGATGGTCTTTCCCTCAACCATCTTTTCGCGCCCACTCGTAGGGTATATCGTTCTCGTGGGGGTGGAGACGATGCTCATCCGGATTTTCCCGGTTGTATGCCTCGGTGGGAATATTGACGGCTATCGCCTCCGTCTCGCTAATACACATCCAGCCGTGATAGACACCGTTGGGAATCTGCACTAACAGCGGATTGTGCTCACCGACAAAGAACTCGTTGATCTCACCCTTGGTGGGTGAACCATCCCGCGGATCATAGAGGACCAGTTTGAGCATACCCTTCACCACCGTCACATTATCGGTCTGGATCTTGTGGTAGTGCCATGCCTTGACCACAGTGGGGTACGTGGTGGTCATATAGACCTGCCCGAACCGCTGAAAGAGCTCATCATCATTGCGCAAGACCTCCATGAGCCTCCCCCGTTCGTCGGGGATGACCCGCAGTTTTTTGACTCGTACCCCGTCTATCATCGTCACACCTCATCCATTTTATTTGCACCGGTCTCGGCCACCAGCTGACTGGCCCGCAGGAGGGATTCGAATGTCCCCGCATCCGTCCACCACCCATCCAGAATTTCCCAGGCCAATTGACCTTGCTCAATATAGGCGTTGTTCACATCGGTTATCTCCAACTCACCGCGCCCCGACGGCTTCAAGGTCTTGATGATGTCAAAGACCCGGTTGTCGTACATATAGATACCCGTTACCGCATAGGGTGATTGAGGGGTCTGGGGCTTTTCCTCGATCTTTATAATTTTGTCTCCCTTTAAGGCGGGCACTCCGAAACGCTGGGGGTCGGGGACCTCCTTGAGCATGATCATGGCCCCTTCTTTTTGGCGGTCAAAAGTCTCCACCGCCTTACGGATGTTCTTCTCAATGACGTTGTCCCCTAGGATAACACATATCTTGTCTTTATCGGCAAAGAACTCCGCCAAACTGAGGGCCGCGGCGATCCCCCCTTCCCCCTCTTGATAGGTGTAGTTGATGTGTTGGAGGCCGAATTCATGGCCGTTGCCGAGAAGCCTGAGGAAGTCCCCGGCATAGTTTCCGCCGGTGACGAGGAGGATATCCTCTATCCCGGCGTTGACCAAGGCCTGCAGCGGATAGTAGATCATCGGTTTATCGTAGACCGGCAAGAGGTGCTTGTTGGTAATCTTGGTCAAGGGATACATGCGCGTCCCCAGACCACCGGCCAGTATGATCCCCTTCATTCTCTCAGCTCCTTATTGGATACGAAACTCCCCTAGTCCGGTAAGGGTGATGTAGACCATTACTTTAATCTCCTTGTCCCGCAACCGATCAGGGGAGCGGTTTATGTCGTTTACCCTGAGGGATATCTCCCAGCACTGGTGGCGGTAATCCAGGCCGTAGATCGTCTCTATCCTGATTTGATCGCGGAGGTTGTGCCGATAGGCGAAGTAAAAATCGAGGGGATCGATGATACGAATCAGGAGTGCCGTATTGAGTTCTTCCACCTGATCCCTGGTGCGTCGATACTCTACCCCCAGCCGGTCCCCCCTTGTATCGGAGAAGTTGACTCTCGCATTGAAGACATCGAGGCGTTGGCGGTGGGGGTTGTATTCGAGGTCCATAGTCCCTGAGAGCCACGTAAAAGGCGCGAGCCTTGCCTCACCCACGAGATTGGAGAGATGTCGACGCTCCTCAGCGTATAGAGAAGGGTCAAGAGAAAGATCAGGGGAGAAATTATAGCCTTGATAAAGCTTCAGGTAGAGGTATTCAGGATACGTAATTGCGCCGTCGTCGCCTACCACCTTACCGATCAGATAATTGGTGAGGATCCACGTGATCCCATTGAAGCGAGTTATACGGTCTTTGTCATCAAAATAGGGATTATCCGTCTGATCCACCTTGGGAATATAGGTATAGACCACCTTAGGCTCTATGATGTGCTTAACCCCTTGGATCTTACCCGTCCTTACGTTAAATACCCTGCTGAAGGTGGTGGCAATGGTGGTCCCGGCATCGAATATCTCGCGGCTGGTGACATCATCGTATACCCCCAGTGGGTCATCGGGAAAATAGACGGTCTCTCGATACCCTATCCACGGCTCGAATCGCACCATATCATAAGGCTTGAGGGGGACGGAGAGTCTCGGATAGAAATCCAGCCTTCCACCCCTAAGTATCTCATCGTCCGCGATGAGCGCGGGATTGGTAGGGAGGTCCTGACGCCAGAAGTAGGTGCCCTGTGACTCCATCTCATAGAAGAGGGGGGTGCTGAGGAACCGATCTGGAAAGAGAAAAAAGGTCGCCTCAGGCAGCCTTTGCATGGTGGCGCGGTTGGTAGTAACGCTGTCGTCCTTGGGGTCTGGTTCGAGGTCACGGAAGTAAGAAAACTCGACACCCAAAGCCCCCCAGTTCCAATCTTTGCCCAGCATGAGGGTGGATTCCAGCTGGTTGCGCGACCTGGCATCGATCAAGGACTCATCGGGGATGTCCTTGTCGAAATCGACGGGATAGTACTTGTCGCTCACCCAATTGATATTCGTTTTAAAGTAATATCGCCCTGGGAAGGTCTGGTCATGGTCGGCGAAGACGGACCAGCGGTTTTTATCCAGTCGTGCATCTCGTTCATCGACGTTTTTATCCACTCGCTCATCATAGATATAAAAACCCTTGATTTTACCACCGGCCCGCTGGCTCCAGGCATATCGGTACTCGGCCCCTTCCTTAAAACCCCTCCCCCTGGAATCCCCGATGCGCTCGAGATAAAAGGTGGCGTCCTGATTAGGGGCGATGACCCAATAAAAGGGGATGGTGACCTCAGGCCCCCACTTGCTTGAACTGCCGAATTCGGGAAAGAGAAAACCGCTCTGCCGCTCGCGCTTGACCGGGAAGATGCCCCAGGGAAAATAGAGGACGGGGATATTCTTCACGTGGAACCCAGGCCACCACCCCTGGGCATAGCCTTCGATTTCTACATCTAATCGCTTTACCGTGAACTTCCAGGAGGGCACCCGTGCATCACAGGAGGTCAGGGTGGCGTCATATATGCGGTATTCCATCTCGCCCAATTTTTCGGCCTTGCTCCCGGTGATGTGAAAGTTTTTTTGTTTGAGAAAGAGTCTGCCCTGATATACTATCCCTTTCTTCGTATCGATGTTCATCTCCAAACGATCACACCGCAGGATATCCTCCCCTTCGGTCAGGATCACCCCTCCCTCTGCCACCACATCCCTGGTTTTATTATAATAAATCACCTTATCCGCCTGTACGGAGGTGTTCTGATAGAGGATCCTCACCGATCCCTCCAAGGATATAGAGTCCCCCTTTTGGTCGTAGGTGAGTTTGTCCGCCTCCATGGTCACGGGACCCTCGGCCGTATCGGGAGGCTCAAATCCCATAACCTGTCCGATAGCCTGTTGGGGGATCAGTGAAAAGGCGAAAAAGGCAATCAAGAGGGTTATGACGCACACCAGATGGTGGAAAGACCTCATGATGCCCCCCGCCCTTTCACCAGGTGGTCCCGCGCTTCTCCCACCGTAAATAAGGACCCCGTAACCACGATGAGATCATCCTGCTGGGCCATCGCTTGTAGATATTCCACGCCCTCGCTTACGTCTTCAATCACCATGACCTCTGGACAGTAATTCTGCGCAATCTCGGCTATTTCCTGGGGGGATGTCGCACGGGGATTATGAGGCCGTGTGGCGATCAGCACATCCGCTAGGGGAGCCAACTCTGTCACGATGACCGCCAGCTCTTTGTCTTTCATGATTCCCATTACCATATAAAGATGTCGATAGTCAAATTCTTCCTGTAGGCACACCTTCAATGCCTTGGCTGCGGCAGGATTATGGGCACCATCGAGGAGGATCTGCGGTGACTCTTGGACAAGCTCCAATCTCCCGGGCCACCGAACCGCGGCGAGACCTTTATATATGGACTTTTTCCCTATCCTATATCCCTGTTCCTCAAAGGCCTCCAAGGCCCCCAGCGCCACCGCAGCGTTTGCGACCTGATAGGAACCCGCTGCACCCAACCTGATATCCGCTACCTGCCATCTGCGCCCCTGGAATTCAAGCATCCCCCTGCTAATCTTTTTTCCCTTGAAATCCCTCCCTGCCAAACGCAGGGGGGCCCCCTTCTCCTGGCACGCCGCCTCCAAGATCCGTATAACCTGGGGCTTGGTGGCGCCGCTGATGAGGGGGACCCCGTGTTTTACGATCCCTGCCTTTTCCCTGGCGATATCCTCAATCCCCTCGCCCAGAATCTGACAATGATCCCGGTCTACATTGGTAATTACTGTCAGCAGGGGGTTAACGATATTGGTGGAATCAAGCCTCCCCCCCAGTCCGACTTCTAAAATGGCTACATCCACCTTCTGCTGTGCGAAGTAATACAGGGCCAGGGCGGTGGTGAAGTCAAAAAAGGTAAAATGGGGGGGGATATCTTCCTCTGCAACCCGCCTGCGCAGCAGGTCTGTCAGTCTCACCACCTCCTCCCACCCAATCTCGATGCCGTTGATCTGAATCCTCTCCGTAAACGATACGAGGTGAGGAGATGTATAGAGACCGACCCGGTATCCCTCCTCGCGTAAGACAGCGGCCATCATGGCGCTCACCGACCCCTTTCCGTTCGTTCCACCCACATGGATCACCTTCAAATCCAGATGGGGATCCCCCAGGGCCTGTAAGAGGCGTGAGATGTTCTCCAGACCGAAGATCATCCCGAATCTCTCCAGGCCATACAGATATGCCAGCGTCTCGTGCTGACTCATGGGTGAACGGAAACTGTGAGGGCGACCTTAGGGATACAAGAGGGCCAATAACTTCCCCAATTGTTCTCTGAGCTCCTGCCTCTCCACGATGAGATCGATCATCCCATGCTGGAGGAGGTACTCCGCTCGTTGGAATCCTGGTGGGAGATCGGCCTTGATGGTTTCTTTGATGACCCGAGGACCGGCAAACCCTATCATTGCCCCCGGTTCGGCCACAATGATGTCTCCCAGCATGCCAAAGCTGGCAGTGACGCCACCAAGCGTGGGGTCCGTCAGAACCGTGATATACGGTAATCGTTCTTTCTGGAGGAGAGACAAGGCGGCGCTGGTCTTGGCCATCTGCATAAGGGAGAGGATGCCCTCTTGCATCCTCGCCCCTCCGGAGGAGGTAAAAATGATCGCCCCTATTTTTTCATCCCTGGCCTTCTCAACCATCCTGGTGATCTTCTCCCCTACCACTGATCCCAAACTTCCCCCCAAAAAACCGAAATCAAAGACCCCGATCATCGCCGGAGACCCATGGATTGCACACCTCCCGGTGATGAAGGCGTCCCGCAAGCCCGTCTTTTCCTGCGCCTCATGGAGTCTGTCGGAATATTTCCTCAAGTCACGGAATGAAATAGGATCAACCGGCGCCAACGCTCCGTCCAATTCCACGAAGCTGCCCTCGTCCGCCACGATGGCGAGCCTTTTTTGGGCCTTGATGGGAAAGTGATAGCCGCACTTGGGGCATACGTGGAGGTTGCGCTCCAGCTCCTTTTTGTAAGTGATCTCCTGACAGGCATTACATTTTGACCACAAGGCATCGAGCGCCTTTTCCTCCCTGGAAGGAACCTCTTTTTTCTTAAACCACGCCATGGGTCTCACCTTATGGGAGTTCGATTTCCTCTCCCTGGGTGAGGACAGAGATCCTCTCATCCCCCAAGGCCTCGATCTCTTCCTGGATGGTCTCCAGATATTGGGGTTTCATATGAAAGACAAAAATGGGGTAATCGCCTTCATTGAGCTTTTCCAGCTCGCGGACCATGGTCTGCGGGGTGAGATGTCCAGAGAGGGTCGCCAGCTCCTGAAGCTCATTGGGAAAGGAGCATTCTATAAAGAGGGCCAACAGATTCTCCAATGAGTTACAGGCCTTCCATATCTGTTGTGTCGGCCCTGTATCTCCCGTATAGACGACATGGCCACGATCACACCTGATGATATAACCGACCGCCGCTACATTATGGTCAACCTGCTCCGCCCTCATGCTGATACCCTGGGACACAGGATAGAATTCACCCTCCTGTATCGTCCTAAACTCCAAAACATGACCATCCCGGAGGGGGATGGCGGTAAAATCAGGACATATAACCCCATTCATGAAGTGTTCTTTGAGCGATTTCACTATTGCCGCCGTACTGTGTATTCGTATCGTGCGCCCCTTTTCTTCAAAGAGATTGTTGGCGAGAAAAAAAATATCCTTGATATGATCGAGATGGGAGTGGGTGATGAATATATCCTGAATCTTCCGCTGCGCTTCTAAGGTGAGCGTAGAGCAAATAGAGCCTGCATCCAACATCACGGAGTCATCTATGATGAAGCCACAACTTTTATAGTGAAGAAATTCAGAGCCATAACAGCCTAACACCTTTATGCGCATATCATTGCTCCCACAAGGGCCTTGAGGAGGTGAATGTAAAAAATAACAGAATTGATGGATATGTCAACCGATTTCTAGCCAGCCGGCTACAGATATCATCAAGAAAGAATCGACGACATCGCATATTTTATGATACAAATAAAGGGTGAATACTAAAGTATGGACAAACGTCTTATCCTCGAGGAGCACAGTGTAAGGAGGAAAGAAGCATGTCTCTTATCAAAAAGGCTTGTGTACTCAGTATTATCCTCCCTCTTCTCATAGCCGGCTGTGCCACCAACCCAGTTACTCACAAGCGGGAGATCATGCTCTTCAGCGATCAGGATGAGATAACAATGGGGGAGCAAGGGCACGATGCCGTCCTGGTTCAATTCGGCAAATATGACGATCCTGCTCTCCAGAGCTATATCGACGAGGTGGGGCAGAAGATTGCACAGGTTTCCCACAGAGAAGACCTCCCCCATCACTACATGGTAGTGGACTCCCCTGTCCTCAATGCCTTTGCCTTGCCGGGCGGTTATATCTACATAAACCGGGGGCTCCTGGCCTATCTCAACAACGAGGCACAGCTTGCCAGTGTCTTGGGGCACGAGGCCGGCCACGTGGCCGCACGACATGGGGTCAAGAAATATCAGAAGGCCATGGGGGCACAGTTCCTCCTGGTGGGGGTAGCGGTGGGTACCCAATCGCAAGGCCTGGCGTTGGGCACCAATCTCCTCGTGAACGCCATCCTGCAGGGCTACAGCAGAAAGGACGAACGACAGGCGGATGAACTGGGGGCCTTGTATATGTATAGGGCCGGCTATAACCCCCTGGAAATGCCGGAGTTCTTCACCATATTGGAAGAGATGGAGAAAAGGAGTCCCAACCTCATCGAGCAGCTCTTTGCCTCCCATCCCCCCACCCCTGATCGGGTGGAAAAGACCACCGCCCATGCCCAAGAGTTGGCGCAGGACGAGACCGCAGACCTGACAATAGCTCAGAAACGCTATATCTCCCGCCTTGATGGCCTCATTTTCGGTCCTGGAGTAAGGGACGGCGTCATTGAGGATGGTCTCTATCGAAATCGATACTTCCGATATCAGGTGCAGATGCCGACGGGATGGAAGGTCCAGAGGGGAGACACTTCAGGATCAGTTGTGGCCCAAAACCCCTCCCAGCGATACCTTTCCCAGGTCCTACCTCTGGAATTAGAGGAGGAACTTACTCCCGGCGAATTGGCCGCTAGAGTGGAGAAGAACGCAGGCCTCAAGCCATATGGCGCCGGATGGATCACCGTTGATGGTACTAAGGCCTATCGTGCCGATTACAGCGCTCGGGCGCAGGATGGCACCATGCTGGGCCTGCGCATTGTCTATTGGACCAGGGGGAAGGCGGGATTTATCGTGGCAAACATCACCCGCTGGCAGGATTTCGCAGGTGCAAGAAGGACGTTTGACAGGGTGATCTCCAGCTTCCGCCTCCTTTCCTCTCACCAGGCAGCACGGATACCTCTTCACAGACTGCAGGTGTATAAGGTAAAAGAGGGAGATACCTTTGCCGCAATCTCGAACAGATTTTACCGCACGACCAAATATGCCGATGACATCAAAGAATTTAATGGGATGGAAGAGCTCAACGTTCCATCCGCGGGAAGGCTCATCAAGATAAAACCCCTCCTCCCCGAAACCTCAGAGGTGAGCGGGGAATGAAGGGGTCGTCAAGGCGCGAGGGGGATCTGCTCCAAACCCATGGCCTCCGGAAAACCACACATGATGTTCATGTTTTGGACGGCCTGCCCGGAGGCACCCTTGACCAGGTTGTCAATGGCGGAGATGACGATAACCTGCCCTGAACCATCATCCACCATCACACCGAGATCACAATAATTGGACCCCCGCACCTCCCTGGTGGAGGGAAAGGCACCTGAAGGCAAGAGGCGTATAAACGGCTCCGTGCCGTAACGCCGTTGAAAAGCCTCGGAGGCCTTCGCCGTTGAAAGTGCTTCGTTAGCGCTAGCGTAACAGGTGGACAAGATACCCCTATTGATGGGAATAAGATGGGGGACGAACAGGATATGGACCCCTTTCCCTGTGCGCAAACTGAGCTCTTGTTCCATCTCCGGGCAGTGACGGTGGTTGGCCACGCTATAGGCCTTCAATCCCTCGGCCACCTCACCAAAGAGATTGGTCATGGAAGGACTCCTCCCCGCCCCGCTCACCCCTGACTTAGCGTCTACGATAATACCTGTGGGAGCAATCATCCCCCCTTCCACAAGGGGGGCCAGGGCAAGGATGGTCGCGGTCGGGTAACACCCGGGATTGGCCACCAACTGCGCCCTCGTTATTTCATCTCGGTATATCTCGGGGAGTCCATAGACCGCCTCAGATAAGAGATTGGGGCAGGAGTGTTTGCCGTACCAGCGTTCATACAGGGCCGCATCTTTCAACCTGAAATCTGCGCTGAGGTCCACGACCTTTTTCCCTTTTTTGATGCACTCCGCTACCACATCCATGGATTGTCCATGGGGCAAGGCCGTAAAGATAACGTCCACATCACGCGCTATGTTTGGGGCAGAAAGCTTGCGAAATTGCAGATCAAGTATGCCCTTGAAGGAAGGAAATACCTCGTCGAGGGCAGACCCCGCAAATCGCTCGGAGGTCGCGTAAGCGATCTCAACCTTCGGATGGCGCACCAAGATCCTCAATAGTTCTTGGCCCGTATAACCACTGGCACCGATGATCCCTATCTTCACCGTTCCCCCTGCCTTGCAAAAAATAAAAAGGGGAGGTTAACCTCCCCTGGTACGTTAACCTATCGTTTGGAGTATTGAAACCGAGCCCTGGCTCCCCGCTGCCCGTATTTCTTTCTTTCCTTTACTCTGGGATCACGGGTAATAAAACCGGCCTTTTTCAAGACATCCCGATATTTTCCATTATACACCATCAGGGCCTTGGAAATACCATGCTTGATCGCCCCTGCCTGCCCGGCGGCGCCGCCACCGTTGACGTTGACATAGACATCGAACTGCCCTACGGTATTGGTCAATTCGAAGGGCTGCATAATGTTCATCCTCAAGGTCTCCCGAGGGAAATAGTCGTCAAAGCCCCGCTTGTTTACCTCAATGTTCCCCGCCCCCGGTCTCAGCCAAACCCGGGCCACCGTCGTCTTTCTCTTTCCCGTAGCGTAATACCTTTCCTCTGCCATATGCTCCTCTAACCAGTGTATTTATACCTGAAGTTGTTCCGGTCGCTGTGCCTCGTGGGGATGCTCAGGACCCGCATAGACCTTCAATTTTTTGAAGATCTTCCTCCCCAGCCTATTCTTCGGCAACATGCCTTTCACCGCATGTCTGAGCACTTCCTCCGGCTTTTGAGCCAACAGCTTCTCGGCGGTGACGCCCTTGATGCCTCCGGGGTAGCCAGAGTGATGATAATACATCTTTCCCTTGAGCTTATTCCCCGTCAACTTTACCTTTTCAGCATTTACTACGACGACAAAGCTCCCCGTATCCACGTGGGGGCTAAAGATCGGTTTGTCTTTGCCCCGCAGGACCTTTGCGATCTCCGTGGCCAATCTTCCCAGGACCTTATCTTTGGCATCTACGAGATACCACGTCCGTTCGACGTCCTCTTTCCTCGCATGCGCGGTTTTCATTGCTCTTATTTTCAACCTCTTTCAGAATATTGAGTTGTAATATATAATATATTGCACCCTATTTGTCAACCGCAAAAACCCATATTTCACAATGCTCACGGCGTAAAGCTCGACAAAATATCCTTGATCTTTAACAAGCAGCTTGTATACTGACTATACAATACGCGCAATGGGCAGAAATAATGTAAACATACACCAAACCAACGGAGACTAACCAATGAAAATTATTAGTTTTTTTCTTTTAATCCTCGCCGCCTTCTCGTGGGCGGGTTGTTCAGGTTCCCAAGGAACAGATGACACCCTCTTTCAGGTATCAACCATCAACGCCCTCTTGGACGGCGAGTACGCGGGGGCAATGACCTTTGGGGAG